>Ga0224501_10001929_pt1 | contig 16170 bp, 14 predicted proteins | sample SF_Oct11_sed_USG_4_FD_169105 | JGI IMG/M metagenome (GOLD analysis project Ga0224501, IMG submission 169105) | Sediment microbial communities from San Francisco Bay, California, United States - SF_Oct11_sed_USGS_8_1 | ecosystem: Environmental > Aquatic > Marine > Sediment | place: USA... | reverse complement strand
GGAGACATCGCCTGCAGCCGCCGAGACGACTCCACCGCCGAAAGCCAGCACTACTCAGCGAGTCCGCGTCGAGGTCCAGAAACAGACGCGCAAGCATCGGCGCATCTCTACTCTTCTGGTTGCGCTACTTGTCGTTGCGATCGGCACGTTCGGCGTATTGGTCAAAATGCAGAAGTTGGCCCAAGAGGAAGAAATTCGCCTGATCCAGGCTCAGGTAGATAGCGTGTTGGACCAAGCAGAGCGGAGCATGGCACTCCTCGAAGGCCGAATGACGGGACTTGCTCAAGCTTTGACCACGTCCCAACAAAACGTGCGGGAACTAAACTCCCAACTCGCATCGGCCCGAGGACAGGGCAACGATTTGGAAATCCAGGCTTTGAGTGAGGAACTCGATCGGGCCATGGCTGCTCTTGCAGAGCGACAACTTGCGGCCGGCGTCGATTTCAGAGAGATCGCCCGAAACAACCAACGAGCTGTGGCCATGTTGTTCGCCGAATTTAGACCCGGGCATGTCGAGACGGCGACGGCGTTCGCGATTAGGTCGGACGGCATAATGGTGACCAACCGCCATGCCGTAGCCGGTCCCTCCGGCAACAGACCGGCTTTGAGATTGGCGGTGAGATTCGACGGATCTAACCAAAATTTCCGCGTGCGTACGATTGCCATTTCCGACGATCCTGACGTGGATCTGGCAATCATCAAGGTCGAGCTTGCCGGAGAGGTCCCGGTGGTGCGGGGAATCAACGATAGGCCCGATTCGTTGCCGGTCGGCAGTCCGGTTGCCGTATTGGGTTTCCCCGGTGGATTGGATTCTCCGCAGTTGGAAACAGAAGACGGCGTGTATGCGGCTGCGAGCCTTACCGCAGGAACGGTGAGCAAGAACCTACCCAATGTGATTCAGGTAAATGGATACGGAAGTCCCGGAGCGAGCGGCAGTCCCGTTTTCGATGCCACAGGAAGAGTGGTGGCGGTAATTTTTGGAGGGGAAGGAGCAGCCGGCGGGCGACTCCTCTACGCCGTGCCGGCAGGTCTAATTGCCGACCTAATGTCCACGTTCAACTAATCCGTTTCCGAGATCACTGGAGGCGGATCTCCGATCACGTTCCTCACCACGCCTCCCGCCTCTTCCAACAATCGAACCGCTTCCTCCATGTTCACCTTGCGTTTCCCCATCACGATGGCGGTCTTGACCTTGCCGCCAGCAACGGAAACCAGGCGCTTTGCCTCTTCACGATCTACTCCTGCCACCTCCATCACCATTCTTTCACCGCGGTCCACCAATTTGTTGTTGGTGGCCTGGAGGTCGACCATAAGGTTTCCGTAAGCCTTGCCCAAGCGCACCATGGCAGCGGTGGTAAGCATGTTGAGCACCATCTTCGTGGCGGTACCGGCCTTTAGACGAGTCGATCCCGTCACCACTTCCGGTCCGACCTTTACCGCAATAACAAGATCGGCGACTTGGGACATTTCGGCGGGCGGATCTGAACATACCAGAAATCCCGTAGTCGCTCCCGCCTGCGCCGCTTCTTTTACGGCACCGGCCACAAACGGAGTGGTGCCGCTGGCGGCTATTCCCAATACGAAATCATTTGCCGTAAGCCCCAACTCGCTGACCGCTTCGGCGCCCTTCGCCTCGCTGTCTTCCGCACCTTCCTGTGACCTGGTCAACGCAGGGATTCCCCCTGCGATTATACCGACCACCATTTCCGGCGCAGTTCCGAACGTAGGCGGGCACTCCGATGCATCCAAGACGCCGAGCCTTCCGCTGGTCCCGGCGCCGACATAGATCAGTCTTCCACCAACTTTGAAAGAATCCGTAATCAGATCGATTGCCTTGGCGATATCGTGCTTTACCGCTCTAACGGCAGTCAGAACATAGTCGTCTTCGTTCGCAATCAATTCGACGATTTCGAGACTGTCCGCCACATCGATACCTACGGATCTCGGATTTCTCCGTTCCGTGAGTCGGGGATCCAAAAAATCTGATGCTGGTGACATCTATTCTCGATCATTTGCGGTTGGGCCAAATGAACGGCCGTAACGATCCCTGCGGGAGGTATCGAAGGCGGCCACACACGAACGGCTACCAGGCTGTCAAAAAAATTCGGCTGAAAATTAACCGTTTGCAACTCGACGGGACACTTTGGCGGAAACCCGAAGGTTTCCGCCAAAGCCAAGTCTTACGGTTTTACAAACGGCAACGAAAGGGAGACGATTACCGCGGATCCAGCATTCAACAGGATATCGACGTCCCTCGTAGCCGCGGCGATTCCCACTCCGGCGGCAGCGCCTGCAACCGCCCCGACGGCCGTTCCGGTACGATTTCCACCGATGACTCTGCCTGCCACCGCGCCGACCACAGCCCCTGCGCCTACCTTTGCTGCGTCACCTGCGGTTACTCCCCTGCCCTTCATCCAAGTTTCGAGACTATCCGAAACTCCCCTGATCGCATACCGATTGCCGTCGATTTCGACTTCGTGAAAGGCGAAGGCCATGCGCCCTTCCCCACCAGGAGTTTCGGCTTCAGCGAGTTCGGACACTGTGCCCCAGAGAACCGACCCGGCGGGGATCACGACCTGTCCGTTTTCATCGGAAACGGATTCTCCGATTATCGCACGAACCGTGTCACCGACGCTGTTATGCCTTGATGTGATGGTGTCTCCCGCCTGAGCAACGAGCATGGTACCGGATCCGAGCGTGGGTGGGTCGGGCTCCGGTGCGGGTTGCTGGGGACGGGGCGCCGGGCGCGTAGTGGCCGGTCGTGTATTGGTCCTGGGTGGAGTAGCCTGAGGTTCCTCAGGTGTATCCTCTTCCGTTTGAGCCGTATCACCCATCATAGCAATGGGTTCCACTTCCGGAAGGCTCATATCCCGGGAATCTTCTTCTGTTTCTCCTCCGCAGCCGATAAACAGTGACGCCGCGAAAACTGCGGGGAAAATCGCACGCAATCGAATCATTATACCTCCAGGTTTTCTAAGTCGAACGCCGACCAAATTGGATAGCAGATACGATACACCTAAGAAAGACAAAGGTGCGGTGACTCAGCACACTATTTCAAATTTAACTCAAATCCGATCTCTGAGAAAATCCGGTGTCAAGCTTTGTAACCAGGAGGCGAGCAACGTGAAGTAGCCGGTTAGGAGCAGAACACCGAGCACAACCAGGATTGCGCCCGAAATGCGCATCACATGTGGCATGAAGCGGCGGTATTCCTGGAACCAGCCGAGAAATTTATCTACCGCGAGCGTGCTCAACAGGAACGGAACCGCCAAGCCCATGGAATAGAACAGCAGCAGGAATACGCCCTCTTTAACATCACCCTGTGTCCCGGCGTATGTGAGAATTGCTCCCAGGATGGGTCCTATGCACGGAGTCCATCCGGCGCCAAAGGCCATTCCGACCAGGACGCTTCCCAAGTACCCCAACGGTTTGTCCTGAATATGAAACCGTCTCTCACGGTCGAAGGCTCCGAACCGGAACACTCCCAACATGTAAAGTCCGAAGACGATAATGAGAACGCCTCCCACTCGCTCCAGCCACACTTGATTGGCCTGCAACATCCGGCCGAGGCTTGTAGCGGTTGCGCCCAACGCCATGAAGATTATCGTGAATCCACTCACAAAGAGGAGCGAGTGCAAAAAAGCGATTCTTCTTTGCGATCCCATTTCGTCGATCGACATTCCGGTCACGAAGGACAGATAACTCGGAATCAGGGGCAATACGCATGGGGAGAGAAAGCTCAGCAGGCCTGCGGTGAACGCCAAAAGTATTCCAACAGATGCGGGATTTTCCATAATAAATAGTTAACCAATCGATCCTTTGGATAGTTCCTCTAGGAATTAAAGTGGCGAAATCCGATCATCTTATAAACAAGTTTGGCCACCAAGAAATCAGGCGCCACGAATCCGGGTATCGGCGCAAGCTCCACCACATCGCACCCAACGACGTTCTTCTCTCTAAATACTCGTTCCAACAGTTGCATAGTTGGATACCAAAAACCGCCCCCCGGTTCGGGAGTGCCGGTTGCCGGCATTACGGACGGATCGAAATAATCTACATCGAAGGTGATGTATACATCCGGGCCCAGCCGTTCCATGACGCGGTCGATCCAACCGGGGGTTTCTAGTTCGTGGCCGAACAGGATCGGTATGTTTTTCTCTTTTGCCAACGACCTTTCTTCGCTCGTCATGGATCGAATTCCAACGGGCACTATGTCGACACTCTCATGGACTCTGTGCATTACACATGCATGGGAGAAAGGAGTGCCGTCGTATTCGTCTCGCAAGTCGGTGTGAGCGTCCAGTTGCAACACCGACAGTTTCTTTGCGCCCATTCGTTCGGCGTGTTGCAATATTGGAGGGGATGACAGGCTGTGTTCGCCTCCGATCATGATGACGAACTTACCCTCATCTAGAAGACTCCCTACAGCATTACCCAATACCTCAAGGGCCTCTTTAGGGCCGGTCGCCGGCAACAACAGTTCGGGGAGAGTGTGTATCCCGATTTTGTACGGTTCCCGGTCCAGTTCGTGATCGTAAAGTTCGACGTACTGAGACGCATTCACCATGGCGCTCGGTCCATTTTTGGTACCGCTCATCCACGACACTGTAGCTTGATATGGGACAGGCAGGATTACAACGCGGGCCGATTCGAAATTTGAATGTTCCGGTGGGAGCCCCAAGAACTGATTGGGTGCTCCCCATGGAAATTGTTCCAATTTTTTGGGCACTGCTGCTTCGCCTTTGAAGTCGTTCATCCGCAAAAGACCAACGCGCTCACGACGGTAACCCAATTTCCGTCGTCGGCGGCTTTGGCCGTGCAACTCATGTGGGTGGTTCTGACGATCTCGCCGGAAAGTTTCCACTGTTCTTTTCTTTCATCCCACGCCTCATCGGGATTGAAAGGAACACCCAAAACCGTGGCCAACATACTGGCTGCCAGATCCTCTGCGTATTCACCGGCCGGTTCACGTCCCATTCCGAAGGTGTGGTGTTCGGAAATGTAGCCGTGGTGATCACGATCCTTGGGAATCGCAAGCCCGATCGACGCAGTGGCACGTCGTGATGGTTCGTTGGTTTCGGCTCGGGCCTGCACCGCAAAAACGATTTGGCCCGGATACATCATTTGCAACCCCTTTGAAGGGGTCACGAGTTTGCAGTGTGGCGGAAAGATTGAACTGACCGTTACGATATTGAATTGCGCGATCCCTGCTTCCCTGAGAGCCATCTCGTAGCTCGTCAGTTTCTCTTTATGGCGACCAATACCCTTAGTCAAAAAAGCGGTACTTGGCACCAAAGCCTTGGCATCAATCAACTCAGCACTTCTCCTATTATTAACCCGACGGGAGATTGAGATGGCTACCGGCTTGCCGTTGGCAATCCCTGCACACGCCGTAAATCTCCAATCGGTGGTGGTGGTGTCTAAAACCGTGTTCTTCGGCAATGAGAATTTTCATTCGTTCGATGCGTTCCGAGGTAAACTCTACCACTTTGCCGCACTCCAGACAAACGAGGTGCTCGTGATGTGTCTGGGCTCCGAGCGGTTCGTACCGTTTGAACCCTTCACCAAAATCGTGGACCTGAACTAGGCCGGCCCTGGCTAGAAGATCGAGCGTACGATAGATCGTGGCCTTACCGACATGAACTTCATGGTCTCTCAATAGAAGTTCGAGGTCGTCGACTGAGAGATGTTCGTCGGATCGAAACAGCGCGGATGCTACTGCTTCCCGTTGCACGGTAACCGGAAGGTTGTGATCCCTCATATATAGACGGAACTGTTGTACCAGTTCGTCTGCGTCGACTTTAGGAGGAGGGCTCGTCATCGTTCGTGTACCAGATCTTTGGTTCGATCTCCACCGGCGGCTCTCCATCTCCCGCCCGGTCCTGAACTCCCCGAATGACGTCGCCAACCACTTCCATCGGGCCCAACCCCACTTCCCGGACCTCGGCCTTGTATTGTCCTTTGCGACGGCCCCTGGTCTCCAAGACGTACCGGCCGGTAAACACGCGGTACCTGTTTTCATCTGCAGCCTGCGTCAGAACCGCGGTTCCCCATTCGCGACCCTCTTTGCGAATCGGCGAGAAGATCCATATCCTCAGAATAGATGAGGGAAGAATTTCCTTGGCCACCTCGGATGCGACCCTCGCCCAACCGAGTCCCACGCCGGGCGTGGGCGAAGTAATGTGTGCAAGTACCGCATCGGGTACAGTCATCTCACCAGCCGGTTTAGAGCAACGTTCACGAACCGAAAAGAACGAAAATCACGCCAAATGCGACCAACCCGACAGTCTTCGACGGGTTGCCCGACTCGCAAAATGTAGCAGGCATAGTTGGCATGTCACAATAGCGAAACCGGATCGCGGTCGTATGAGACTCTCACCGAGCGCATACTCGGGACGGACGGATGGGTTTTGGCCAAGCGGAGTACACGTCCCAACAAGGCTCTGTCCAGCGCCCGGAGAACGAAGTGCCAGCGCCACCGGTCTTGGATTCGCACGAGCGGAGCGGGCGCCGGCCCGACGATTTCCACGGCACTATTGGTCTTTTCAGCCAAGGCTCTGAACCAATCCGCCAATCGAGAAGCTCCGTCGGCTGCATCCATCTCTTTTAGAGCGCTCACCGTGACATTTACGAGCCCGCGGTGCGGCGGATAGGGCGGCGCTTCGCGCTCCGCCAGTTCCCTTTCTGCAAACATCTCAAAGTCATGCCCAGCAGCAGCCTGAAGAGCGTAGTGCCCCGGCATCCTCGTCTGCACCAGGACCTCTCCTCCCTTCGGACCTCGACCGGCGCGACCGGCGACTTGGGCGACGAGTTGGAAGGTTCGTTCGGCGGCGCGGAAATCCGGCAGATGCAGACCCAGGTCTGCATCTATCACTCCTACCAAAGTGACGTTCGGAAAATCCAAGCCTTTTGAAATCATCTGAGTCCCTAGAAGGATGTCGACGCTTCCGGCAGCAACGGCGTCCAATGTTTTCTGAAAAGACCATTTGGTGGAAGTGGTGTCGGCATCCAAGCGCGCCAAACGGGCATCAGGGAAACGTTCGGCGAGCCAGGTCTCCAACTGTTGCGTGCCGGCGCCTCTCCACCTTTGTGTTTCACCACCACAGCCGTCACAGCTGTTAACGAGTTGGCTATCGAAGCCGCAATAGTGACACCGCAAACGCTCCGGTGAACGGTGCACCGTCAACGCAATACTACAGGAGGGACATTCCGCCGCCTGGCCGCAATCTTTGCACTGAACGAAGTGAGCGAACCCGCGTCGATTGAGTAGCAGTAGAACCTGTTCTTTTCGATCCAGCCTGTCCTCGACCGCACGGTCCAACTGCTCGGTCCATTGAACGGCCTTGGCGTTTCTGACCGTAGGTTGAGACCGCAGGTCCACCAACACGACGGGAGGCAGTTCTTGTTCCGTCACTCGTTTCGGCAGGCGTATGACGGCAAGCCTATCTCTCATGCTCCACGTTTCAAGAGACGGCGTAGCGCTCCCCAAAATCAGTTTCGCGCCTTCGGCGTTGGCTCTCTTGAAGGCTACGTCCCGAGCGTGGTATCGAGGTGTCTGGCCCTGCTTGTAGCTTCCATCGTGTTCTTCATCTACCACCAACATCGCAAGGTTCTTCACGGGAGCAAATACCGCCGACCTGGCTCCGACCACTACTCTCTTTTGCCCTTTGACTACTGCTCTCCACGCGTCCGCCCGTTCGGCGTCGGACAGGCCGCTGTGGAGTACGGCAACTGCATCGGAGAACACCCCCCGTACTCGAGCGATGGTCTGGGGAGTCAAAGCGATCTCGGGCACCAACACGATTGCCCCGGCTCCGTTTTCGACCAGTTCTCGCATCGCTTCAAGGTAGACCAAAGTCTTGCCGCTTCCAGTTACGCCGAAAAGGAGGGCCGCTGCGCCATCCTTCAACAACGAAATTTGTTCGACTGCCGACCGTTGTTCGGGGGAGAGGTTCTTCGGCGGCGCAACGGAAACGCCTTCGAACGGATCTTTCAGTTTTTCTCTTTCTTCGATCACTGCGAGGCCGCGTTCGACCAACCCCTTTGCGAGCGCATGTGAAAAACCCATTTCATGCACGGCGACATGAAGAGACATTTCTCCGTCCGAAGAATCCAAGGCTTCATACAACTCGCGCTGACGCTTTGCTCTCTTGAATACCTCATCGCGTTCCATCAACGAGGGGAGCGCTTTGACCAGTTTGAGAACCTGCATCGTTCCGGCGCGAGGACCCAGGTCGGGCGGCAGCGTTTCGAGCGATACGGCTCCCGACCGTTGCAATCGTTGCAATACATCCCAGATGGGGCGTCCCATCTTTTTTCGTATTTGCACATCCGTCCTGAAACCGCCGGACCTCATCAGCATGTTCATTACGTCACGACTCACCCCACCCGCAGCATTCTTTTCGTTCAATTGCCTCACGCCAAGCCTAGAAGTTCCCCACAACGCACCGGGGATCATCCCTTTCAGGGCCTGGCCGATCGGTACCACGTAGTAGCGGGAAATCCAACCGGCCAATTCTATGAGCGCAGAGGGCACCATAGCTTCGTCATCAGGCGCGAGGAGTACGGACTTGAGTCCGGCGGGATCACGGTCGGTTTGGTCCAACGCAACAACGATCCCAACCATGGTTCGGTTTCTCACCGGCACGACGACGCGAACTCCGGGGAAGACCCGATCCGCAAGTGCGACGGGGACCTTATATGAATACGGTTCTTCCGTTGGAAGCGGCAGCGCCACCTGGCATGTTGCCGGGATTGAACTCATGGTGAGGTGTTAAGCCAACGCTGCTACGGTAGCGCGGGCAGCCAGGCGAATACGATCAGGGTCGTATCCACCCTCCAAGACCGCCGCTATCGGAACGTCTAATGTCCGCCACCGTTCGATCCATTCGGAGTAATGCTCCGGTTCTAGAGTAAAGCCAGCCAACGGATCGCCCGCCATAGCATCGAAACCTGCAGAGATCAACATAAGATCGGGCTTCCAGTCTTTGGTAGCCCGCTCGACCCCCGCCGACAACACTCTCACATAATCATCAGGAGGTAGACCCGGCGGCTGCGGTAGGTTGAATACGTTACCGACTCCTCTCTCCGATTCACGGCCCGTACCCGGATACAAAGGCCACTGATGCATTGAGACGAACCGTATACGCTCGTCGGACTCTACGAGAGCTTGCGTTCCGTTGCCGTGGTGAACATCCCAGTCTACGATCAACACACGATGGACACCGTCGCGTTGGAGCGCTGCGATTGCGGCCACCACCACGTTGTTGATGAAACAAAACCCCATGGCTACGTCGCTCGTAGCATGGTGCCCGGGCGGGCGCACGGCGGCAAAAGAGTGGGTCCCGTCGAGCGCCGAATCAGCAGCTGCCACCATTTGCCCTGCTGCAAACACGGCCGCCTCATATGTGTCTGCGCTCAAAAAGGTGTCGCCGTCGATCATAGCTCCGCCTTTTTCGGACAACGCCTCGAGTCGATCCAAGTAATCCTTGGGATGAACTTTCTCCAACAGCTCTCTCTCCGCTGCAGCAGCTTCCAAAAGGTTCACGACGCCGCCCTTCGCCATCTGTTGGAATTCTCCTAAGACGGATTTAAGGCGTGCGGGAGATTCCGGATGCCCCGGACCCGGATTGTGCAACAACGAAGAAGGATGGGAAAACACGGCGACGGCCATGTTGCGAACCTCGGTTGGGTTAAGACTGCGGCGGTTCTGGCAAATCCGCGAGAAGTTCGCGGAGTTGTTGTTCTACTCCTTTGTGAAGATCATTCAGGTTCCTAACGTGCCTCAGCCACCACACATAGACGCCGAGAGCTGCAAGGCAGAACGCTATGCCCCAGGCGAGCAAACTGAACCTCTGGGCCCAAACGCCGACCATTACAAGCAGCACTCCGTCGAGACAGAGAAATCCGACTGCGGCGATCGTCGCGGTTCGGCCCGGTACATTTTTCGCAGCGCCGCCTCTAGACGCCGAGGCCAATATCTTTTCGAGAAGTTCTTCTTGTTTAATCTTGGGCCGCCCTGTTGTTAACTGCGAACCGGCCTGCGTCTCGCCTGAATAACCACGAACGTGCCTCCGTTCGGGACTCCAAGCTTTTGCAACGTAATGGCCTCATCCGTAACAGCCGCGCCTCTGAACTTGACGACATACTCAACCGGATCCACCCTGCGCCCCAACGATTCATCCAACGCTGCTTTCTTGACGTTTTCAATACGCTCGGTCGGACTTACAGAGAGCTTGACCGTGTCACACATTTCCGGCACACCGACACGAACGTCTATAGAGGCATCTGCGCTCATGATGTCACCGTCACTTCCGGCAACGTGGACAAAAACCTGGCAACCGTTTGATCGAACAGAAGCGTCGACGCCCTGACCTTGACCCCGTCGTCAACCGTGACGACCGCAAGAGCTATCTCTTCACCGCCCTGGCCACGGAACACCGCGTGACTCGGACCTTGTTTTTCCAAATAGGCCGGAGAGTGCGGCACCCGTTCTGCAAAAAACTCTTTGGCGCGTTCAATTATATCTTGAGCTTCCAGGCTCGTTATAACTTCGTGCATCATCGAAACATTCACCCCAAATAATCGAGTTTCAAAGATAACTAACTGCCCTGGCTTTGGGCATCACCAGCCGAGGTCTTCGCAGCAATCCACCTATTCAACAGCAGGAGTATCCCTAGTACAACGGCAAACTGCGCCAAAACCGTCCCGACGTTATACACTCTAAACGGATGCAACCAATCCGACATCGGGCCCTGTGCCGACTGCACGAGCAGCCATAGCATAAGACCGACGGCCTGAATCGGCACCAAAACCGAGATTGCGATTTCCCACCACTTTCCTATCCGGATATCCGAATCCTCATGATTCAGATGTTCTTCCCTGAAGCGCTTTACGCCGGAAACGATAACGGCGATTGCAAAGAAGAGGCCGGAAACCATCAAGGCAACCGCCCAAACCCAATCTTGATTCTGCTGAAAGGAGGTAAAAATCGCGGATGGAACTCCCAGCAAGAAGCCTCCTATTCCCACCCATCTTATCGCCTTTTTACGTTCGACTCCCGCATCGATAAACACACGTGTCGCCAACTCGATCATGGCCATCAAGCTCGTGAAAGCGGCGAATGAAAGTGCGAGGAAGAAAAGGATCATGAGCAACCTGCCGAACGGCAGACTGATAAAGAGTTGCGGCATCCATACGAAGGTGAGTCCTTCATTGCCTGCGCCGAAGATCGTGGACTGGACGAGATCCGGCGTAAGGCTTGCACCACCGCTGATAGCATCGGCGAGTGCAGGGTAGCCGGCCAGTGCGTTCGGGTCTGCTGCGAAATTCGCCACCATCTGAGGCACAACGGAAAACACGGTGCAGATCACCATGATCCCCGCCAACAGGGATATCGTATTGTTGGCAACAGGAACGATGAAAGCGTTGAGTGCCGTATCTTCTTTTTCTCTTAGATACGCAGCGTAACACAGCACCAACCCCCAACCGGCTCCGGTATCCCAAGCGTTTTGAGTAAGCGCTTCGACCCACAACCTGGCATCGCCGAGCGCGGCAAAATCTACGCTGAACAGATAACTAAGACCGTCACCAGCGCCAGGGAGCGTCACCGCACGGATAGCCAAGATTACCACCAGGATGAGTAGCGACGGCATCAAGACCTTTGCCACTTTTTCGATGGCCGTTACACCTCTGGCGACGACCACGACTCCCAATCCCATGGCGATGCCATGCGTTACCAGCGGCCAATTGGATCCTATGTACTCGGCCCAAAAGCTGCCGGGGGACGGGCCGGGGACTTCACCCGTTACTGAGGCCCACAAAAACCTGAACGTCCATCCGGCCACCACCGAGTAGTAAAACATGATCGCGGTTGCAACGAAGGCTACGAACGCTCCCATCCACGCCCATTTCGGGCCCATCATTTCAATAAACGCCTTTACGGGACCGCTCCTCGTTTTCCGACCCATGCCGAATTCGACGAGTATGAGCGGGATAGACCAAAGCAACAGGAACGTGACCCAGGCAACCAAAAATTCTCCGCCGCCGTTTTGTGCTGCAATGCGGGGAAACCGCCAGATATTTCCGGTGCCAACCGCCATGCCGAGCATAGCGAGGATCATCAACCAACGAGACGAGAATGCTTCGCGGGTTTGGCTCACGCTTCCTCCTTAAGGTTGCGTTTATGTTCCTGCTAAGGTTGTATGCGCTCCAGCATATAAGATCCCAGCTGATCGAGACCGATACGTTCCTGCTTGAGGGTATCGCGGTCACGAACGGTGACGGTTTGGTTCTCGACAGTCTCACCGTCAACGGTAATACCGAAGGGAGTGCCTGCTTCATCCTGCCGTCGGTATCTCCGCCCGATAGATCCGCCGTCATCGTAGAACACCGGGAACCGAGCTTGTAGGTCAGAAACTATGTTCTTCGCAATCTCCGGCATGCCGTCCTTCTTGACGAGCGGAAAAATGCCGGCTTTGATGGGCGCAACGGAGGGATGAAGTTTCAGCACGACCCGCTCTTCCCCTTCCACCGACTCCTCCGTGTAGGCATCGGCCAACGCCACTAAAAACAACCGTCCCACACCGATGGCCGTTTCAATTACGTAGGGGAGGTAACGCTCCTTCGTCGCCGCCTCCATATACTCGAGTTTCTTTCCGGAGAATTCCTGATGCCTGGAAAGATCAAAATCAGTGCGGTTATGAATTCCTTCAAATTCCTGCCACCCGAACGGAAATTCATATTGAACATCTTCAGCCCGCTTTGCATAGTGCGCCAGTTCGTTGGGGCCGTGGGGATGAAATCTAAGTTTGTCCGGATTGATCCCTAGATCTGTGTGCCACTTCATCCGAGCATCACGCCAATAATCGAACCACTCTTCGTCGGTGCCGGGTTTGACGAAGAACTGCATCTCCATCTGCTCAAATTCACGAGTCCTGAAAACGAAATTGCCCGGAGTAATTTCGTTTCTGAATGCTTTTCCTATTTGCGCAATGCCGAAAGGAATCTTTTGGCGCGACGACTGCATCACGTTCAGGTAGTTCACATAAGACCCTTGGGCCGTTTCCGGACGCAGAAAGATCTGAGCCGCATCTTCCGCCACCGGGCCCATGAACGTCTTGAACATCAGGTTGAACTGTCTGGGAACCGTCAGCGTACCTCTGCTGCCGCAAACCGGACACTGAGCGTCCTGCTCTCCTGGTGTGCCCTTGATGCGCTCATCGTCCTCCCGGAAACGATTCTTGCACTGCTTGCAGTCCACCAAGGGGTCGGTGAACCCGGATACGTGCCCCGAAGCTTCCCATACCTTGGGATGCATAAGAATGGCGGCATCCAAGCCCTCGATATCTTCCCGAGTGCTGACCATGCTACGCCACCACCGCTCCGTAAGATTTCTCTTGAGTTCGACTCCCAAAGGACCGTAATCCCAGACGGAACCTAAGCCACCGTAAATCTCAGACGACTGAAAAACGAAACCTCGCCTCTTGGCGAGCGAAACAATCTTTTCCATTAAATATGTGGAACCCTGTTGTGGACAAATTGATCAGGCCCGTGTTTCACGGCCAGAAGGTTGGAGCAAGATAGGAACGGATTACCCTTGCGGCAAGCGAAGCAGTTCGTTCAATAGCGATTCGGTTCTGAGAGCAACCTCCTCTAGATCCCAAAAACCTCCCCCCGTCTCCACCGCCACTCCCGCAGGGACTTGCGAAGCAGTGGGCGCGACCAAACCTACAGGCACCCCAGCCGACAAAGCACGCGCCAACACCTCTCCCGAAAGCTTGCCCATTCCTGAAGTACGGTCGAACCCCGCTTCTGCAACCAGCACGGCCCGAGCCCTCGCCAAAAGGCCGTCAAACCCAACGCGCTCCAAAACCCACTCGGCTCCCCTGATAATCTTCGCACCTCCGAAAGCCATGAGGCCGAACCCCAAACCGCCGGCCGCACCCGCGCCTTCTACATGAGCCAAACCGCCAGGACCACTTTCATTTAAAACCTCGGCCAGGCGCATGAGGCCTCCATCGAGAATATCTTCGGTTTCAGGGTCAGCACCCTTCTGCCGGGCGTATACTCTCGCACCCGAAGGGCCAAACAGGCAGTTCTGGACATCGGCAATCCCCACCAGTTCCACATCGGGCTTGGTTGCGGAAACTATGCGAGCCAGGCGGCCAAGGTGCCCTCCACCCTCGGGAATGGGGTACCCATCTTCGTCCTCAAACCGCCAACCCCAAGCAGATGCCATCCCCGTACCGCCGTCCATCGTAGCGCTGCCCCCGAGCCCCACGAGAATCGTGTGGGCACCCAGCTCGGCGATGGCCGTTACAGCTTCGCCTAGGCCCCGTGTCGTCGTTTTGGCTGGATTCCTCTCCTCCGGAGAGATCAGGGCAAGGCCGCAAACCAGACTTGACTCTAGGGCCGCAACGCCGGGTTCGAGCCACGGGACGGCAATGGAAACTGGAGTTTTGAGAGGCCCGGTCACCAGGATCTCATCGCAAATTAGGGAGTCGATGTCCAAAACCTGGACAAAATCGTTGCCACCATCCGCCCCAAGCACTATTTCGGCCGGAAATCCGGCTCTGTCGGCCCCCCTCGCCATGGCATCCGCAATTTCTCGAACCGTGTGTGTTTCCTTGAATGCCTGAGCCACCATTAGCACCGTACCGGGCTCTCCACCAGCAGAGGCATCAAGATTGCCGGAATTCGTTGTATTTGTCATAAGTAATTATAATATAAGGAGTTAGCATAGTCTAAATCCTAAAAGAAGCCGTTCGACCCGAGCTTGACGTTTGGGAACGGAACAAGAATCTTCTAAATAGACCCGATGAAAAGAAAATTGTCTTGTGTGCGTTTTCTTTACATCCCGATAACGGGCACACTCCTTGCAAAGATTGCTCACAGAGTAGCAACCGTTGGTTTGAGGACCGTTTGCAACTCTAGATGGAAGCCCAAAGATCGAATCGCAGTTCGAACGAGATGTTAAAACAGTATTTACGCTATAAAACAGACTACTGAGAAATGAATGAATTGCCGATAACGCAGACTCAACCGCGAAGGTTCGCGCACCGCGAGATCCATGTAAAGGATCTACTGGCGGTCGTTTTCCGTCATTGGTTCATAGTGCTCGTATCGGCCCTGCTGGTAAGCGCCGGGGCATATATAACGGGCAGAAGAGCGACCCCGCGGTTTCAGTCTTCTCTGACGGTACAGATCAACTCCCAAAAACAGGTTTTTGCCCGCCTGGATGATATAGATGTGGACGAAATGGCCCTTCGGACGGATCCAATCCTTTCCGAGGCGCTGGTCCTTACGACCCATAGGTTGGGGCTGGAAGTAGCCAAAAACACCGGCCTACAGCTGCAACTAGAGGACCTCGGGATCTTTAGGGGCAATATTATTACGGATGTGGCCGTAGACCCCGAGGCGGCTCAAGAGGGCTTTTTCCGCCTTATAGTGGATCAGGCAGGGTTCAGGCTCGAGAACGGATTGGGCACTCTGCTCGACGAGGGACAGATCGGCGAGACTGTGCAGGGACTCGGATTTTCCTTCCTGATCGTACCTCCGTCGGAACCAGTTGACGTCGGTTTCAGGATCGTTTCACCTGACGTGGCTGCCTCTATGGTCACGGGTGGTCTGGGATACAGCGTACGATCCGGCACGAACGCGGTCGATATATCATATACCGGCACCGATCCGACGGTGGTGGCCTCCGTATTGAACGCGGCGGCAAACCAACTTAGAGAAACGGGCGTGAGTAGGCTGCGCGAATCTGCGGGAGCCAGGCGCCTGTATATCGAACAACAATTATTGCGCTCCGATTCGGCAGTGCGGCAGAGCCAACTGGACCTCCAGCTTTACAAAGAAGGCCAGGAAATAGCGGACCTATCGTCCGAACAGGTGGCTATCGCCCAAACCATTCGCCAACTCGACAGAGATCGACAACTGGCGCTTGTACAGATCGCGACCGTATCCGAAGCCATGAGCGCTACCGACTCCATAGGAGTCGAAACTCTGAACCGGTTAGCGGCCATCGAGGGAGTTGCCTCCAATCCGGCGCTGCAGTTCCAGATCCAGAGTCTGCTCGAACTCTACGACGAGCGCAGATCGATGACTGCCGGCGCGATGGGTTTGAGAGAAACGAACCCACAGGTTTCCCGAATCGACGAACAGATCCGA
>Ga0224501_10001928_pt1 | contig 16174 bp, 10 predicted proteins | sample SF_Oct11_sed_USG_4_FD_169105 | JGI IMG/M metagenome (GOLD analysis project Ga0224501, IMG submission 169105) | Sediment microbial communities from San Francisco Bay, California, United States - SF_Oct11_sed_USGS_8_1 | ecosystem: Environmental > Aquatic > Marine > Sediment | place: USA... | reverse complement strand
GGGTAACCAGCTCCGATGAGCTCAGCATATCCTAAACAAAAGAAGGCAAATAATAGTAATGACAATGGATGCGTAACCAAAGATTATACCAAGATAACTATCTCCCATTCAAGCCAATGGAAACAGACGTGGGTAAAGTGTGGCACCCGGTATATCTGTCGCTGTACTCGTTCGCCCGATTAGTCAACCCAGTCGCTGATTGGCTGAATGGCATCCAATAGTACTACTTAATAGAACTTTTGGAAATCACTCAGACAATCATCGACTGGGTTGACTAAGCGGGTTATACTTTAGAGCCCGAATTCAGTGATGCTGTGGTTTTGCCACGCCCAAACTGGTTTTCATATGTACAGCAGCGGATCACACTAGTTTGTAGACAGCGAGCCCGGTCCTTTCATCTCTACAAAAACAGCTGCAACTGCGTCTCGTTTCATTTTGGTCTCGGCACCTTAGACTGTTGAGTGTCTGTGTTAGCCCTCTAGCTAGAGCCAGGCTAGTCAGCCCAGAGACAACCCAGCTGAGGTTGAGGAATGCAGCGGTATGCTTCCAAAAAGCGGATCGAGTTTGTTATCTTAGTATAGTCTATGCATAGCCAAGTTACCAGCGGGTAAAAATAATTAGACCTGTGAGAGTTGAGAATCTTTAATATTAAATCGTTCCTAATATGACCCGTCAGTAGAATATTATTCCTACAAAAAGGCTTGATTCCAGTTTATATCCAAGAGCATGGTCCCATAGACATACGTGCAAGTATCATGCAGTTTAAACATATGTGGTTTAAGACTATAGAAAGAATACATATGGTATACATATAAAACATTATTATACAGATAATACTTCTATCATATATATATATAAATTTACATATAATACATATATTATTTAGATAATAAATGCAGTATACAAATAATACATGGATTACATGTTTATAGGTGTTCCTTGTCTTTGTGGGTTATTTTCCGTACGTACCTGAAGAAAGTCAAATTCCATTGCCACCCAGTCATCACTTGTCATTATTTCTTTGGCATTCCAGGCTATCGTAGCCTGACTCTGATTCTGTAGGCACTTCAGGTGAAGCGCTTTTGACCACGGGTACCTAAAGTGGATAAAGAAATTAGTGGTTGGAGTGTGTAGCTCGGGGAGACCTGGGTTCGAATTTGAGTCAAAATGCTGGTGACTTTGAGTTTGATTCATCCAACAGAGCCTCTCCGCTGAGTGCAGTTGTGAAAAAATCCACCGAATTGGTTAATTGTGCATACTGCCTAATGCCATCCCACCTTTGACGAGATCAGTTACGAGCCGCAATAATACAAGTAGCTGTCTCAAACTACTGTTTTTCATATAACTACTGTGCATATCATTTACAGAACATATTATCTAATAGCACCCCCTCCCCGACAAACGCATCGGACTGCTGTATCTTATTCAGTGGCACAATTGCGAATTGTTTCGTTAAAACAGTTTCAGTGTATTCGACTGACGCGTGTGCTATCCAAACAAAATAATCATAGAACAGTTTAACACTCAACACGCAAGGGCTATGTTAGCTTGTCTGAAAACTGCCTTATAGCATCTATAGCACAATCACATAGATAGGGCTCGATGACTATTATAGCATAGGGTTAGAGGAGAATGAATGCCTTTATGTCTATTACAGTCATGATTAACCAATGGAAGGCAAGCATACCAAATGAGTGCGTTCCTGATGTTAGCTTCCAGCGGTGACTTGCAGTGATCTATCATGTAACTCTGACAGATGTGTTTTAATGCTTCCACATTATACTTATCTGCCAGACACAGAATTCCTATAAAAATCACACGCAAGATAACCAAATGATCACGCTTAGCTTATACCAGGTTCAATCACACAAACTGTATAACACATGCAATGATAACTTTAGCTGCACCAATTGAAGTTACAGTTTTGAGGTAGAAGATAAAAGGAACACTCTTTTTTTTAAAGCCGACTTCTATAGCAAAATACTAAGGGACTCCAACATTCCATCCGTCTTATCTTCTTTCATATGCTGACCAGTGTCAGGAGTTGACAGGAAGTGATCTACGGATTTTAACGCTTTGTGAAACACTGAGTAATGTCCGCAAACCACTTCCTGCCAACCCCTGTCTCACTTAATGCGCACTTTAACGCTATGGGAAACACTGAGTAAAGTGCGCATTAAGTGAGACAGGTTCAAACAACCAGACATAACACCCATGCATGCACATGTTGTTGTATAAATCAAGTTGTAACTCAATCGGTTTACAACATTTATATGATGTGATTCTAATAACAGACAGGCTGTAATCTTTACCCGTAAGCAATCTCGACTTGTCAAGTGAAACAAATTAGTTACATGAGTAAAGTTAGGGTTTAGTTCCCATTATAAAAAAAGGGTGCTATCCTATACCTGATACACTTGAGTTGTTAAAGTGTTATAAAGCTGAGACAGTCATCACAAAATCACTTATGAAACCATATCAACCGTTCAGAAGTGCTTTCAATCTTTTCTGCATTTTTGCTGCGTGACAAGCTTGGTTCTAGACAAGTGTGTGGGTCTATAGGTGCTAAATAATGAATGATAAAGTAGGTTGCCTGAAGTTAAATGGTCTCACTCAGTAGGATAAAACTCAGATCAGGAATACTAAAAAATCAATCCGTACCAACTAGATTGTGATGAACGCAGTACCAGCTAGATCAATGCATTCGTATAACACGAAGCACTGTGACTCCACTTCTTCATTTTAAGTTAACTCAGTTGTGTGCCCAGTGCTCTACTATTGAGATATCCAGCTATCCTGATTCAATCGTATACCACGGACTAGATGCTTCATGTTATGGAAGTCACTTAGAATCTTGTAAAGATGTACAGGAAGGATTTGAAGCCTTTTGCTACTTTAATTGTAAATTGAAGGGTTATCTCTAGACCTAGGCCATGTAAACTACAGAGGTGACCACACATATGGATTTTCTTACCAAACTTACCAATAACATTAGTCAGATTCAGCTGAACGCTGGCTGTGTACAGAAACCTGAGAAAAGGTTCAAAAACAAGCTCACAATTTTCAGTCTCATTAAGGAGAATCGTCTCATCTTGACTGTGTGTCCATCTCTTCTCATAGAGCATTGTACGTAAAACATCGGATGAATTTGCCAAAACAAATTTATGTGCGTGGTAAGTTTGGTCTCTGACCTGCAAGCAAAAGATGTAGTGAGCTAAACAAGAGCGAACAACGGCTTAGAACACCTGTACAGTAGCAGTACAGCAGATCCTCATGGGACAAGTCATAGGATTTAAATAACCATAGTATTCCATCCAAACAACCCCACGCAGTAATTAGTAAGAAATAAAACCAGCGACTCAAGTTTTCTCTGCCTCAGTTGAAATATTATCTGAAGATACACCTGGACAGATCTTTTATTTTTAAGCTTTTCATTTTATTTACTGTTCTGCTGGAGCGTTCGCGCGGCGGCCACCAGATTTACCAAGCCTTCTAAGGCCATAGGGTTTTCCAGAGCAAACATTTTTACTTGTATGGTGTCTTCGCTGTTACAGTGAAGCTGTCCGGCTAATTGCTCATTTTTGCACCAGTAACTGCTCAGCGTGGAGCACCACGGGTGGGTCAGTATCAACGCTCCACCTCATAGTGAGTTTGTTTTTGTTTTGAGCTAGGATTTATATGAGGAGCTCATACTCACAACAAGATCCAGCCATGGCCGGGATCCGAAGCAAGGCTGCTGTAATTTCAAACTCTACCATGAAGCGGTAGAATCTGAGAATTGTGTGAAGTGTTAAGGGCCTGTTGATTGTGTCTTGCTCTACGATGATGACTGCTCCCAAACTGGCTCAAATAAGGTTTCAAGTCAGATGTAGTTGGCCATTCTGACTTGCTCTGTTATAGCCTTCGGATTCCCAAGGGCTATGGAAATGATTGGGCCAATCAGCGTGCACTTTGAAAGCACGATTTGCGATTTAATTCAGCATATTAGAACTGCAGTTTCGCGTGAAACAGCTATCACAAATTCGCCATGCAAATTTTCACGTAACGCTATTTGGAATTCTTTTTCACAAATTCCCCGTCGTGTGGCAGGCCCTTTTTACTCACATAGAGCACTACTGGTACTAGCTTCCTGGTTGTCTTACCTTGATGGTGATGTCACTGAGAGCTTCTTGGTTGAAGAAGGAAGAAATGTTGACTATAAACGACTTTGGATCAGACATAATAGTAGATTGATCTGTTAGTACTTCTACAGCTGTTTCTTGGTCCTCCATGCTGGAGCTGGCGATAAAACAGCTGTCAAGTAGAAAAAATCTCATACTTACTGTGGTGCGCGACTCATTTGCTGCGAGTCTTGGATTTAAAAAAATCAATGGTAGCGCTGTTGATGTGGCTCGGTGACATAAAGGAACTACACTAGAAGAATTAAGGAGTGGAACAACATGAAAGTTTCTTTATGTCACGATGCAGTTCTACCTTAGAGATCCTTTGCGCTCTTTCTGGACTGAAATCACTTTGAGCATGTGAGAGTTGCGCTTACCCGACTGAGCACCAAACCACTGATAGCCCCTAATGAGCGGTGGGAGATTTTATTGGTGGTATTGGGCTTTGGTTAGGATTATGTGATAATCCTTTCCTCGTCCCTGACAGTAATGCCAGAGTGGATGGATGAATTATTTGCCCGAAAGCGAGCTTCCCATGACCTTTTATTGTCATGGTGGCATGGGTTGGCTCTGAAGTGGTTTCCCGTTGCCTTCCTCAGGCTTCTGGTTGAGGGTCAGTCCACATGACCCATTTTTTATACATCACCCGCCCAAACTCGCGGCTAATCTTCTCAAAGAGGGACATCAAGGTAGACCTTTAAGAACCACAGAGTGATCTTGACCTTTATTCACTGGTTGGGGCCTCCATTATTTATACTGCGGTGCGTCGAAATCACATTACAGAAGTGAGAAGGTTGCTAAAGGCGCATATCAAGAAAAAACCCGGCCAGCACTGGGAAGCGATCTTGTAAGGTTTTTTCTTGGTACGAGGCCGGGTCTAATGTGGCAGTGTCCTGGCACAAAATCACATATGTATTGTATAGTGACACATATAATTTACATCCCAAAAATTAACCTGGTAGGTGAATCGAAAGGTCAACATCTTCTTTAACTTTGCATATAGTATAACCCCACTCAGAGCGTATCTTAGAGCCTAACTGGAGGACTCTGGGTTATGACAATAAAGGGGACCAATCAATACAAAGGAAATTGGGGACTGATCATATATCCAGCGTCCCTTAAATTGAGAACTGCTCTTTATAAAGATTCTTTTAATTAGCTGACCACTATAATAACTTACACCATTTCAACATCGTGTAGAAGAAGACGACAGTAAGTTTGTTGAAGTTTTTCTTTCTAGATTGAAGTCATTTAAATTGCAAAGTTGCTAAGTTTACCTATATGGATTGCCTTACCAATAACCTTATGAACTTACATACAGTCAACGCCATTCTGAATAATAAATATAATCCTCAGTGTGCTGCGGTACATGATCTAGTTAAAGATTGGTCAAGGCAAATCACAACTATACGTATGAATTGAGTAAAAATCATGATAAAATCAGACATTCAAATTCCTATTTGATTCTGTGAATTTGCATATAGTTTTGATATTATTAATTGGTAGTGTGAAGCACTGTCTAAATATGGGCACTCTATGGCTCAGAGGAGGTGAGAGGGGCACATAACTCCAAACTAGTTGGTTATTACGGTTTTATCCCCCCCCCCGAACTAGCAGCCAGATTCTCATTGAAGTGATTTGCTAACACCTTCACTGTATTGATGAGCTATCACTCCTGTGATTAATTGTACTATTACATTAGACAGTCTGTTGAAGTACCATTCGCCAGTTGCTTAAATCTCAATTTCTAAACACGCCAATGGTCATTCAACTTCTAATATCATCCAAATCTCCTTAATGAAAGAAAGCCGTCATTTCACTGTATAATGGTAGCACTGGTAGATACATTCATAGGAATGCAGACTGTAGCTAATAAAGAATAATGCTACTATCATGGTTCAAGGGCAATACGGTGGCATATGGATAATTCTTTGTTTTGTACGGAAACCAGTAGCACTGCTTATATAGCACTTGCATATTCATTGAATTTCCTGCACACTGAAGAACGAGTGCCTCGAACGAAACTGTAGCTGAAAGTAAAATATTTAAATACACATTTTTGAAGTAAAGCCCCAAACTGACAAAACCTTTAAAACCAGTAGTTCAAAATCAACACAGGTCAGTGATCATGCATGCAGTATTTTGGACGCAGATCCTGCTTAGGTCATCATTGTCACACCGACAAGTCAAAATACAGCACACTCAGTGTATGATACATTATAGGAATACACCGTCCTGCCTGATATCTAGTGAGCTCATAAGGTATATAGAATACGCCTATAGAAACTTGCTAGGAAATAACCCTTGCCCATTCCACTCCAGTGAGCTCGGCACTTAGTATTTATAACTCATGCAGTTACGCACTGATTTAGCCTAATGACAAGGTATACCGATTGATATCATTGTCAATTGCCAGATAGAGGAGACATTGAAAATACCATGTTTGACTGTTATTAAGTGTATTCCGCTATCCGTTACTATGGGTCAATGGAAATTAGAATTGATTCAGTCCCCAGGCATTAAGGTACTGAGTGCCTGAACAGGTACAATGGGGCATGTATGGGGAGTGTTTATAAGGGGTTTGCAAAAGTACTGATGGCCTGATGGTCTAACGGATGCCTAGATATACAGCGGTGGATAAAGCGCATTTATAAGGACTAGAAATTCAATTTTTCAACCGTATCATCACTACTGTTATGAAGAGGGTGCCGGGCTAGTATGAAGCGCAATGACTGCGTCAGTATCATTGCTCCGCCTTAGAGTGAGACTTGTGTTTTGGTTTGAGCTCGGCTGGGATTCGAACCTAGGTTGCGAGGCTAGCGTACCGTTACGCTAGCCCCTATCGCACAGATGTGGAGAAAAAGCATGTAAAGGGACAAAACTTATATGATTCCAAAAAGTAGGGCCTGGCCATGAGCTATTATACCATACCAAATCCCAGTACAGTACAGGCGAGGCGATATAATTAACTCTTGATGTTGTCAACTACATTTTCGAGTCCTTTGTTGTTTTGATTGTGGGATAATCCCTGGAAATTAACAGCAAAATGAGCGTAGTGTTGACTGTCTATTGTGACTGCACAAAGAAAAGATAGCAGGTGCGGGTTTTTAGAATACCGTACCAATAATGTTGATTGGGGTCAATTCAGGTTATCTTGCAAGCTTATCATACCATAACAGCAAAGAACGAAACTCACAGAGGATTACCAAGCTCATTTCAAAGTGGAAGCGTCGGCTAACTAAGGAGCACATTTGGTTTTGGACCAGGTGACCCAGATTTCATTCCACGTTTGTGTCACTTTGTGCTTATCTCTCACTGGATTCGATTTGCAGCGTTAAATGAAGGAGGCCCACCCATAAAGTACCAACTCTATGGGTACAAAACATGATCCATCCTTAAGGCAAGCCATTGGCTTAGTGATGTAATCTAGGTGAAACAAGATGATCGTATCTTATCTTACTGTTGAACGAGAGCTGCATGGACTAAAGGGTGAAAGAAGAGATCCATTGAGATCATAGAGTTGAACTCCTGGGTGGGGGTAATTTGGGGGTAACTCAGACTGCGATGGAAATGGTGATTCAGAATAGTCATGTGTAGCAAGTCTTGGAGAATATATGACTCATATCAGACACTGTAATATTCCATCAAGCATAGAGTAATATTTTCTATTGTATAATAGGGTATCAACGATGATGGTGCCAAATGGCTGCCCCAGCTATGCATCATATTCTGCCTATCCTCGTCTGGGAAGTGAATGATGGAACATGGAACATCAACATACTCGGATACTGAACCTTTATAAGGATATTGCACAACAGCTGTGCCAAAAGTCTGGGGCAATATGATTATCTACCGAGTTGAGTTTAAGGATCTTTGAGAATAAGATATAAGTATTGCTAGTAATATTTGTCATGAGCGATTGGTAATAAGAGAAATCCAGCTGATCTGCTATATGACACATGGGTAAACTCATAGCCCTTCTCTTGGTAGAACACTGCGCTTACAACTATGAAAACCTGGGTTCAAATTCCAGTCACGGTCGGCTCCTCTCCTAGCTCATAACAAAAGCAAACCTCACCAGAGGTGGAGTATTGCTGCTGAACAGTTCGTGGTGCTTCATGTTAAGCCATTACTGATGAAAACCAAAGTCTAACCCTACAGCTTCACCAAAACAGTAAAGATAACATATAGCATAAAGCGATTGATATAGTGAGCCATATTGGTTGGTATTCAGATGGTAAGACCATAGTTAATCACTTCATAACTCAGTAATATTGGATAACTCTATGAATAGACAGTTTCACTGGCCGCCAAGCATCCTAAAAAACTGATACTTTTCATCTTTAAAAGCATTAAAACACTATTTTAATGTGTTTGCACCCCCAAATCACTTTACTGATTTACCTGCTCATTGTAACTATGCAGAAAACTAGTGAAAATTATAGCCCTCATCGAATGGTCTACTGGTTCCCCAGTAACAGTGAGCCAACACTGTATTATTGCTATGCATCATTGAGAGTAAAGCATACAAGAGGCCAAGTCTGTTTTAGCTTCAGTTCAATCAATGAGGAATTTCAACTGATCTATGATGAGTTGATGGCATATAATTTATCACCCAGTCAACGTTGGCCCACCAATGTAGAAAAACTGCATTGCCAAAACTAGCTAGAGCATGGCATTGCTCTCCCACAACGCCATAAGAGTTCGAATTCTCACAATAAGGAACGTCTTTTTTAGAAGACACGAATCCTTGACCGCATAGGTGTTCGTAGCAGATGGTTCTAGCTTTCTCAAGCACCATACAAGTGGAAAATTCTTTGTAAAAACCACTTGTCGAATCTGTGTGCATGAAGAGAGTGATGTACATGGCTGAGTAGGCCTATCAATCATGTCGTCAAGATTCGATTGTTTGAGCACTGCCATGTAACAGTCTGCGGCCTTATGATGGTGTGACAGTGGAGAAGTGACTGCATGCATTCAGTGTTACATACAGTTTGCAGTCACTTTTGAGATTTCATATGGAATTACAACACCAGTTAGGAGCTGTCATGCGGTGTGCAGCCTTGAATCATTGTTTGTGTACAGTAAAGGTCAAAGCTTGGAAAACAGGCACTGTTGGTCTACGTGTACTGATATTTATAAAACGAAACCTAACTGGGTAATCTTGGTGTATATGTGTATGTTCTGATACTTGATTACGTTGGGTGTAACCTACATGCTCAGCAGTAAGTTAGCAGCTACTCTATGTGGTGTACAAAGCGCCTAGAATTATATCATGGCGGTATAACAGAACTATCCTGCATAGAGTTATATAGAATTGGAAAATAACGCCATTTTCTCAGTGGATAGCACAATGGATCTATAAAACTTCATACGTGTAGATCCTACACGGGGTGTGCGGGGTTCCTTCTCTCCCGCGCTTTATTCGGTGGAATGTATCTGATAATATAAAAATGAGCTGGCATGGAGGAAAAAAACAATAACAGAAGGAAGCAACACATGGTTGGTTATCTATCCTCGCATGGAACCCGGAAAGCAGCAGTTCGTCCAGATATGCTAGTAAACAAGTGCAGAATAAGTGAAACTAGAGACACATCAGAGATTATTATACATCCATGGTATCAGCACAAGTTTCTAACCATAGATTTAGTATAGCTAATTTGTGTCTATATGTTTTTGGCTAGAGTTGTATGAGATCATTTAGTAATCTCCAGTTTGAGTTTTCAAACAAAATCTAGGAAATCTAGGATAGTTATAACGCTCAGGAGGCACTGTGACCGAGTAGTTTGAACACTCACCACTGACGTGGAAGGTCCTGGGTTTACGGCAGGTTTTGCGCAGGAATTCAGGGACTCTTTCTGTTCACCCAAAAGGGAATGGGTATGTGGCTTTCTTCAGAGCTGGAAAAAGTGAAGACGGTGAGGAAGAGGAGTGACACCTCAGTTATACCTTTGCCGGTAGAAATAGAACTATAACAACCACTTCCCCCCCACACGATCATTGGGTAAGAGACTCATAACCATCGCGGATCTATTTGCTTTCCCAATATCAAGTAGATTGGGATATGAGACGGCACCTGGAATTCTGTATGATGATAGAAATACCATGACCGGAGCTAGAAAGAGAGCCAAGCTGCATGACAATACGCGTCCTGGTTGCTGCCATGAATACATTAGATATACTTGCCAAAAGTCGAGGGAAAAGAGCGCAATACAAGAATTCTATGCGCCAATATGATGATGAAGATGGCCTAAGCCTCTGTGAGGGTTTTAGTATTATACTGCTGACTTGTGAATGCCCAACAAAACTAGAGGCTCTGTGACAATGAAGAGGTATTTCTTATGATCTGTTATTGCCATGGCGGCATGGGATGGTATAATATTGAGGAGGATTGCCCTTAACTTCCTCAGATTCCTGGCTGGGGAACCTAAGCCCTTTGTTTACACATATCACCCGCCGAAACTCAGCTACTCTTTTCCAGAAAGGAGAGGTAAATCTCTAACAACCATGGAGGTATTTCAACCCTTATCGACTGGTTGGGACCTCCATTATTATTCTTACTGTGGGGATCTGAGGTCATGCTACCAAATTGAAGTGAGAGGCTTGGTGAAGGCCCATACCAAGACTGGGAAGTGAGCTCGCAACCCTTGGATTGTAGTTCCGCGCTTTTACTGACAGAGCTACCCTGACTCTGTATGTAATACTGCACCAAAAATTGAATTCATTATATATATTGAATAAAAGCATGTACAACACCACTCAGAAGCTGAATCGGTGTAGATATTCACGTCATGTAAATTAGAGATGGATGGGTGCACGCTTGAGTGAAGATCAGTGACCAGAACGCCATCTCTCAGCAAGGAAGAGTGAACACAAAATGATCCATGCTATATTAATCAAGGATGGCATGTGTCAACTCTTACCAGTTATTTCATGGTTATACAAAAATGAACCTATTGCGCTACTTAGTGAATGTCCGAATTGTATGCTGTGTTCAAATATTGTGTGAAGATCGGAGATTTAGCCATCAAAAGTCGGTTGAATATTGATTAGTTAACTTCTAGCAAATTTAGATTTGCACAAAAAGAAAAACAAAGTGAATGGGAAAAACAATTGGTTTTGAACCGCGGACGACTGACCGATTTCATCATTGATTGGCACAGGGCCAATGGTGAGTTCACAACTTCACATATAGTTGCAAAACCTAACCTCTTGTGAGTTGCACAGCTACAAAAAAAATACTAAATGAACGGAATCGCAAATTCAGAGGTTTGAGCGACGTTTCATCCGCAGAGATCCGCGAGACCGTCACTGCTTTTGTATTTGACTACGCGTATTTACTACAGCTATCACGAGAACAATGGCAGCACGCGTAATGAGAATAGTGTGAGTGAACAATTGACACGAATTGAAAAAGTAGGCTACTATAGCCTAAACCTACGTGTTGTAGTTTGATGTTGATACTGGATCACTTAGCTTAACAAGTCAGTGAGAATATTTGTTCAAGGGCAGCGCTTTCTCACTTCTTTTCGTTAGTTCCGACCTCCGCACTTGCGATCGCCATGCCGTGTTGTTTACTAATAAGGATCAGCTGGTCAGGCACAGAGCAGGACGTGACAGGCGCGAATACACAGCGCGGGTACGCGTGGTGTCGTAGACTCCAACTGAACTCTTTGTACAAAGCCCTCTTTAAAGCCCTAGAGAATATTAACGTGGTGACGACAACTCTGGTTAACATTTTCAATCTTTAGTCCCCACCTGACTATTTATTCATTACGGTCTAGAAAGCATTTGGGAGATATGTAGTTGAAATGACAAGTTCTAAACAGTGATAGATAACTATGCACATACTGACGTTATAAATCTGGCTTATAATACAATTTCTAAACAGCCATGTGATACTGATACCTCATGACAACAAATGCCAAATGAGTTAAGTATGGGAAATGTTCGCATTGTTAGATCTCAGATATGAAGAAGCTTTTGGCAAAGATAGTTTATATTTTGTATTTTTCCTGGAATTGCATGCATAATAACTTTGTAGGTTTCATTTTGATTAAAATATTGAGTATCTGGCAGCGGTAGATAACGCTGAGCCGCATTGATCATCATTACTGACTATTGAGACAGGGCTTTGCTGTGATAAAATCTACGGTGGGTTAAGGATTTGAATGCGTCTCAGTATGACCGATGCGCAGGCGCAGTGTCAAGCTGTGGGAGCAGATCATAAGGAATTGTCCTGAAATATGCTCCGAAACAATGCCAGACCCTTGATTTACAGCTGATGACCTGCGTATCGAGCAGAGGATGGCTACCACTGTATGCATACACTTGATCAGGCAAAATTATAGTCCAACCATGAAAACATATTATCATCTGTTTATTTCATAATTAATAATGTGAATTCGGGATATTACAACACCAGATTATGAGGGAAAATCTCATCACTGAGAGTTCTAATTAGCCTTGTGCGTCTTGGCTTCTTCAATCTAAACTTTCTATAGAGGTGCGTGCAGTCTGTTTGGGTCTGCGCTTGTAGAATAGTAGCGTCTTTAGCCTCATGACGATGAACAATAGAGCGCGGATTGCCATATCTAATGGTGATCTCTTGTCTGAGACGTAATTTAGTTGGAGGACTGAACCATATATGCTGCTGCGTACGCTGTTTCAATACACGTCCTGTGTTCACGGGCCTTAGACCACATTTTTTATGTTGTCTCTAAAATGAAAAGCGGCATACAGAATGAACGATAGCAACTCGAAGAGTCGGAAATCACAAGCGGATCAATCAGGGTGCCGGCAAGAATTAATTTACAACGGTCACAAAACAGTTATGCCACAGTGCAAACCCTCTTCTCAAAGATGAGCCATAGTTTTTTGGCGCGGGCACCATTTTGACCCGGGAAATCATGCCTCCTAACTCCACTTAGATTAATATGGCAGAAAATAAAACTGTTCAGCAAGGAAAATGTAAGCGGACATGTCAATAAGAGTTAAAAATACTTTTGTTCCCAGCAGAAAAATTAGCAATCATGTGAGTTTATCGGCTCTCAGTGTATGGAGATAGTGAGAGGGAAGGTTGTTGTTGAGCACACTGGGAGCTGCCTGTGTCTGGAGATAGTGAGAGGGTAGGTTGTTGTTGATCACACTGAGAGCTGCCTGTGTCTTGAAATGGTGAGAGGGTGGGTTGTTGTTGAGCACACTGGGAGCCGCCCGTGTCTGGAGATAGTGAGAGGGTAGGTTGTTGTTGAGCACACTGAGAGCTGCCTGTGTCTGGAGATAGTGAGAGGGTGGGTTGTTGTTGAGCACACTGGGAGCCGCCCGTGTCTGGAGATAGTGAGAGGGTAGGTTGTTGTTGGGCACACTGAGAGCCCCTAATTTTGAGCCATAGAGTTGCATACAACCCTTGAACGGCCGGTTGTACACATCTGGATTAGAAAGACTCACATTTGATTCTGGTTTGGTAGACTGAGTGATGTCACCAAACATAAGGTGAGGTATGTGGAGTTGCACTCTCCTCATGATCATCCTACAGGCGCTCTCTGCATCTCTATTCAGGATCGGCTCAGTGAGCGAAATGCGCAGAGAATCCTTTAAAGAGACAACAGCCGGGTCCGACACAACATACAGTACTAATAAGAAACTACTGAGAATGTTATTGTTCTATGCAGGCACTTGGCCAAAGTATTTAGGGGTTTCCTATGCCCTAATCTGCAGGAGTAGAAGTGCGGGAAGGAACTAATACTGCCAATGGGAGTCCAGGGTTTGAACCCAGAACCTTTTTACATTGATTCAAACCATAGCACTATCCCAACAAACCCCAGTATTCGAAATCTCCGTGAACCAGCCAAAGAAAGTGTAACTGGTTCGAGCGGAGCAAGCTTTTTGTCACTTTAGATGGAAACCTCAATAAAAGTAATGAGCTGAACTTTATCTGATAATTATGATCAGTTCTTTTTTCCTGAATTAGCTACTGGACTCCGTTTCTGACACCTGTTTTTGTTTTGACTAAATAGACTCTCTGATTTCCATGGATCTTAACGTAAAATGAACCTACGATTCTATTAAAGTTATCCATACATGTAAAATAAAATTTTCAAATCAAATCATACTATAAAATTATCCAATTGTAAATTGTTAAGGAAATGGATTTGGCACTTACGACAATGCACTCCCGGACATCAGGGTGATCCATATCAAGCCATTTATGGAGAAACTCCTCAGTAAAGACATCCAGTATCATCTGAGAAAAAGCCAAATCAAACGTCAACGAAACCACCTCTTCGTTTAGGAGAAACAACCACAACACACTGACTAATTCTCAAGCCTGAGTGAAGGCAGAGGGTTGATGGCAGGAATGTCATTATGAGGTAACGTTATGCCAAATTATCAAGATGATTTGGACTTAAACAAACAGCCATCACTGGAGGTCACAAACGGGGAGGCAGGCAATACTAAATATAAGAGTATATCTGAAAAGTTATGCATTTCAAGGACAGAATATTAAGCTCTGATTGTGGCGCCCTTTGTATGGGGGTTTACCTCAGGCTGTAAACCGGTGATCATCATGACAGCTCCGCATGTGGAAGGCTCACCACTAGTTAGGTTGGACAGCTCAAGTTCGCATCTCTTGACAATCTGCTGTGTGATTGAAGGTGAAACGAATCGAAGCCTAGCATGGATAATAAACCGACATTAGTGACAAACAGGCTGTTCAGATGGGCATTTTCCCGTATGGCCTTTTCAATGTGGTGCACTACGCTAAGCCGTAACTGGTGAAAAAAACAAGTATCGCATCTGGCAGCTTTGCCAGTAGGGAGCACCAGGAGCGAGTTGGTATTGACGTTCCATCTCATAGTGAAACCTGATTTTGGTTTTAGCAAGGATTAAAGTGGGGAGTTCATACTCACAATGGGAGCCCATCATGACTAGGATTCAACCCCAAGTTCTCACCCTCTACCGCTGACCTATCCCGCAATCCCAAACAGATGTCCACTGGAATGAATATGGCCCCTTGGACAGTAAGACCGGACAGACACTGTCTATGTGTGACCCGTACCATTGGACCACTGTTGTCTTTTTTACTGACGACCACAATGGAGGGTACCAAGTAATACTAGTTTCAACCTGCATTTTAAATACAGTTCAGGTAAGAACCAAAGACTTTGGGAAAGACCTCGCTGAGGACTAGTTGGCCGATGCACCATTTGGATATTGAACCGATTGAAAGAATTATAGAATCATCCTCTACGAAGTTAAAGCGAAAAAATCCCAATGAGATACTGTGCTGTTCATTACCTGAGACATTTGATGAGTATGTTGGTGGCAAATCTTCTAGCATTCTCCTGATCACTAAATTTGTCATTCAAAATAATATCCTCTAGAAGCACCTTTTTGAGAATGGAAATCTACAACAAAAATGGGCGGCTTAGTGGGCAACGATTTGAGGTTTTAGAATAAAACGTTTTACATTCAATGAGGTGCCATTTGATGAAGTTGTGCATACCTAAAATGATGTTTACATGAGCGGTAGCCATATGGTTGCCGCCGTAAATGATGTCACTCGCAATGCGCGAATAGCATAGCCTCAACGCTGATCGCGCCCTTTTTTCCTGAGGTGATCAAGGAAGCACAAAGGTTGGTTGTGAGGATTGACCTATGACAACTCGTGGAGGACGTGAATACTGGAAATGACGAACCAAGCTGACCGACTGTGTGCAATACCAGGATTTGCCTTCAGCTTGAAGCACTCCTGTTTATGAAGAGAGATGCCAGTGGCGTCCTCAGTGATGATTGCACAGTTACCACAAGTGTGAAGACCCCAGCGAAGCTAGTGTCCTGCAGCGACCGCACAACTGCTGCTGCAAGCTCGACCCAATAATGACGGACATATGTCTGCCGAAGTTATCTCCGCTGACGAGAAATAATATACCTGTTTATCAGTCGCAATGAATATGGTGTGATTGTTGGTGAGCGCATCAAGCATCTCTAGCACAGGGAACAATGACTTGCCC
>Ga0224501_10001927_pt1 | contig 16180 bp, 15 predicted proteins | sample SF_Oct11_sed_USG_4_FD_169105 | JGI IMG/M metagenome (GOLD analysis project Ga0224501, IMG submission 169105) | Sediment microbial communities from San Francisco Bay, California, United States - SF_Oct11_sed_USGS_8_1 | ecosystem: Environmental > Aquatic > Marine > Sediment | place: USA... | reverse complement strand
CGTGACTCTCGTTTTTCATTCCATTTGCCCGTGCAACAGATGACGTGATAGCCGAAGTGGGATGATTCAGCGAATTCAGCTCCAGACATCTTCGGCGTCAGTTCCCAGGTTTCTTCCTCAGGCTAAAGGCTGTGGTGTTATGAAATGGAAGAGAGAGTTTGTCTCATCGGTTCGGCTGCTCGTATTCCGAGAAGATCGTTTGCCTGTTCGTACCCCCGATGAAAAATTCCACGGAGCCGCGTTAACGACTGCTCAGAATCGAGTGGTTGCCCTATTTCTCTGACCCACCCAATCCCCTCTAACGCGTCAGTGAAATTACCTAGATTTCCTCGATAGACTGCCTTGGTTTTTTGAAGGTGTCGTTCGACCTTTTGAAAGAGTTGTGAGAATGTTGAAAGGGAATAGAGCACCTGCTGTTGCTCTTGGACCTGGTTGGCAAGGAATTCTTCGTTGAGGTGAAGGTCTTGCATAAATTCGGAAAGCCAGAGGTGATAGTACAAGGGAAGATCCAATTGAAACTTTAATTTGAGGAGTTCATAGCTCCCAAAGAGGGAATAGAGGTTGTGATACAGATGCATGCTGGCCTCATAGCGAAACTGCATGTAGGCGTTCGAGAGATTCACGAGATGGTGCAGGTGTTGCGTTGAGGCGCCCTCTTCTTCATGTCGGATGAAGTTGGTGAGGAAATCATTTTCCAACGCGATAAAGTCTGACCCGGGGCTGTAAAAAGGATCAGTAAAGACAGCGGATTCACCGGTGAGGCCCCATCGGTTGTGACTAAAATATTGCCTCGTGCCATAGGGCAGATGCTGGAAGCTGCCGAGGTCCAGTAGTTCGGCTTCCCGAAGAAGTGACCATGCTGCATGGTGCCGTTTGAGAAAGTCCAAAAATCCTTCGGCTTTCCGAAAGACTTCTTGCCATCCGGCGGTCCGCTCCATGACGATTCCCACGCTGACGATATCCTGACTAATGGGGATAAACCAAATCCAATACCCTGGGTAACAAAAATGGGTCGTCGATTCCCGACGGCTTGTACCATTCACCCGTTGGCGAAACGTCTCAGGGCCAAAGGTATCCAGGTTCGCCACATTCTTAAAGCGTCCCCAGACGGCTGCCACGGTATGGCGTGGTTCGGGGATGCGTAAATTCTCCTGCTTCGCCAAAAGGGAAGATCGGCCGCTGGCATCAATCAGCCACCGGCACTGGGCATTCCATTTTTTTGAGGCGGTTTCCACGGAAAACTGATGGGGAGTGGAATCAGCACTGAGCTGAATATCACAGACCCGGCTTCCGACATGAAGTTCGACGCCGTCTTCTTGGTTCATTCGTTGGAGATCAGTCTCCAAACGCGACCGATCTAATTGATAGCTCGGGTGAATGGGTGTGGCGATCCCCCCAATTTCACTCATGTCAATCAGGGAGGCTTGTCGATCTTCTTGGTCGAAAAAAAACCGTAGTCCATTTTTCAGGATATGATGTTCCCTTAGATAGTTCCCCAACCCTAGGCGTCTGATCAAATAATTTCCAGTGACTTCGACGGTTGACTCCCCAACTTTAAAAGATGTGGTATCAGATTTTTCAAACAGGCCCACTTTTAAGTGGGGCAGTGTTTGTCGAAGCTGCCTGGCGAGGAGATTACCCGCAAGGCCCGCTCCAAGGATGGCGATGTCAAGGTGATGCGTTGCCATGGGAGATCATGTGCTCTTTTGAGGCTGGAGTGGGAAACAGATAGCTGCAAACAGGAAACTAATAAGGGATCCGAAGAACACGGTTAAGCCAATTCCATGGAGGACAGGGGTTTGTGAGCAGGCCAGCAATCCGAATACGGAGATGGTGGTGAGACTACAGACCATAATCGCGGAAATCGTTTGTTGACGTTCGGTTGCTGTCGTAAAGGGACGTTGGAAAAATAAGGTGTAATCTAACCCAATCCCGAAGACCAACAGTAAGGCTGCCAGATGAAACAAGGACAGGCGTTCTCCAAAGGCATGAAGGAGCGCTAGGTCGAGCATAATCGAGCCTGCGATGGGAATCAAGACGGTTGCGACCTTCTGAAAAGATCGAAGCCCAAGGCCTAAAATAAGAATGAGGAATCCCACCCCGATGGCCAAATAGGTTGTGACTTCTTGACGATAGGTGGTCACCATGCGGTTCGATTCGGTTTTCAAATTCAGGAAATGCAGCGCAGAGGACGTATCGGTGTGGATGGCATGCTCAATGGCACCGAGATTCTGCACCTCACGTATCAGAATGGTTCCTGCCCATTGATCGTGGTAGGGGTACAAGAGTGAGCGGATTTTTGTGGCGAAAGGGGTATCTTGAATCGTGCGAAAATCCAACGGCGCCAAGTGCTGAGAGTCAGTCATGCTTTGAAGGAAGGGTTCAAAAAGGCTCGGCTTGAACGGCAACCCTTGCTGAGCTTCCCTCAGTGAATTCCGTAACGTAGCCGGATCGGGTAACGCACGTTGTCTCAACATCTGGGTTCGAATACTAGGTAGGTAATCAGCGGCCATTTCGTACCCGGTCATATGCCCACGATTGACGAGTTGGTCCAGGGTCACTTTGAGCGCTTCGCTCTGCTCTAAGACATGTTGTTCGTCTGGTGCCACGATGATGATCATGTCACGGACAGCAGGCGCCCCCAATTCTTTTCGTAACCAGATATCGCGGTCGCGGAGATTCTGCGGGATGGGGCTAAGATTGGCGATGTCCGTCTCCCAAAAAGGTTTCTCTGATACCGCTAAATAGCCAAGGGAGAGCACCATACTCACAGGAACAATAAGGATCAGACGAGACGTCACTCGTTCATACGGAATCCATGAGGCCCAGGGAATGGGTTGGTCCAATTGCGCGGGAATGAGGAGAGGCAGAATCCAGCGAGTGGTTGCTGCCGCCGTTAAGAGGCCGATCATGGCCAAAAGGGCTAATTGCGACAGGCCTGGAAATCCCGAGAACAGCATGGCTCCATAGCCAACGGCTGTGGTGGTCGCTCCTAATAAAATCGTGGGCCAGACTTGGACGATGGCTCGTCTGGGTGACCGGCCCGATCCAAGATGCGCAAAGGCATGGAGCGGGTAATCAATGGCGACACCAATTAATGTGGCACCGAAGGCCAAGGTCATCCCGTGGATAAATCCAAACACCATGTACACGGTAATCCCTGCCGTGAGCAGACCTGTCACCAGGGGGACGAGGCCCAACAACAAGATCGTGAAGGAGCGATAGGTCACGAAGAGCAGTATGATGACGAATCCACTACCAAGCAGGGAGAGCCATTGCGCATCCTGCTGAATCACGGCTCGCGATTGTACGGCAAAGACGGATGGTCCAGAGCGAAGTAATTCCAGGGAAGCGAGAACAGACGGGGGTGAGACGGTCGCGCGGATGTCTTCTAAGCTGGATGTCAAAAAATTCTGGATGGCATCTTGCGCATCGAGGTCGAATCCTGCCACGGCTGTTTCCGCGATCAGCAAGGCCACTGGTTGATCCGAAGAAAACCATACCCCATGGGCCATCTTGATCGTGTTGCCGGAGCGCAATTGCTGGAGAACGCTCTGAAAAGCCCCTGTGGGGTCTTCAGGGATCTGCTTTTTAAAAAAAGCAGGGAGTGGATTGGCCATGTCTTGGAGACGATGTTCGAGACTTTGCCGTAATCTCTCTGGGCTGAATTGATCGGCGGTTACTGTCGAACTGAGGAGATATCGATAACGAAACAAAAGGTCCTGGTTGAAGTCGTTTTGGGTCTGTTCTCCGTTATACACATGAAGAAATTGACCGTGCTTCCGCATGGCGTCCGCCAGCTTTTTGCTGGCTTTGGCCAACACGGCAGGTTCCGCACCCCGTAAACCGAGTAACACAATTCTTGAGGTGGGGCCCGACTGAAGTTGGTCAACAAATAATTGTTGTGAGAATGACCCTGAAGAAGGCAGCAGGAGTGGCAATTCGGTGTGAATCGGAATGGAAGAAGTAGCAAAAACAACCCCACATCCTATGGCCACCAACCAGAAAAACCAAGCGAGAGCACGAGTGGTAATCATGGCGTCTGTCGATCAAGGACGAGTATTGAGCGGTCACCATTGGTTTCGTGAATCTCAATGGTGCGAAGGAATGCGTGCTCTCCGACCAGGCGAATACAGTCCACCCCGTCTTCTTCATTTGGGGTTTTAGGTAACAGGTTCAATTCCCAGGCATCGGTGGTGTGAGACACCGAAACGAAAAAAACCTGTTGAAGCCGTTCAGCGTCTCCGTTAAAGAGTGCACGCAAACCATCGATCAGAGTGGCAAGTGCCGGGAATTCTTGAAGGGAAAAGGTGAGGGAAATCTCCCGAGAAGGGTTTTCATAGAGCAAGTTGTCCCCAGTCACGATAAAGGATTCTTCTGTGGGGATCTGAACATGTTTCACTAAACGGTCTGGAGGCTGGAAAACCAGTGTCCCTTCCTTATGTGTGGGTGTCGTGAGCATGTGAGAGTAATAGGTTTCATGAAAGGTGCGCTCACGAAGGGTTGACTGTGCCAGGCTTTTAATGAATCGATTGAGGTCGGCCTGTTCTTCTTTGAGGGGAAGGGGTTGGGTCGTCTTACAGGCATGAGAATGGGAGAGTGGCTCAAATAAAAATAGGCCGCCCCACACGAAACTCCAGAGGATGGCCCTACTGATCTGTTTTCCAAAAGTCATAAAAATTAAACCAATTGTTGGGAGCCATTCGGCAATAGGCCTCTAAGCGAAGCGCATAGCGCTGGGTCCATTCCTGAAGTCCTTCTGCGCGATGTTCTCTAGGGATGATGACGGATTCCGCAAATAATTCGAAATGAATGTCGTATCGTCCGTCTCCACGATAGAGACAAAAAAATAACACGACCGGTACTTTGAGGATACTCGCCAATAACATCGGGCCCGTAGGAAATTGGGCATTGTGGCCAAAAAAATTGCAGAGGACGACCTTTTCATTTTTGAGCGGGCGATCACCAAGCATGCCAACCAGGCCACCCGCATCGAGGCAGTCTTTTGCTCGTAACATCGTGTCAGGTTCCCCGACCGGAATAATACAATCTATCAGAGAGGGGTCAAGTTTTCCGAAGACTTCATTGATAATTGGTGCGTTCTCTTTATGCATGAGCAATTTGATCGGGGCATTTCTTGTCGCTAAACCGGTGGCGCGCAGGATATCAAAACTTCCCAGGTGCGAACCAAGCAGAAGGCAGCCTTGTTTTCGGTCGACACGGTCAAGAAGAATATTTAAATCACGAATCTTCAGGTCGAATTCATCTCGTTGGTTGGCCAAAATATAGGTGCGGTCCAGCAGGGTGGAGGCAAAGGCGTGATAGTGGAGAAAAAGGTCTTTAAGTGTGACTCGGCGCGGTAACACGCGGCGTAAAAAGGCCTTGATGCCTTTGCTGGCATTCCAGGAAAACAAGACATAGTACGTACAAATGGGGTAGAGCAAGGTCCGGGCGGATTTCCGTCCCACTCGAAGTGCTACCCACAACATGAACTGGTAAGCCCAGCGATGCCCACGTTCCTGTTGCGCAAGCCAAGGGTTACTCATGGTGGTGGTGGAGAGGTGTGGTTGGTTGAAAGATCAATTGACCGGATACAATTTTTCTTGTCCCGACCTGACAGGAAAAGGTTATGACCTGATCGGGCGGCCGGGTAAAGGTAAGGTGTACCAATTCGTTTGGGCGAAGAGGGGAATGAAACTTCACGACAGGGACGTTGGACAGCACCAATGGTTTCGGAACTGATTGCGCAATAGCTTGTAGCACTTCCGTGAGTATGACCACACCAGGCACGATCGGATTTCCTGGGAAATGCCCGGATAGCGATGGGTGCAAGGGGTCAATGAGAAATTGTGTTTCAATGGTCATGGATTGAGGGACTCGTTCTATGATTGCCGGAGATTCAGTTGGTTCTGCAATAATCTTTCAGCGTCCTTTCGAACGAATTTTCCCGCGTGGGTGCGAGGGAGGGAATCAATCAGGTAAACCGGGCGTGGTAAAAATACAGGGGCAATTTTGGTGCGAAGTGCCGAGAGGATGGATTCAGATGTTTGCCCGGGTGCCACGACAAAGGCCACTAACCGTGTGACTGATTCCGCTTGTTCTTCCGGCAGAAAAAAGGCCCCGTCTACGACTCCCTCAATGGAGAGGAGCTGGACATTTAAGGCATCCAAGGATGCGCGATGTCCGCCAATATTAATCAGATGACTGGGTCGCCCTTCCAAGGTAAATTGCTGTGGGTTGGCTGATTGAATGGTATCTGGAATAGGGACCGGCTCAGAAAAATAGGGCGAACATACGGCATAGCCGTCCTGCAGCTCTTCCAGGGATAGCTCTGGGAGTAGCGTCCAATGATCTTCTTGGACGGGTTGCCGTGTGGCGATGGTCCCAGCCTCAGCGAATCCATAAATTTCAATCATGCTGGTATGAAGCATGTCTTCTACTTGTTTCGCTAAAAGCTTGGGAAGTGGAGCTGTGGCGGACAAGGTGTAGGCCACGTCTGGAAATTGAGATTGCGCCATCACACAGGCTCGGAGATGGATGGGCGTGGAGACTAAGATGCGTTGAGCGGGGTGTTCCTGTAATGCGGATGCGATATCTTCTGGGAAAAATGGACGGCCTGAATGTATGGCCCACCCTCGTTGCAGTGGTAACATGATAGAAGTTTCCAACCCGTACATATGTTGATGCGGGACGGTGGCCACTACGGTGACCGGATTGAACGGGGAAAGGGCTAACCCTTCGCCAGTTTTTTGGGCGATTTGGACCATGGATCCCCAAGATTTGAGATTGGGACGTGGGGTGCCGGTGGTTCCCGAGGTAAACGCAATCGCCGCAATATGCGAATCAAGAAATTTGGGGTTTTCTAAGATTGTGTGATCGGGGCTAGAATCCAGGTTGATGGAAATGCCTTCGAGGCTGGCGATCTGTTCTTGCCCATCCGTTAAGTAATAACAATCAGGATATTCGTGTATGAGTTGTTGTAACATTTCGGGTGACGGGTTTGGTGGTAATAACGTTGTTTGGTTTTGAGAAAGGGCTGCCGCAAATCCCACCAAAAAGGCATAGCGGTCTTGGCACATATTCAGGACGTAACGCCTGTGTGGCAATTGATGACCAATAAAGGCCACGTGTGAGAGCACCCTGCTGGCCGACATGGATTCCCCCCGGTACCAAGCGACAGTGCTATGAGGCTGATAGGGACCAAGAAACGGGGAATATGCCATTCGTCTGGGTCAATCAAGAAACTTGGTTAAGAAGAATAAGTTTGATAGAAGAAGCGTACGTGACTAGGGAGGTTCGCCTCAGCAAAAGGCGATGGCCTTGAAACAGATGGTTAGAGAAAATGAATCGCGGCTGTACGTCTGTTAGTTATGTGATCGTCCGGTTCTTCTGAATGGCTTCACCAAGAGAGCGAAGGGACGAAAATATGGTGGTGTTATCCGGATCATCGGACCGTAATTTGTATCCGTAATGTTGATGAACCACGAGGGCAATTTCCAGCGCATCAATTGAGTCCAACCCTAACCCTTCTCCAAATAACGGGTCTAGCGGTGGAATTTCCGCAGGTTCGACTTTCAAGTTCAATGTCGTTACCAGGAGTTGAGCGATTTCGGTTTCAAAGGGGGTCTGGTTAGACAACGAATATTCCTCCATGGATAAAATTCGTGAAGAGATAGGTACAGATATCGATTGTCCTGTTTGGATTCAGAGATGTCAATATGATGTCCTTATGGAAGATTGTGATCTCAGAAAGACGTTCGAGGAGAAAAGCAGATTTGTCGGGAGAATACGAAATCGAAAAGGCTTGGCAGATGTGCGGATCCCCCAACCGGACATCTGCTGAATGTTGCTTGACACAATTACGGGGACTCCGTAGGGTAACGTCTGTGTGAAGACCTGTCGAATGTGTTGTGTATGGTCGATCCCTCTTTGCCCTCATCCCCCTTCAACCATTCTTCCGGCCTCCATAACGAATGATGATCTAACTCCCTAGGCCAGGCGTTGAACACACAACAATCTTTTCATCTCGTGCTCATCAAGCCTTCTCATTACGATGATGAGGGGTATGTCATTCAATGGGGGCGATCGGCCATTCCATCGAATAGCTTGGCGGCTCTGAATGCCTTAGCAATGGATTGTGCGGCCCGGCAGGTATTGGGTGAGGATATCCGGATTTATGTAGAGATCTATGATGAAACTAATGCGGTCATTCCCACAAAACGCATTATCCAGCGAATTCAGAATGGATGTGGGGGGATGATTGGGTTTGTCGGGGTTCAAACCAATCAATTTCCTCGGTCACTGGATTTAGGGAAACCGTTCCTCGAAGCGGATATTCCAGTGGTCATTGGAGGCTTTCATGTGAGTGGATGTTTCACCATGCTGAAAACAATGCCACCGGATATTCAGCAGGCGCTGGCCGATGGGTTTACCCTCATTGCGGGTGAAGCCGAAGGGCAATTAGATGCGATTCTCAAGGATGCGTACGAGAAACGCTTGAAGTCTTCCTACGATTTTTTAGCCAACACGCCAAACTTGGAAGGGGTCCCTCCCCCAATCCTCCCTGCTAGCTTGGTCAAACGAACATTTCGGAGGCTCTCCAGTTTTGATGCTGGGCGGGGGTGCCCATTTCAGTGCAGTTTTTGCACCATTATCAATGTGCAAGGCCGGACATCTCGGTCGCGGTCGGCTGATGATATTGAGGCCTTGATTCGGGCCAATCTTCAACAAGGCGTCTGGCGTTTTTTTATTACGGATGACGATTTTGCCAGAAATAAGGACTGGGAACCGATTTTAGACCGAATGATTCAAATTCGAGAGACAGAAGGTTTGCAGCTTTCACTGATCATCCAAGTTGATACGCTGTGCCATAAAATTCCTCGGTTTATTGAAAAAGCCGTGCGGGCTGGGTGCCATAATATTTTTTTGGGCTTGGAGAGTCTGAACCCTGAATCGTTGGTCGGAGCAAAAAAACGGCAGAACAAAATCGGGGAGTATCGCAAGATGTTGCAAGCCTGGAAAAGCTATGGCTGTACCACTGCAGTTGGCTACATTCTAGGGTTTCCAGCCGATACTCCGTCCAGCATCGCCCATGATATTGAGATCCTCAAAAAAGAACTTCCCGTTGATATCGTCGAATTTTTTATTTTGACGCCCTTGCCTGGGTCCGAAGATCACCAGCAACTCTATGAACGTGGTGTGTGGATGGAGCCGGACATGAATGCCTATGATTTGGAGCATGTCACGATAGCGCATCCACTGATGACCAAGGTTGAATTAGCTGAGGTGTATCGCACGGCTTGGCGAAGCTATTACACATGGGACCACATGGAAATCCTCATGCGTCGTGCCGCAGCGTCCGGGGAACCGGTCGTCAAGCTCATGTTCTTATTGTTCTGTTTTTATGGCTGCATTATGCTTGAGGGGATCCATCCCCTAGAGGGTGGTGTGGTGCGGTGGCGGGGCCGCCGTTCCCGTCGTCCTGGGATGCCCGTTGAGCCTGCCTGGACATTTTATCCTCAACAGATTTGGTCGGCCTTCCGGACAGGATGGCAATGGTGTGCGTTAGGGTGGAAGTTGAATCAACTGCGAAGGAAAGTGGAAAACGATCCTTCCAAGCTTCAATATTCTGACGTTTCTCTCACACCCACTTCCGGGGAGTCTGAGGACCAACTTGATCTGTACCAGACGTATGGTCCCCTTCTCACTGTTAAAAGTCTTGCAAAATAAACCACATCCGTATTTTCATAGAACGAGCCTGAACCTGGAGGTAAGGGAGTTTTTGTTTTATGATCATGGTATTGCAGCAAATTGACCCAGAACCTTGGAGGGAGAATGAAACAATCGGCTTTGAGATATTCGTTCTGTATCCTTTTGGTGTTGATCGCGTTGAGTGGGTTGTCCGTTAATGTACAGGCCAGAGGAACGGATGATGAAGATTCTGTGGTTCTTTCTGCTGGGGGAGGGATTTTTTATCCTTTTCAAGGCAAATCTGGATTCAATGCGATAGTTCAAGCCGCGGGGAAAGTTTCCCAGCAGGAACGACTTGGCGTTGAACTGGAATACCGAAATTACGAAACCAAACTCTTTAAAGCCAAAGATATCGATACGCAGTCCTACATTCTACGCGGAATCGGGCAGTATTTTTTTCGCAGCAGTGGCATATCGCCTTATGTGGGGATGGGGATAAATTTTGCGGTGAATGTTTTTGACGAAGACGAAATTGAACGAAAAAGGTCTTCTATTAACATTAAACAAGGTTGGGGATTTGGTTATGGAATCATGGGTTTGTTAGGCCTTGAGGTGCCGGTCGGGGGCGGGCTAGCTTTATTTGGAGAAGGTCGGGTGAGTGGTGACTTTCAAATAACGAGCTATAAGTCTCGGTCTGGTAACAATAAGCTCAGAGTCGAAAGCTTGAGTGGGCTGACAGGCATGGGTGGTCTTCGTATGCGATTTTAGCTGCAACAAAAGGCCATTGAGGGCTGGCGTTTTTTCAGGCCTTTTGACTTTCTTTTATGTAAAAGCGGGCCCGTTTAATTTTATTGATACAATTTGGGAACTTATCAAATTGTTGTTGAACCTTCGCTGAACTGAGCAAGGTTGCTGCTTTCGTCCAACTTACTGTCCCACCGAACCCCTTCGCGTTCGCTTGATCAAGTTCTTGAAAAGCTGAATGCAGATCCTGCTCACATTGGTGAGCCAATTGAGGGTTTTGCGGCGCGCCAGCGCAACCCCCGAGCAGGATGAGTATCAGGTAGAAGACGGTAAAAACAATCGGATGAGGACAGATCATACCGCTGTTTTCGGCATGTTCCGGGAAGACTTAACATGCGTGGTTGAGCGTAAGCCCGAGTAACGATTGGAAAGCTGAGGTGAATGAAATGTTCAGGAAGGGCCCGCGAATATTTGATTACGATTTGGAGCCGGAATAGTCTCTAAGGAGGCCACCGAAAAGGGTATATTGCTCGCTTTGAATAAATCCTGATGTTGTAAGAGCTTGAAGTATGGTCTCTGGTGGGACGCAGGTTTCAATGGTGTCCCAATAATATTTCATGAGCTTGTGTGCCTGTGGATTTTTCGTGCCCCAATGGGCCATCCATGGGACGAACTGTTTCAAAAAAAACCGGCTGACCTGATAGGGGAAAAAGGCATCTGGCCTCGCGATTTCCAGAATAAGGAGGTGCCCGCCGGGTTTCAGCACACGGAGGTATTCTTTGAAGGTGATCTCAAGATCTGAAACATGGCGGAGTGCATAGCCCATGCTAATGAAATCAAAGGTTGAGTCAGGAAATGGTAAAAATTCTGCCTTGCCTTGTATGACTGATGAGACGCCTTGTTTGCGTGCCTCAGTCACCATGCCATAACTGGGGTCCAACCCTACGACTCGGCCCGTTTCCCCTACAATTTGTCGGGCACACCCTGAGACTGTCCCGGGTCCACAGGCCACATCAAGAATCGTGTGTCCTTCCTTGAGACCTGTTCGTTTCAAGGCCTCTCGTCTATACCATTTCCCCGTGCCAAACGAGGACGCTTGAGTGATCCAATTGTAATCGGGGGCGACCTGATCAAATTGGATTCTCAGGAGTTGCTTGCGCTGCTCTTCCGTTTTGTAATAGTCCCGAAGAGGTGGATGTGGCGCGAGTGAAGAAGATGTGTTGTGAGTCGCAGGAGCCATGAAGAGTCCCCCTCAATTCATGATGATTCGTATCATTCGAAAGGTGTATCAGAAGGCATGCATGAAGAGATGACCTTTCAAATTTTCTTGGATTTTCATATTCTCACAGTCAAATATTCAATGACAATGTGAACCAAATCTTATCGGCAATTACCTCAGCGTATTTTTTGAAAATATTTAGAAATAGCCATGAAACACGGCCAAGAGTTCATTGTCTCGATCGTGATGAGTAAAGGTAGTACGAAAGGCGAAGTTTTTAGCAAAGGTCCATCGTTGTCCAACGGAAACTTGTATGTCATCAGAGCGATGACCCAGGAAATACCCCAGATATCCCCCTGAAGCGAGCCATTTCCAGTTCTCCGTCACGTTGGCCACCACTCCACCCGATACTCCTCCTCCTATTCGATGATTCTCGTCATAGGCCCCACTCACGTTTGCATCCACTTCGCCCATCAGAAAAAAGACCTCTCGTTGAAAAACGTGCGTTTCTAGTGCTCCCCCGGCTCCCACGTTGAAATGCCCGTTGGAACACAGATCGCATGAACGGGTTTTGACGGTATTCATCTCCATCCGTATTTTCCATGACGGGGACCGGAACCAAGAATCAATAGGCGCCAACGAAAGCACATTCACGAGGGTGAATTGTTCAATGCGAAATTGATTGCGACCATGGTAATGCCTCAACGACAGGGCACCTAACTCCACTTGAGAGTCCGGGGTATAGCCTGGATTGGGGTCGAGGAGGTCATGATAGACGGCTCGGATATCAATATGCTCAAAAAGTTCATCATTGCGCCACCCAATACCCACGCCCATACGCGCGGTCTCATGTCCTTGTTCTGGGGAAAGAGAAAACGGTGCCACAGAAAATGCAGGGGACGGCACCCTGATTTGGCTTCGCTGCAATAATATTGATCGATTTTTAGTTTGATATTCGTCGGCCTGCTTCGAATCAGTCCGGCCTTTATATCGAAGATAATCTGAGGCTAAATCAAGCAAAAAAGTTTGGCGGGGCTGTGAGAGTTTAAGAAAATCTGGGGCTATGGCATATGAGGGATCCTGGATGATTTGCTCTAGCCAAAATTGTTCAGATGGTTGTAAGGCTGCCCGTTTGCGTTTCAGATTGGTGCTTCCTGCTGGTCGATAGCTGACATCTTGCACAAGGTCCTTTTGTTGAATGAGCAGGCGAATGGTATCCGCAGGAATGGTCCAAAAATGGAATTGATCGGTCAGATGGAATTGAGGGTTGGCGACTTCCAAAAGCGAGAGAATATGATAGGCACAGTTTTCTTTAAAAAAATAATAATCAAAATACGCGTTGCCCATTTCCCATGTGTGCATGAGCAAACGGTGAATTTCTTCCGGTGATAAATTTAACCGGTATTCCCAAATGTCCCGATTTTCAATATCCCGATATTCTTGAACTTTGATGTAATAAGGGATGGTGGAGAAAAACCCTTGGTAGCCCCCAAGCATTCCTTTGAACGCAAATTCCAAACCCGCCCCAGGAGGTACGTCAGCCGCATAATTGACCGTATAGGCCAATATACGCGTGTGTTCGGTTTGGTCCTGTTGGTCAATGCGAAGGAAGGAATGACCAAACATGGAGACAGGGTTGTTCATAAAGGCAGCAGGGAAAATTAGGGTTATGGAAGCCGGGTTGAGTTCATTGACCCACTGTTCATATCGTTCGCAGTGGTGCAAAGGTAAGCGAGTTTCGTCGAATTTCAATTGGGCCCTAAGCCACTGAAATCTGGCGATAAAGGCGCATTGCGCTACTTGCTTTGATCGCCCGACTAAATCGCCTGAGAAGAATTTCTCCAGGGTGGCGTGGAGTTCAGCCTGAGGATCGTTTTTGCCTTCTGAGGCCTGGAAAAACCCTGGGTCATCAACTTCGCTGGTATACCCGCCAAAAAAATTTTGGCGGTAATGAAGGAGCAGGTGCCAATACCGGTGTTGATGAAGGTGTTTATGATCAGCGCGTTCAATAAGCTGCAGAAGATAGGTCGAGCTGGGGTCTTGAGCTGTAGCCACAGAGGGGAGAATAAAGAGCCCCAGGCATAACAGCGTGATATGAATTATCACATGCTGACAAGGGAAAAAGAGAAAAAAGGTAGGCTCCGGCTATGAGCCGGAGCCTACATGGACCTTAGGCTACTTAGTGGATGAAGCTTGTGCGAGAACGGGATGGCTACCCATTGCACTATAAATTGCCTTAACGACGGCTTTGGGAGAAGTTTCTCCCGCTTGAATCAGGGTCGTATATTTTTCTTGGGCCATGGCAAAAAATACTCCATGCTGTTCGGCGGGAATCCCCATCAAGGTGGCGAGTGAGGTGAGATGCTCCCCCTGGCCTTGAGCCATTTCTTGGGCGAGATTATCAAAGTTGACCGCAGCAAATACATTCACTTTTTCTGAGGCAAAGATCGTTCCGTCATTAGTGCAACCCGACGTACCTGAGCTGATACCAAATGTCTGTGAAGGCACAATCCCATTTGTTGTAGATTGGAGAACTTGTGCGCCAATGGACTGTTGTCCAGCATAGGAATTCCAGGCTAATTTCCCTAATCCGCATCCTGGACCATTGTCGGGATGTGCGGCCAAAGCGACTCCTGTTGTCGCAAACATAAATAAGGTTGCGGTAATCACGAGAACTGTTCGTGTAATCATGCTATTGCTCCTCCTGTGTGGTTGTAGGGAAAAGGGGGTGTTCGATTGAAAACGTAGGCTATTATAGCAAAATCGGTAAAGATGAAAAGGGCGACCTTGGCCTAGATCAGTAGTTGGTAAAGTGCTTGAATTAGGGCCTGAGAAGGATTTTCTCCAGCTTGAATTAACATCATATATTTTTCTTGGGCCATGGCAAAAAATACTCCGTGCTGTTCGGCGGGAATTCCCATCAAGGTGGCGAGTGAGGTGAGATGCTCGCCCTGGCCTTGAGCCATCTCTTGGGCCAGATTATCAAAATTGACCGCAGCAAACACATTAACCTTTTCGGAAGCAAAGAGGGTTCCGTTATTGGTGCAACCAGAAGTGCCCGAACTAATGCCAAATGTTTGAGCTCCAAAGGTTCCATTTGTAGTTGATTGTAGAACTTGTGCCCAAATGGTCTGTTGGTTGGGGTAGTCGCTCCAGGCTAATTTTCCTAAGCCACATCCTGGACCATTGTCTGGGTGCGCCCCTAAAGCGACTCCGATAGTCAAAAAGATAAGAACAATTGCCGTCAGCATGGGAGCGGTCGGCTTGAAAATGTCATGCATAGGCAGAATTTATTGGTGAACGGGAGGACGCTAGAAACATGACTATAGCATAGATACTGGAGTTGAAAAGTGCTTAAGGATGAATGAGTGTAGACTTGGGAGAGTTCACAAATTTATTTCGTAATCGCTCCAAGATGTCTTGGCCTTCTTGGTATCGGGGATGCAGAGCGGTCAATGCTTGGAGCGTGTCGCAGGCCTGAGAGAGTTGCCCCTGTTCTAATAGGAGCGCGGTTAATCTGAGCCAACCGGGTAAATGTTTAGGGTGTCGATTGACCAGCGATTGTAGTGTCTGAATCCCTTCTTGCGGTTTTCCTAATTGTACGCAATTCTCGGAATAGACTTCGTAGAGATGCAGGTCCAGCGGCGAGTAGTAATGTGGGTCGTCGAGTTGTCCCCAAGCGACGCGGCTTTGTTGCCTGATGGGCCGAATCTTTTTTGCGAGATGAATGCGATGGTCGAAAATTTGTTTTAAATCAGTAGCGGAATGATCGACGGTGGCAGGGTTCATAAAAGCCAGTCCGTTGTCTTGGAATTTTTGGTTGATTTCTTCGAACGTGTAGGAGCGAATGCCGATTGTATCTTCTAGTGGAGCCTCGTGATAAGGACCAATGGGAAGTTGTAGTGCTAAATAGCCTTCCGGGAGGAGTACGCGATTGATTTCACCGAGATATCGTTCAAATACGGGACGGGGCATGTGCTGAAATGCGACATAGGAGTAGACAAGGTTGAAACTGGAATCGTGAAATTCGCTGAGATCCAAGCCAGAGTTTTCGTAGGTCGTGATATGTGAGTAATCGGCTAACCAGGCTTTACTTTGCGCAATCATGGTTGCTGAAACATCGACGCCTGACAAGGTTTGAAAATACGGGGCTAAAGGTTTCAGTACTCGTCCAATTCCGCATCCAATGTCTAAGACGTTCCATGTGGGTTGATAGACCTCGTGTATGGCCATCATGATACATCGAGCTGTTTCTTCTCCCGATCCAGAAAAAACTTCTTCGTTTTGATAATGTTCCGTGGCAATCCAAAATCGTGCGTGATGTTGTGCCCGCTCTTCCCAGTCTTGTTTCATTTTTTCAGCAATGTTCATTAGTCCTCTCTTCTTTCACCTAGTTAGCAGAAAACCATTCATGAACATGTAGAGATGGTTTCTTTAATAGAAAAGATGCTCTCTCATTTTCACAAGAAACATTGTTTAGCAAAACCATTGCCAACTTTTTTTGAAGACCACCTTGAAATAGGACGA
>Ga0224501_10001926_pt1 | contig 16187 bp, 12 predicted proteins | sample SF_Oct11_sed_USG_4_FD_169105 | JGI IMG/M metagenome (GOLD analysis project Ga0224501, IMG submission 169105) | Sediment microbial communities from San Francisco Bay, California, United States - SF_Oct11_sed_USGS_8_1 | ecosystem: Environmental > Aquatic > Marine > Sediment | place: USA... | reverse complement strand
TTGTATTTACCTGGTAGACAGATATCCGAAGTTTCCCCTCTTTTGCTTCCCAGTGTGTTGCTGTCTTTCTCCAGGAAGTGAGTGATGTACCCAGATAACGCCGGATCCATATTGAGATTCGTCAGGTAGTCCATTGCCTTTTTCTTTTCCGCGGCTGAAGCCCGGGCTGCATCAGCACCCTGTAGAAATAGATGTGGTTGTGTCATAATATTTTAACTAGAATCATGGGTAGAGTTATTCTCCCATAGGGTCATAGAGTGATAAAATAGAGGTAGAGTCAGAGGATAATTCTATGGGTCTTGTGATCACAATAAGCTCATGAGGCCAGGATCAGATCGAGCGAGCCAGATTAAATGGAATGCTTCTATCAGCCAACATTAGGGTTTTATCTTTATTTGCAACTAGCTCTCTTTTTAGCCCGTGTGGGTGCATATCGAGGTCCAACGCAAACTGCGTTCACAATCGAGTTTTCAGTCAGGCAATAAATGAATTCATATACATGTACTTGCTAATAAACAAGTTCGGACAACTGACCCCCTCACAACTATAAAACGACATTCCACTGTCAATTGTGAATCAACTTTGATTAGAATACAGCAAAGTAAAACTAGGCTTCTTTAGAATTGTACTAAACCTAGTACTATATGAAAACGCATTATGTTATCCATGGAAAATACCATTATGTCATCATAGATTCAGGTTGGTGTTATGGATTCATTTGCTTGACAACTTACGGAGTTGCCTTCTTCCTCCTCTTTAAGCATATCCTCAAAGTTTCGTTGCATTTCGGCCATCTTTGCCTCATTGGCAGCAAGAGCTGCCGCATACTCTTCCTCTAACTCCTTCTTCATTGCGTCAATTTCTTCAAAATGGATAACCCATTATAACCATAAGACCCAATGGTTCTGATACATGACAATAGTTTAGATGTAGTTTATACTTGAGTTACAGAATTACACATTCAGTTGTTAGAGAACTTAGGTCTATCACTACAAGTACATAAAATACTATGATATTAGGTATTTGTAGCTATTTGCAGTTATGACGAAAGCTAAGCGCAAGCTGAGCACACTTTTAAGACCAGATAAGTACTCTAGGAAGCAGTTGAAGAGTTAAAGATCTCATCTCACGGAGAAGTTTGCACCAACGCCAGATGTTTTAAACGCATTGTGGGGCCAGGGTAGCTCAGTCGGTAAATTCGCTTGCCTGTTCTAGAAGAAAGGCAACAGAAGCCACCTCGGTACTATCCCATACTACCATGACAATAAGAGGTCATGAATACCTGGCCTTCAGCAATATGTCTCATCATCATCCGGCGAAAGCTTTGGAGAAGGCCTTTCAATTCGCACAATTTCATAAGAAATAAACTGGTTTATGACTTGCAAGAAAAATTACTAACCTGATTTAGAGGCTCCCTCTTGCTTCTCAATACCGTGTTCACCGTTGCCTTCTGGGACTTCAATACCTCCCGACTCCAACAGAGCTTTCAACCTACAAGCACACTTTTGAGTTATAAAAAAGTAATTTTGTGTCTCAACGACTAAATGATCTTTCATCAGATCAGAGGTGCTGGTTTGATTCCTAATTCGGGTACAAGAAGACTATGCAAGGAATAGCGGGTTAGCTGAGTGGTAGAGCACTGGCAAGCTAGTGTGAGAACTCGGACTCAAATCCCAGTCATGGCAAGTTCCCGTTGTAAGCTCGAGCTCATCACATTATATACCTGTAGGTCCTACTGCTCCAACAACCATCGGGCTGATGAGGCCAGTCAAATAGGATGTCCAAGTAGAACAATGAAAAGTATTTAGAAAGGGAGAGAGATGTGGAAAAGGGTTGAGATAGCTTAGTGGATAGTGTAGTAGACCTTGAACCATACATTCCTGGTTTGAATCCCAGTTAGGCTAAAGCAGAAGACTAGTAAAATAGAGAGATGTATAATTTGGTTGAGATTAACCTTGCATTCTCTTCGTTGAGTTCCCGTATGAGTTTCTCTGTAGGGTCTTCATTCACTATCGCCTTACACTTGATTTGCTTGGCACGATCAGCATAGCGGAGTGTCGACAGTGATTCAGCATAGTTAATATCAGCTGGACTAATGGCTGCAATCTGTAAAATGATGAAAAAAAATTGAGTGCCTTCAATTAGTTATATAAGTATATATATGGTTTACATAGCATAATTTGTAACCGTGACGGTGGCTTCAAATGACCGAACCTAGAGGTTTTCTACTGCCTATTTTTGAGTTTGTTCGCTGGGTAACTGATCAGATAAGTGACTGACTAGCAAACTCCGGAGCTAGAGAAAGACATCAGGTGAAAGAAAAGGAGAACAAATTAGTGTTCTTTTTCCTTAATGTTACATATGTTACCACTTGAACAACAATTAAATTCAACTCGATCTGATTTAAAATAATTCAATTCAAGGGCCGGTGATTCAAACAGCCGGACCATTTTCCCGCTTATAAAAAGAAAGGCAGTAGTGAAATTCTTTTTTGAAATTTCCACAGATGTGTACACTGCCTCGTGGAGAAAGTCAAGCGCGTGTATGCTCTAGAATACACTATACTGTAGAACAGGACTTTCCAACCTTTTCAGGATTGGAGCCACTTTAAAAAAAAGGGCTAAAAGCTGGGACCGCATATGAACCATATCTCAATGGAGTCAGTTGCTGCATGCCTTATAGCAATCTATGAGATGCTTGACTGTTTACACGATTCTGTTTTGCACTTTATTGCAGAGGATCAGCAGGTTTTACAGTGTTTTCTGATACTTGTATTTTCGAATGGCTGGAGCCATTTTAAGTTACTGCTGGGGCCACAGGTTGGGCAGCTCTACTCTAGTATCATGTGATCACGCAGCCACGCCATAGTTGCCGGCTCACCATGACAGTTTTGCTGTTCCCTCCCAAGGCGTTTTTAAGTAGTTTTGTGAGTACAGAGTCACGGAATGGAACCCGAACTCTCTTGCCAGATGATTGGTCAGCCAGCGCGGCGATGCAGTTACCCAGACTGCTCAGAGATTGATTAATGGCCGCTCCTTCCTTCAGTCGATCACCTGTGGCTCCAGTATTCTCGGCACGCTCGCTGTAGGAAAACATTTCTTGGTTATAAATTCGCTTCGAGTCAAAGGAGACTTCAATAGTAGTGCGTAGTTCATTTTCACTTTTTATCGTGACGGACAGTATGGAAGTGCTTACAATAAAAGGGAAAGGAAAAGATCAAATAAAAATGCAACATGCATATTAGTAATCGCTATTGGATAAACAATGAATTGAGTGAATATACATCCTGGTCCCAATCTTACAAGTTACAAGAACTGAAAAATGTCACAGGATTGTAACTTGGCACAAGGTATTGGTTAGGCTGAAACTGTGATAACCATCAGTTAGCTCTAAACGTTATAATCCTGGCAATCAACCAATTAAAGTATTACGGATATCCATTAAATAGGTAGGGCAACTTCCACTTATTTGGTCTCTGTTATTAGCCAGGTGACCTGACTAGCTGTGGCGGCAGGCTCGTGTTACCCACGTGACCTGGCGTTTCAGCATGTGGTGGGGTGAACCAGTAGATTACTGTTTCTATTTTTACTCCCTTGTTTGACCCACCGATCGCCATATGCCGAAGAGCCAGTTCAGCTGACTAGCCCCGTGTCACCTTTGCTGAGGGAATCTATTTCTCCTACCTGCCAGCTAAATCGACGAGGTTACAGACGGCTGTCTTGGCTGTCTCTGCTCCCGCAGCATTTTTATACTTCTGTACGAAAGTGATGGCAACTACCGTATGAGCTCGACTACTCGTGGCATTCATCTGAGTGGCAGCAACTGTTCTGTTAGAAGTTCCCTCTTCCATTTTGGCTTCAATGCCGGAGTAGTTAGCTACAGGGTGGGTGCTCAAGCCCTCAGCTGCATGAAACGCACAGTATAAATTATGTAATCTAATAAAATTTGTAATTAACTCTGTAACATCAATGTCATTTTACATTTCAGATAAAGTTTCCCAACTATAAAAAACAGACAATGGAAATGAGTCGCTATAAAATGGGATATGAGCCGTGAAATCTTTCTGAATGCCCATTCTTATCTCAAAGGGAAGTAAAAATGAGAGGAAAACATTGTAAAAAGGTTAGCAAGAGGGAAGACTAAAAGAACATGAGATATAATCATCTTGATTTACAAGGACAGATCGCTAACCCAATAGTTTGTTGTACTCCTTTAGTTAACGTCATCATCAGAAGCTAACGAGGGCAAAGCACAAAATGGCGCACAAATTTGGTATTAAATCCGGGTCATTAAGCCACTGCATCTCTAGAGTAAAAATACTAAGTATAGCATGAGTTTCTAGTTTTCTCACCATAAAATCCGAGTTTAGGATTCTCGCGAACTTTGAGTCCGCCTTTTACTGATGGACCGAGTAGATCTCTCACTTCCTCATTATAAATCTCCAGCATAGAAAACAAAACCTTAAATAAAATCAAAGTCTATATTACGATCTGTAGGTATAGGGATTCCAGTTTAATCTGTAGGTGTTAATCCCTCTCTTGTATGACATCTTCACTGACGGCCAAGCTGCTGGGTTAGATATCTGCTTTTTCACCAGTTACGGCTTAGTATAGAGTGCCACGAGCAGCTCAGTATCAATGCTCCACCTCGAAGTGAGGTTTGTTTTAGGTAGTATTAATGTGAGGAGCTTATACTCACAATGGGGGCCCGCTTTGGCTGGGATATGAACCGAGGTTCTCAAAATTGCGAGCCCAGTGCTCTAGCACTGAGCTACCCCACTATCTCAGTATAAGGACTCTATTCTGGTCTTACGACAGAGTAGGTGGGGGTTCTAATCTCCTATCAAAAATCTCTAAACTCCAGAGGTTTTCCTACATTTTGTGATTCGCTACGAATTCATAAACCACGAATGGCTAATGGATGAGATGATAATGACAATAATATACTTTGTTGTCTCGGAGTTAGTTTTAGTGATTCTATGTAGTGTATTATGAGCAGCTAAAATGAAGACTAGCAACCAGGCCATCAGAATATAGGGATTGATTAAATGCTTATTTGGCCAAACTGGTGAGACAGTAGGATAGGAAAATATTAATTACAGCTCAATTACTGAACCCGGAATGAAATTTAAGTACTGCATGGTACTGAACGATATAAATTATTTAACTCAACCCTCTCAAAACAACCGCGTGTTAGGCATAGAGTCGTCATGATAAATAGTGGTTTACTAACCTGAAACTCTGTGACATCACCACCCGCTTTCTTCTCCTCAATCTGAGAAAAAATCTTTTCACAGAAAAGGGGAACAATTCCTGTAAGTAAATAAAATAAGAAATGTATTCAGCATCCAGGGGTTGTATTGCCTCTTCATCATTATGGTGAAGCTGCTGAGGCTTGTTTCCACTAGTTGTGGCTTAGCATGGAGCAGCAAGAGTGGGTCGGTATCAATGTTCCACCTCATAGGGAGACTCTGTTTTTTCTAGGATTGATGTGAAGAGCTCAGACTCACATTGCGGGCCCGTCATGAATAGGATTCAGATCACTGGGCTATACCACTATTACACAGTTTCATAATAGGGTTACTACACAACGCATCTCCACTATCCCAGTGCTGAGCTGGAGAGTTGTTGCCAACCAGAACCGGGCTCAGATGTTTACATGGATGCCGGGTAAAAGTAGTGGACAACAACACCCTTAGGTTTCTCCACCCACTCAAAAAAAGCTATTCTTTGACAAACAGACTGTGATTTAGTGAGAGAGTTTATCCATTGTGTTTCTAATGTGAACTTGAGATGGAACAAGTGGAAGTTATTTGCTTGACAAAGATTTTATAATTGAAACGGCTGAATTAATCAATCAAAATAATAGCGTTTATGCTGTCGTCACTAGGCTGCCAACGCAAGAGGTCTACATACGACACTATAGTGCTTGGTCAAAGGGTCCTGGACTCAAATCCTGGTCATACTGGGCATCCGTTGTAAAAGTAAGCTTTTACCATAAATCCTAGCTCCTACAGCTCCAACAAGCGTCAGGCTTAGGGGTTCATCAAATAGGGCTGCCAAGTGCATGAGTGAAAAAATTCACCTACGATGGTCATGCTCACGCTGTTTTGTCGGTCCTTATGCTGCACCGTATTTATTGACTAGAAGATCTAGTTTATGTTTGAACCCCTTTCCACCTATTTAGAGCCGTTTTAATCCTTTTTTCATATAGCCCAAGAGAATCCTAATCCATCCAGTTCAATTGAGAGTTTCCTGAACCTATTTGCAGTTTTTGGAAAATCACAACCCTTACCTTTGTTTATGCCATATCCAACGACAGACCAGGACTTGCCACTACCAGTCTGACCATAGGCAAAGAGGGTAGAGTTGAACCCCTCCCAGGCATTAGCAAGCACTCCCATTCCAAGATCTTTGAACACAGTGTTCTACAATGATCACCGGACATTGTTCACATTCCGCCTTCAAATCCGCAAGTTATTGGTTTGCACTATGACACACATTCTGGCGAACCCTAGTTCTTGATTAGTTTGGAAGCAGCCGACAACCGGAAAGTAAGTAACACGATTGACATATCGTATTATTTTTGGTATTATACATCGGTAAGCAACACTCTCTACAGGAGCCCATCTCAACCGCGGGATTCGAACTCAGGATCTCATGGTTGTGAGCCCAATGTTCTACCCCTTAGACTGGAAGCACAGCATCAATAACACCTACCTGATCGCAGAACTTTTTGCCGTTGGGATGACTAGTATCCGGTTCATAGTAGCCATCTCCACGTTCTTTGCATCCGTCAAAGGACCAGTAGCTGAAGTCAAATGCAAACTTTCTTGGGTCTCCATTTGGATCTTCAGGATCTGCAAGTGCAATGTGGACTAGAGTTGGTTCATAGCTTCGTGAGTGGAAATGGAAGCTTGTTGAGAATTAATGCGAGTAAACATATTGTATTTTATTTGAACATTTTATTTTACAAAGATAACGTAACTAAAACCCTAGGTCATTTTTACAGTAATTGGAAAGTCTATCTATTCAAACAACAGCCGGTGCTCAGAACAAAGTTCTTTAAACAGTCCGGGTCAAAAATCCAGGGAAACACAAATAATAAGTTGTCAGAAATATGTGCGAAGCAGAATTTAAAATTACTATAGTCGCATTTATTAAATTGTGATATAACTTGTTCTAAAGTTGAGGGGCTGCTATGCTAAAGGCCAAATATCTAGTTCGATCGAATGTCCTGAGAACATAGTTGATGACATTTGGTTTTTGAAGCTACCTCTGCAATATATTCCAATTTGGGAAGCAAGAGGATCATCGCAATCGAGGTAGATATAAGAAATGCATTTGCAGTTATAGTGATCATCATTTACAATAGGATTTAAGATTACAAAGGTATAGCTGAAGCTACCGCAATGAATTTGAAGTTGTTTTCACAACCTGGTATTGAGCATAGTCCATCAGATTGTAGTTTGCGAAGCACCAGAAATACCCCAAAAGGGTAATCTAACCAAAATCTAGTTTGCGCGAACGTAGTTCATAAAAAATTGGAGATTTCTTCAAAAGCTTGATTTGATAATGTTATTTCACTTGGGTAACTTATATAAGACTATAGCCCTTTTTACATGAAAACCAGCTTTTCTATTGGGTCAAACAAAACCAAATGCCAGAAACACAGTGCAGTAGACATTCTGGGTCAAAATCTAGGTAACACAAAACAAAAGCTATGCCATTGAGGGGGATCCAATGTCCCAATGACTCAAGAGTAACTTACCTGTAAGTTTAGTTTCCATCCCGTTCATATTTACGATGCAGACAGCATTACGGGCCCGCTCCCTCTTATTGAAGGGGCGGACACGTACAGCCACCTTAACGCTCTCCTCCGGCATTTTAGACTAGCCAATCCTCTATCAAAACACCGATCGCTGATGAAGCTATTCATCAGACACACACCCATCAACTTAATAGTATGCAAGTTACATTTATACCTAGAATCAAACCAATCAGACTGTCCCATCAAGGAGATTGCAACATGATTGTGAATAAAAGGTCATGGCCTTACTGGACGTCATGTACAACTGGTCTCACACGTCATTGTAGTACACAGAAATTTTGGTTGAGGCTGGAACTGGTTATGTAATGCTATAGTTCTAGTTCAAATGGAGTGCAGAGCCTAGCGCCTGTACTTGTATAAGGTTATAGTCAACTGGTTGCTGGCTGGAACACAAGGCAGCAAGCATACACATACACTCACCTGGGCTGCGTAGTTACCAGTAACCCAACCAGACCCAGCAATATACTGACGTCAAAAGTAGAGAAAACAAATTTTGTGAGCGTCCAGTAAACCGTACTATGGGTCTAGATATTTGCCCATGCTACTGTTAACCGTTGTGTTTTGACGACAACTAGATCTAACGATTGATTGGTCAATGGTTTGGGATATTGTCAGGGCATTATGCTAAACAAGTCTAGTTCTATTGTAGCTAATAACTCAATTATTGATACGCCTAGTTTAGATCAGAATTCTTTTGTTTTGCTCAGACGAACCGTAAATCTCCTAGGATCCAGCCAACATAGACCAATGGCAAGAAAAGGTCACTAATGTGCTTGTTGGTCAGCTTACAGTAGAGTGATCTTTATTCGACTTTCACACGTGATAAGCGCGTCAAACAAACCCAGGACACCCGCAATTCAACAAGCCTAGATGCTCTGATCTAATCTACTATATTAAATGTAGCATAGGTGAAGGTTCAGCCACACCACTCACAATGGCGTTTGGCCATGTTAAGACAACTCCTAGTTTGATCTTGGTGGTTTTTGCTGGCAAGCGCGGGGGTGTGGGGGGGGGGGTACCATCAGGCGAGAATGAAGACGAACGTAAAACTTAGTGAAAGAACTGTATACATAGAGAATGTTAGTTCAGTCATGTATGCACAGATCTGATGACTACAAGAGCACTACTAATAAGTATTTATCATGTTGAACTCTTTGAATGGCTGGTGCATCATGTATCATGATACACCATTAAAATAGATGGTTTAATATCACCAATTGTGTAATAATAAGACAAAGAGTTATAGAAAACATCAGGCGACTACACTAGCCTGCCAAGATAGACACATTAGTTAACCAGAGCACCATGACTGGCACATTTACACAAACTCTATCCTGTGATTTAGACTCTCATTGTGTCACGCAGGGAAATACAGAGCTATTTCCGTCCGGCATCATGGGTAGGAAAATCCTCATTTGAAAAAGATCTGTTACCGACCTAGCCTTACTACAGTCACGGGCTGCTCACCGACTGACATTATTACGCATCACAGAAGGGCCAACAGAATCATCTCTTTATATTGCATTGGGAGCTGCCTCTCCTCTTTATAATGTATATACATGTGCGAGCGATCAGTCTTATTATATATCCATGTGATCGCTGACAGACATTGCCCCGCCACCGCCATCTTTCTGTATCGCGGCGTACATTGCCGACAGCTCATTGTTCGATCGGATATACGAGATAAACTCAGAGAGCATATTGTTCTTCTCCACCCCGGGCACCTTCTGCAAGGCGAGGAGCGCGCGCAGTGCTGACCTCTTCAGCTCATCCTGCTTTTCAAACTCCTGCTTCACTGAGTTAGTCTTCACCTTGGTGTTACACGTCTGCTTCAACGGCTCAATCAGCCTTTCCACTTCTGTTAACAAAAACAAAGACTTGTGACTGTTGAGTAAACGAGCCTAGCCACTGCCTTAACCACAGCGACAGACGACTGGCTGTGTGTCGGAACAATAAGACTATGGGCAGGGTTAGGTGGGCAGGCCCCGGAAAAGTGGGTTGCAATCACATGACTAGACGATAGCGAGCCTAACTGAATGCTAGGTCCTTTTGCATGTCGCATTTTATACTACCCTCAATGATACATTGTGATTTAGTTTGAACTACATGTATATCGATTGGTGAGTAAGACATGATCCACCCAGTTTTTAATTATTTCAGACTGATTTCAGACCGCAAGTAGAGATTGCTGCCTTCCCGATTCCATCCCTCACCCTTGCATTCTTCCGATGACTAGCACTTACTCTGCAGGACAGGGCCCGGCGTTAGGTGTGCCAATCGTACCAGCATCAGGTATGTCAACATTTTTACATCATAGTGATCACGCAGGCCTTCCTCCACGTGATTTAAAAACTCAAAGATATCAATACGGTCCAGTGATGAGTCGAGCAGCGTGTACATGCACTCAAACGCTGCCTACAACCGAAGATAGAGGGTCACGGTGCGTCTTCCCAATAGTAACCTAAGTGCACTATGGGGAGGCAACTTAAGTCCATGACAAGACACAGGGTCAATACTAAGCAACAAATAGACGCTAGATGGGATAAGCGGGATCAAACTGTAAGTACAAAAATGGGTAACTGTTTTCTCGTGTGTGGTTGTCTGCGAAGTTGTACCTCCTTAAATTCGACACTGGCGAGGTGATTACATTCTATTCTGGCAAGCATTATGCCACAGCTCAGTAATGAGAGACACCCTAATCAGTGACAGGAAAGGACAACTCACTCCCAAAAAGCTCTGCCACGTTTGCCGCCGTTGTTGCAAAGACCAGAAATTTCCCTACCTTTCTCAGGTCGAGTCCATCATCGACCGTGTGCTTAAACGGACCCATCTCCACCTCCCGTACCAGTTCCTTCTTCACCTTTGTCTCCTCGTATAGGTACGGCATTACTTGAGAGAGTAGATCGCGAATCAATGATGGTTTATTATGAGCAGCCGAGTTAAACATCACCTGTGGAACGCGTTAGTAAGTGGTCAGTTTTTCAGAACAAATGGACGCAATTACATGACTTATACTACAAGTGTTATATGAATTGAATGCTTGTCACCATTTCGCATGGCATTTTATCCTGTCGATAAACTGTGATCGACATCATCCACACAGTTCTGAATTGTTTCGGACTGCAGGTACTGATAGCATCACAAACGTAAGTGGCCATTAGTTTTTTGCACAGAAAATCTCACCTAGAGACATTATTCCCTCGATTGACCGACTCACTCACCAGAGCGACGCGCCGCACGGTCAGATCGCTGTCACGTATTGTCTGCAGGAACTCGCCAATGGAGGCCTGCAGCAGCTCGTCCACTTGCTGTGGATGGTCAGAGATAGTAAACTTCACTGCAGTTACTACTGTAGAGCGGGTCAAGGCTGAATCACTCTCTGAAACGGACACACACTCGTACTGGAGCTGTATAACTCATATAAGCGCTGCGTAGAAAGAGGAAATTGCGAAGATATTCATCATTCTTTGCCAAAGATGATCGGCCAGTTCGTCGAACCGAATAAATTAAAGGGCTAGCTAATGTTAATGTGATGTGTGAAAGTTGGTCAACTTCATGGACCAGCGAAATGAATAGAAAACTGGACCTAGTGATGATGGAGTTGTCTACCCCAGTGGCCAAAATAACCAAGGATGGGCAACTCCCATCATAATGGAATTGCATTAAATGTCGCTGTAAATATTACGAGGAGAGCTTTCAGTATACAATCTGGCTAGATCGGAAACGTCTTTTCAACTATAGCATGAGAAGTAAAGAGTGATGAGGAATCGGCCGCTCCAGTGGCCGAAAACTTCATGACATTCGAGACAGACTAGTTTGATTTACGGAGAGTAGTTGGAGAAAGCCACTCACTGAGCTGACTCTTGAGTTTGGGCAGTAAACTGGACGGCTCAAGCAGTGTCAGTTTGCCAAGACACTCTGCGACCACATTACGGGTTCCCTCCTCCGAACACTGGCAGTGAGACATGAGCATACACCAGATGGTCTCAATGTGCGGCTTAAATGTGTTTATAACCTGTGAGTTCGACTCGCATGAGATTATCTCCTACAACAACCGAGTGATATTGGTACACACTCAGTAAAGAGTAAAAGGGCTATTAGGAGATGACCAACAGGAAACATGTGGAGTTTATAGTGTGAATTGACTATGGCCAGGGTCAACTCCACTCTCATCATGTAATCGTGGAATAAATTGAAGTATTGGGCAGGGTACTAGCTGAGTGACAATTATATGCATTGGCAGATCAGCAGAATACCCGACAGCACGTAATTTACTGTCGTCAAGAGACTTCTGTCCCTGTGTCTAATTGCAAGGTATTTTGCCAGTTACTCTATCGGTGAACACAGAGTTGTGGGAGTCACTTGGAGTGAATGCACAGCTTTGGGAGTAACTTGGAGTGATAGCAGAGTCTCAGGCGTAACCTTGTGTGGCTGGGTCTACCTAGCGTGAATACAGTATTTTTGTCGTAGCTTGGAGTGAATGCAGGGCTTTAGAGTTACCTTGAGTGAGTGCAGTAGGAGATACTGTCTCTTTGGTTGACTGTCGATCTCTTTTAGTACAAACGGGAGATATTTGCCGAGATTTCCTACCGCCACGCCTCCGAGAGCATACGACGCGCCCGTTTTTACATCCTCGTTTTGGGATGAAAACGCATTCAAAATAGCAGCTGCAAACATAGTTCATCGTACATTGTAGTTGCTTTGTTTTTCAGCCATTGCCTGTGCATTGCCACATCGCAGCGAGCCACATTCATTTTCCCACAGAGCTATCATGCCACATTGTAGACAAAGCTTGATATTTTCTTCCAAATGGTTCATAGAACCGTTTTAACACAGATCAGCAGTAGAGTGGATCTACTCATACTTACTCTCCACTTCAGGATGGGCGCTGAGGTCCCTGTGACGACCGATTTCGCCCAGTGATAATAGGCAGAAGAGCTGAACCGAGTCGGTGAGTTTGGCCCCCCGGAGTGTTGTCAGGAACTCCTGCACTGCTGAGTCAGGGTCAGAGTTGAGCCCAAGAGCAGCCACGCATTTAGCAATTGAGTGAAATGCCTACAACGACCGATTGGGATCATTCCCAATATATCTGAGCATTTTATTTGGTGTACTCGCGCATGGCTTCATCTCTGCAGATATGGACAGATTTTGGCCGATCCTAAGAGATTAAAACCACCATAGAAAAATTATAATGTGCACGAACGAATCAACTAACATATGGCCTTGAAATGAATCACTCCAGATGATTGGAGAAAGGATGTTGACAACCAAGGTAGTGAGTAAAGTAATTTTGTGTTTCCAAAACAGAACAGCTGTCAGGAGTGGTGCAGAAATTGGCCTACTGAGTTTATTTGACTCAGCGTTTCCGGGATGAGTCATTATAGGGGATCTTTTGTCCACATTCGTGCGCCCCATAGAGAAAGTAGCTTTATGGGTGGACCGCCTTTATTTAACAAAACTGATCCGAAACTGAAGAGGGTGTTGCGAGAGACAAAAGTGGTCAGTTTAAATACCTGTCGATGCACGGCGAGGTTATGAGTTGTGGAGCCTGTTGGGCTGTATATAGGCAGAGTGAGCAGGTGCATCAGATCCTTCGACCGCAGACCAGGTGTGTTGGACGCCGCCAGTGAGGTGAAGAACTGAAGCATGGAAGTGAGGGCAGCGCCCTGCAGCAGCGGAGACTGTATCTACAAACCAAACATCTAACTGTTAGTACTGTTAAATGAACAGACTGACAGCACATAAATACCAGTGTTGTACTACAAATGTGAAAAATTTTGCAACTGATATACCCAGGAGATGCTGACATCGCCCAAATAGGGTCTAGCAAAACAGTTCAACAGTTCAATGGTTGCGGTGCTCGAGTGCCCAAATAAGCTAAACACCAAAAGAAGAACACTGCGATTAACATGTAAAGGTCTTGTCTAAAGGCACAAGTGCCTCACTGATTCAGACAGTGGGTAATACTGACCAGGAGTTGGAGCTGATTGATGATATCTCCCTGAACTTTAGCCATGGCCTGAGTGTGACGCGCGCACATGGTATTCAGTAAGGTCATGGTTAGCTGAGAAATGTGAAGATCAGATTCATTGATGAGTGGCGCACATTCGGCCAATACCACCAGAACCTGAAAATATAGCAACTCCCGAGTAGAGGCGGTCAAAGTCTGGCTGAACCACAAAACACTGTTCTTGGGCTTCGCTCAATATCTAAAGATCCAAGGTACAAACTTGTCCTGGTCACGCTGGGCTCTCAAGGTCAGCATGAACTTCTCACACACTCCCTAGCCTCCTACTCGTCCCTGAAAATCCTTGAGTTTTGTGAGGTTTGCCAAATGGATGGTGAAGCATTAATAGCACAAGAAATCTACATAAACTTAGTCACGCACAGCATTGAGTTGAAGACCTGATTGAGCTGCAAAAACTTTCAGATGATGTCATCTCGCAGAACGATAAATACTCACCAAATCGTATGTGAAGGCTGAGTAATTGTACAGGAGTACATCCAGACAGACCAGGGTAGAGAGTTTAAGCGCTCGGTGATTTTTCCTCAGAAATGACGCGAGAATGGGTACCGCGTCGGCCAGGTACGGACCCAGCTCCACCTGTGCAAACACATTCACTAGCATTAAACTATGAGGTGGAATGATTATGCTGTGCGCCAAGGTGATACAGGTAAGATTGTACTGCTGGTTGTTACAGCCTAACAGACGGACCAAAAGATTGCAGAAGAAAAAGAAATAAGATCCCAGAACGTACAGCCTCACCTTCAATGGGGATCCGGCAGTAAGAGTGAGGGCTTTTACTGTGGTGAGACGAGTGATCTCGTTTTTCAGTCTGTCAACGAATATTGGCAGACAAACCTACAAGAGATACGCTACACTTACAGCCCTATACCCCATCACTATGGCAGCTATGCGCACATCCACTTAAGCTCAAGAATACGCCAATGTGTAAAAATAAGTTGCGAAGCAACCAAGAGAAGAGGCATTTGGACTAGAACAGGGTTACAACATATACATGGAGGGGAACATTAGGATAAAATATGCATTGAAGTGAAACTGGGTAGATTTATATGTATGGGTAGTGCCACTGACCGGTAGCTGCTTTTGCAGATTGTCTCCCATGTTGCACATGATTTGCCCCATACACGAGATGGCTCTCTCCTTTACTTCCTGGTCAATATCAGCAGCTCGCAGGCGAGTGAGCGTGCATTCATAAAGGTCCATCACATAATTCCCAAACGCAGGGTTGGGTGGCGCCAAGGGCTCTAGTGGACGAATGACCTGCCGGGTTACAACAGAGATAGCTATTACATTCAGTCCAGGAGTCAGAAAACCACATCCACGAAAAACTAAGTTTCTAAGCCTGCACTAACTACTTCTAGTATATTTCAAACGCCATTGCGCAAAGTGATGACTCACTACCAACAATGCCCAGTCTGCATTTCGTGCATTGTATTGATTGCGCAAAGTATAGATCTTGATGGCATGAGTTAGAGTTGGACCAAGCTGAATCTGACGTACATTTTCCATACCCAATGAGAAAGAAACTCTGGTGGCACTTTCGAAAAACTTCAATCACTGAGACTTGGAATTCATTACTCAGTCAAAACACGAGGTGGGTTTTCTTAGACATTTTAATATCGCACGGTCCGAGTCAACTCGTTTTATCACTTACCTTGACCAGTTGCTGGGCAACCAACAACGCTTCTGAGACAATCTTATAAAAACTATCGCCCACTGACATTACCACTGCTGGTATAATAACCTGTAAAGAGACATTAGTTTATCAGGGTTCATTCGTGGTAATGGAATGGCATTGACAGCTACAGATACCATAGCAAGTATTGAACTATCATACTACAGTGATTAATTGCAGACTTATCTATGGATAAAGATGAAGTCTGTTCATCACCCTCAGGGCATGGGGTACGAAAAGGCTTGGGCATAGATGTATTGTATTGGATTTAGACAGGATAGCCTACCTGTTATCTTGTATGAACTTTGGGGAGCCGGCACATCTGCTAAACATCCCTAAACGGCGCCGCAAGCTGCTTAATGAGACTACAGGTGTTAATACAGGATGAGTAGCCTACCTGCATGTGGTAGCGAAAGCTAGGGAGCATAGCTGCAGGTAAGGATTTGGGAATCACACCTGCAGATGAATGGTGCATGTAGAGGAAATGTACCTGCAGGTGAAGGTGCAGGTACAGGAGCGTACCTACAGGTGATGAAGCAAGCGGAGAAAATATACCTGCAGGTGAATCATGCATGTCGAGGGAACGTACCTGCAGATGTGGATGGAAGACATCAGCTGGGTGGTTGGCGATGAGAATATTTAGGAAGGCCAGGGTGT
>Ga0224501_10001925_pt1 | contig 16193 bp, 12 predicted proteins | sample SF_Oct11_sed_USG_4_FD_169105 | JGI IMG/M metagenome (GOLD analysis project Ga0224501, IMG submission 169105) | Sediment microbial communities from San Francisco Bay, California, United States - SF_Oct11_sed_USGS_8_1 | ecosystem: Environmental > Aquatic > Marine > Sediment | place: USA... | reverse complement strand
CCGATTTCATAACCTTTGTCCAATCCTTTGGAGGAGTAGGGGATTCCAGTGTCTCCTCGATTCTTGGTCGAGTAATTTTTCTTCCGCAATTCCAAGGGATCCATGCTGATCTCGTTGGCTAGCTCATCGATAAATCCCTCGAGCCCGAAAGTTCCTTGAACCAGGCCAGGAGCTCTTGTTGGCCTGGCTGCTCCGGTGTTGGTGTAGATGTTGTATTCTTCCACCTTGACGTTTGGGCATTTGTATACGTCGATTATAGGCTCTGAGACTCTGTCTCCTCCGCGAATTCCGCCTGAGGTGTAATTGACTAAGGTGAGAGCCGTAAGCGTTCCATCCTTTTTTACGCCTCCTTTGTATGTTTGATGACTTGAAGGGCGATTTCCGACGCACAGCGAATTGTCTTGTCGAGAGAGCATGATTTTTACGGGCTTTTTGGTCTCTCTGGCCAGAAGAGCAGAAACCACCGTGTGTTCATTCAACCCGAGTTTGCTTCCGAAACCACCGCCCATATAATTTTTTATGACTTTAATTCGTGCCGCAGGAATCTGAAGAGAGCTGGCGAGTTGATCCCGAACACTATGGATAGCCTGGGTGGAATCCCAAATCGTCAGTTTTTCCCCTTGCCACAGGGCAATGCTGACGTGTGTTTCATTTGTCTGATGAATCTCAATGGCCGTTTTGTAGGTGCGCTCGATGACAACATTGGCCTGCTCAAAGCCTGCTTCCACATCGCCTCGACTGTATCCACGCCTTTCCTCAACATTGGGCCTGTCATCATGAACTTTGGGTGCTCCTTCTTCTCTAGCTTTTTCTTCTGTGACCACAAAGGGCAATGTCTTGTATTCAACTTTGATCATCTCCAGCGCTTTCTCAGCCGTCTTCTCATCCCCAGCCGCCACGGCTGCTACCTGCTGTCCCGCATAAAGGATTTTTCCCTGATTGACCTGAAGGGCGGCTTTGACTCCTGGCAAACTCTTGGCCCTGTTCAAATCGACTGAGAGGATTTCGGCCTTGGCATGGGGAGACCTCAATATTTTTCCTGTAAGCATATCCCGGAGCTTAATGTCATGCGTGTAATGGGCTTGTCCTGTGACGATTTTATCCCCATCGATCCTTTTCGTGTACTGACCGATGAATTTAAACTTTTCCTCCTTATCCGCTGTTTGACCTTTGGGCAACGACGTTGATTGATCGCTGACCCATTCATCATACCAGACGCTGCTTTCTCCAATGTCGACTTTATCCTTTAATTTTGCCATTTCAGGGCCTCCTCATTTGTTTAGCGGCCTGATCAACGGCTTGATAGATTTTGAAGTAATTACCACACCGACAGAGATTTCCAGATAGAGCCATTTTAACATCTTCAAGATTAGGATTTTGATTCTTGTTCAGAAAGGATACAGAGGTCATGACAAAGCCCGGAGTACAAAAACCACACTGGTAGGCATCCTTATCTATAAAAGCCTGCTGAACAGGATGGAGCTTGTCCTTTTGGGCTAGGCCTTCGACCGTTGTGATTTTTGCACCATCCGCTCTTATGGCAAGATACATGCAGGAATAAACAGGTTTTCCATCCAATAGGACTGTGCATCCGCCGCACTCGCCTCGATCACATATCTTTTTTGCTCCTGTTAGGTTAAGGTTGTCTCTGAGAACATCGAGGAGTGTTTCGTGCGGTTCGACAATCATGGAGAGTTTTTTTTCATTAACAGTCAGCGTTATCTCCTTTTTGGAATAGACAGGGATCTTCCCTTCCTTTGTCTGGATGGATTCTGCCTCTTGAGCCAGGAGTTTAGGTGCGACAGCAGCGCCCAGGGCTCCGGTCCCGAATCCTTTCAGAAAATCTCTCCGTGTTAAGGCGTTTCCTTTGTTTTCCTTTTCCATCGTATCTTTCCTTCCAAGGAAGAGAGCCTAGATTGACCTGATGAGGATGGTGATGAGCAGGCAGAGTACAATGGTAGCAGGAGAGACGACATACTGAATTGTCTTTGCACCGATCGATCGAATGAATCGAGATTCCACGGCTAATACTTTTTTCCCTACAAACACACCCAGAGGAACGGTGGCTAGAGAGAGGACGACCGCCACGTATGCATAATAGAGCGAGAGAGGGTAACCTGTTCCAGCAACCACACACGCAGGAATACCCGTAGCATACTTGACCAGGGGGAAGACGTTAACGGCCAACAAAGCAGCCAGGCCGCCAGACATGGCCTGACCCGTTGTCTTTTGGAGAAGCCTGTCTTTGACAAGGGTTATTATAACGAGGAAGGCAGCTCCTTCCATGATGAATGCGAAGATCGGATTGGCCACAGCGCCGTGGATGATAGGCAGTGAGAGAAGGATCGCATCAAACATTTTAAACAGAGAGGCTATGATGACGAGAAGGGCTATGCCTAAAACGTTTCGTGAAACAGCCCAGCATGTGGCGATAAAAAACAGAGCCACACCGGTCATGATTGAGCCAGACAGAACTGAGGCGCAGCTCCGAAGCCCCATTCCCAAGCCGGCTTCGGACAGCCCCCATACGGCTCCAAGCATGATGACAATGCCTAAGTAAGATCCAGGAGATTTTTTGTCCATTTTCCCTCCATATTGTATATTACTCATTCCTGAAAGGTTGCTTTGATTATAATTTTCTCATTAGCATTTCGCAACCTTTTTGATGGAAATGCTATCGTTATGTCGGTGATCTTTTCTAAATCCCAAAAAAACAGGTATACTAATAGTCCGATGGAGACTTTAGAGAATAAGATCGTTTTGGTGACGGGAAGTAGCCGAGGAATTGGGAAGGACATCGCGCTACGTTTGAGTGACCATGTTGCAGGTGTTGTTGTCCATTACAGGAAAGATAGAGAGGCCGCAGAGAGTGCAGTCAAGGAGATAAAAGCGAGGGGGAAGCTCAGCGCGTGTTTTCGTGCCGACTTGACCAAGGAAAAGGAGGCTCATTCTTTGATCCAAAGATCGAGAAAGAAATTTACAAGTATAGATATTCTCGTAAATAATTTCGGTCCGATTTTTGTTAAACCTTGGGAAAAGCTGAAAACTGAAGAATGGGATTACGTGCTGCATGCTAACCTGGGGAGTGCTTTTGAGTGTATGAAAGCTGTTCTTGCTGGGATGAGGAAAAAAGGTTGGGGAAGGATCATAAATCTGGGTTTCAGCCGAGTGGAACAGCTTGTGGCGTATCGGGACATCGTTCCCTATGCTATCGCCAAAACTGGTCTTCTCATTTTGACCCGCTCCGTGGCAGTTTCTGTCGCGGCAGACGGGATCACCATCAACATGGTCTCACCAGGGCTGATGGAGGGGGGAGTCCTCCCCAAGGATCATAACATCCCTGCCGGTCGTCTAGGTCGATTCGAAGATATTTCCAGTGCGGTTTTGTTTTTGGTCTCTGAAGAGGCTCGTTATATCACAGGGTCGAACATTATTGTTTCAGGCGGCTGGAAAATCTGACCGGGATTGTCCGTTCCCGCCAATCTAACGACATGTGCCCTGGTAAGGTTATCATCAAAAGTGGAGGGAGGCAATCAAATAGTCTCGAGGCTTGAATAACCCAGGATAACCAAATTAAAAAATTTGAATCGAGAATCGAAAAAAGTATAAAATTGAGAAAATGAAAAATTTTGGATTAGACCCATTCGTGGACAGGATAAGAAAGAGACGAAGATGAAAAGGATTCAGTTGTTCATGCTGGTCTTCACATTTGCTGTGATTGCTGTGGGCCTCACTTTTTTCATGATTATTTACAGAGGTACCTCTTCCTATACGATTACAAATCATGCTCTTAGCTTTTCGCCTATCACTTTCACTTCTTTCTTTCTTATTACTCTAGCAATCCTTACTTCGACTATGTTTCTCATCACCCGCGTCGAAAAGAATTTCTTCTCCATTGAATTATCCTCTCTTCTTTGGGAAAACTTCTTGGCCTATCTCCCGTTTGCTTTTGCGCTGCTTTCCCCACTCCTTCTAAAGTATTATTTGACGTCAGATGACCTGAAAGCCAGGTTAAATCTCCTCGCAGGTTCTATGGTCGTCGGCTTTATTTTGGTCAAACTGTTCCAGTGGAATCGGCGAGGTAAATTAAGGAGTTTTTTTGAAAGGATCCTTGCGTGTTTCAGCGGGCTGTCTCCTTGGAAAAAACTCCTTGTCCTTTTTCTCCTGGCGTTGGTTATTTACCACTTGTCAGCGCTCTGTCTGGTGTCCAAAGGATTTGCCTATTCAGGAGATGAACCCTACTATCTGATGACAACGCACAGTCTGTATCAGGACAGAGACATAAATCTGGCCAACAATTTTAAAAACCTGGACTACTTCCACTTTTATCCAAAGGAGCTCTTTCCCAAGCTTCACTTGTGGGCGTATGCAAGAGCTGGACGGAAAGGCAGGGATTTCTCTCTCTGGCCCATCAATCAACCCGGGATTTCAATCCTGATGCTGCCATACTACTGGTTTAGCCAACATTTTCAGGGAAGGACACTGATTTATATCCTGAAAGTCAGTCTATCGATTTGGGCCGTATTGCTCGGACTTCAAATCTATCTGTTTTCCAAAGACTTCTGGAAAGATGAAAAAGTGTCTCTCCTCTTATGGTTCCTTTACTCTTTCTCAACTCCTGTTCTTTTCTATGCCTTTCATCTCTATCCTGAATTGCCTATCGCTCTCTTCTCCCTGTATATCTTCCGGAAAGTGCGATCGGATAAAAGCCTTAACCTTGCCCATTACATTTTTCTGGGATTCCTTCTCTCCCTGTTTCCATGGTTTGGGCTCAAGTACAACATGATTTTGTGGCCTCTCCTTCTTGTCTCTGTTTACTTTCTCTTAAAGAACCACAAAGCCAAGCTAAAGATTTTTGGATTCTTGGCTTTTCCAGTTTTGTCCGTTGGGCTCTTTGCTCTGTATACCTACGAGCTTTATGGAACATACTACCCGATGGCCATCTACGAAGGTGTTTTGACTCCTGAAAAAATACAGGCTTTCCGCGAAATGGCTATGAACATTCCGATCATGCTCCGGGTCGATTCTTTCCTCGATTATTTTCTTGATCAGAGAGACGGCCTTCTCCTTTATTCTCCCATTTATTTCTTTTCTTTTCTGGGTATGGTCGAAGCTTTCCGAAGGTCCAAGCGGGATCTTTGTGTGCTTCTTTTTATCAGCCTTCCTTATCTTTTCAACTATGCTTTTTTTTCACACCGTCAAGGACACTCTCCACAGGGACGGATCCTGACCTGTATCTCTTGGATAGGTGTCCTGTTCATCGGATATTTTATCGTCCATAACCGCAGGAAATTCTATTCTGTTCTTTTTTGGTGCTTGAGTATGGCCAGCCTTATCATCGTTGTTCTTCTTCTTCGAAATCCTTCTTTTCTTTATCAGCCAACCACCCATCAGTTCACTTTCAGAGGAGGGGAGTTGTTCATCCATCTCAGCAATCTTTACTTCTACTTGCCGGATGTTTTGCCATCCTTTATCAAAGTGAATAACCTGGCTTATATCCCAAACTATGTGTGGCTTGCAGCTCTTCTTGCCTTTGTCCTCGTATATGTCTGGAAGAAAAAGTCACCAATTTCCATTAAAAGCCCACAAAAAAACCTTGGATTTTTTTCTTCCCATACTGTGACTCTAATAGGTCTTGCCGTGATTTTCTTCTGGCTTGTGCTTTATCCCCGAGTTATTCTCCTCTTTCCTGTACAGGCAGCCTATTCTTCCGGAGAAAAAATTTCTTTTTATAATCTTGGAAGCTATACAAGAATGAAAGAACCAGGGAAATTTGAGATCTTGCTGGATAGTCTTTTCTTGGATATGAACTTTACATCCTGGAGAGAAATAGAAAATCTGGAGATTGAATTTGGATCTTTGAAGGGAGAGTACCGAATCAGACTTCGATTTTTCGAGGAAGAGCTTTTTGATGGAATTGTATCCAGAGAGTTAAGGACACTCTTTCATCCTTCTCCATTAAGCTATCACTATAAAAACACCAACCTTTACAGGTTAAGAGTAGATTTAGAGAATCTATCAGATACAGATACAGCGAAGGATCCCTTCCATCTTTCCATCCGACCGATACGTTAATTATCAAAATCCCCCCGCCCAGAAACTACACTAAATCATCCATAAATATACGCAGGATTATGCAGTTTGGTATTTTTATTGCATACATATTTCCCGTATGCCTAATTTGGAGGGAAAGTCTACCTGGAATGAGGGTAGATGAACATAAAAGGAAGGAGAAATCATCCGTAAAGAGAAAAAAACTGTAAAAATTTTTAACAAAAATTCTTCCTATCCAGATTATTCAAAGGGGGATATCCATGCTTTGTGCTAAAAAAATTGTCATTTTTTTTATTGTTTTATTTATTCTTTTGTTTTTATTCTGAGTGTCATTGGTGAAGAAGGGAACTCCTAAGGTGCTATTTCCAATGTAGGGAGGGATGAATGAAGATTAGAGAAAAATGGGTTAATGAGAAAAACCCCTATCTATTCTTCTTCTTATTTTTTACATTTTTCTGCATAATCCTTCGCGCTGACGAACGAGACACATGGCATCAACCAGACAAAGTGATGGATGTAGTCGGTGTGAAACCCGGGATGATAATTGGCGAGGTAGGAGCTGGACATGGGTATTTCACGTTTCACCTCTCGCGTCGCGTAGGGGAATCCGGAAAGATCTATGCCAATGATATCGCTTCGAGAGCCCTGGCTTCTCTCCGTCGCAAGTGCGAAAGCGAAGGGATCACCAACATCGAGACCATCGTTGGAGAGGTCGAGGATCCTCTCCTCCCAAAGGGAATACTCGATATGGTCTTTATTGTGAATGCCTTCCATGATTTGGCAAAGCCAGTGGAATTACTGAATAACTTGGTTCCCAGTCTGAAACCTGATGCCCCAGTGGTCATCATCGACAGAGACCCAACCAAGTTCCGAGATTCGGCAGGACATTTTTTAACTGAGGAAGAGATACTCGAGAAGATCGAACAGAGTGATTTTGAATTAGATCGAATAGAGACCTTCCTCACCAAGCACAATATCTATGTCATAAGAGTTGGGAAGGAAATGCAGAAAATCAACGAGGAGGGAAAGTGTGGAATTAAAATATCAGGAAATAAAAGAGAGATGATATAGAAATGAGGAATAAAGGATAAGGTACAGATGAAGAAAAAAAACCAATTTTCATCAATTTTAATGAATGGGTGTTTAGCATTTGCCATTTTATTTTTTATAAGCGTTTGTAAAAGAAGCGCAGAGGATCAGAGTGTTACTGCCGGGATTAAAGGAATCCATGCGCTCCTCCTGGTCAGCGAGAATTATGGACTGAACTATTTCTTGATGCGGGATGTCTTTGATCAATTCGGGTGGAAGGTCACTCACACAGGCGTCTTGGAAAGCATAACAGCCTGCCCTCCAGTCCAAGAACAACTTGGAGTTCATCCCATCATTCCGGATGTTCCCCTTTCAGCGATCGATAATCTGGACGAATACGACTGTCTTGTCATTCCTCCTGGGTCAGGCAACTACTATCCTGTGCCCAATGCTTTTGGCGGTCTTTTGGAAAGCTCCGAGGCACTCAGCCTCATCAGGAAAGCTGTCGAAGAGGGCCTAGCCGTATTTTCCATCTGTTCCGGTTCACGTGTCCTGGCTGCGGCAGATGTCCTCCGAGGCAAAAAGATGGTTGGCTCTCCAAGGTTTGTGGATGAGTATGAAGCTGCCGGAGCCATCTATTTAGGGAACGAACGGAATGACAGCCCACCGGTTATCGATGGAAACATCGTGACCGGCGCAAGAGGGCAATACTACAACATAGCCAACTGCCAGGCGATCGCAACGGTCCTTGAAAGCCAAAAAAAACGAGAGGGAAAACGATCATCACACGCAAATTTTCTTGCAGTCAAATCAGCGCCACTGGTGACTGAGGAAGTGATCTGGGCCAAAACATACGGAGGATCAGGGGCAGAGGGAGCGAGATCGGTTTGTTCGTGTCCTGATGGCGGTTTTCTCATCAGCGGGTATACCTTTTCTCATGGCTCAGGCGATTCGGATCTTCTCGTTGTTAAAGCTGATAACGCAGGAAAAATTATCTGGTCTAGAACTTATGGAGGTGCTGGCACAGAATACGGCAACGGATGCATTTCTGTGGCTGATGGATATCTTGTTACCGGTTACACCACTTCTTTTGGATCAGGGTCCAAGGACGTCTTTTTGATCAAGCTCGACAGGGATGGAAGAGAAGTCTGGTCAAATACCTACGGCGGGCCTAGTTGGGATGTAGGCAAAACTGTCTGTGAAACCAATGATGGACATTATATTGTTTGTGGGTACACACATTCCTTTGGGAAAGGAGAAGAAGATGTGTACTTGATTAAAACAGATCAGAGCGGCAAAGAAATCTGGTCGAAGACATATGGCGGCGAAAGGTTGGATATGGGAAATTCAGTCTGCTTAACAGATGATGGTTTTTTAATCGGAGCGACAAGCGGCTCGTTCAGCCAGAACACGGATTTTTGCCTGATTCGAACCAATCCTCAAGGTGATGAGCTGTGGACAAAATCTTATGTTGCTGAAGGGCCTCGAGGTCATGGATTTGACTGGTGCAACGCGATGTTCGCCACCAGGGATGGAGGAGCTTTGCTTGCAGGATACACGGATTGCCAGGATGTCATGGACATTCATGTGATCAAAACAGATGCAAACGGAAACGAAATATGGTCCAAAACTTTGGGCAACAAGCCTTTTTATGATTTCGGAAATGCTCTTTGTGAAAGACCGGAAGGTGGCTTCCTTGTTGTGGGAACGACGAAGTCGATAGTCAAAAATAAAGATATTTATAACAATGATATCTATCTGGTAAGATTGGATCCCGAGGGAAACATCGTCGGAGAAAAAAAACTTGGTGGTTTGGGAGTGGACTGGGCCAGTTCTGTTGTTCTCACAGGAAATGGCGAGATTGTTGTTGCCGGTCACACGACCTCATCAGGGAGTGGTTTTTTTGATATGCTCCTTTTGAGAATTGAATCGATTGGGATTAGAAAGGAGGAAGAATGAAAACGAAATGGGCTATGGCCTTCGTTTCTCTGGTTTTTTTAGGAATTTTGTGTCTTGGTCTTTCCGGAGATGCTGCGGGAATCGAAAAAAAAGTCATCAAACTCTCTGATCATGTTTACCGTGTCACCCTTGACTACAGCTTGAGGCCGAATATCGGGGTGTCTGTTGGTTCGGAAGGCATCCTGCTGGTGGATACAGGCCATCAAGAAGTCGCTTCTGAACTTCTCTTAGCGATAAAGAATCTGAAGGAGGGGGATATCAAGTACATCATCAACACACACCCGCACGGGGATCATGCAGGAGGCAACAAAACCTGTGGTCCGAATGCTCTAGTAATCGGATACAAAAATCTAGATGAAATGGTGTCAAAAGGCGTGCTCTCTCTCGGAGAGGGAAAGGTCAAAGGAGGGGGCGGAAAGTCCTTTGACTCCAACTACTCAATGGATTTCAACGGAGAGGAAATCAGGATCATCCCTTCTCCAGGTGCGCACTCCGATTCGGATATAATCATCTATTTCACTGGCTCCGGAGTCGTTCACATGGGCGATCTCCTTTTGACGCAGTCTTTTCCTGCGGTGGGACCGAATGTCGAAAAATATCTTGAGATACTCGATACGGTTATTGACATTTTTCCCGAAGATACAAAATTCATCGGTGGACACGGCCGAGACTACACGATGGCAGAGGTAAAAGACTACCGCAGCATGCTTTTAGATACCATAAAGATTGTTCGAGAAGGTATGAAGTCTGGAAAAAGCATTGAAGATATGATAAAGGAAGATGTATTGAAAGATTATAAATCTTGGGGAGTCTTTCTCGAATTTCTGAATACCGATACTTGGATTAAGTCCATTTACCAAAGCTTAAAAAATTAAACTTAAAGAAGAGATAGAGAGAAAGAAAGGAGAAAGAATGAAGAAGTTTTTTTTATTTTTTATTGTTCTTATCATGCTCTCCCTTTTATTTGCTGATGTGAAAAATCCTGATAAGCCACTCAAGGGAGAATGGAATTTTAACTCTCAGAAAGAATGGGAAATAGATCGTATAGGCGATAAGTTGTTTGAGAGACCTTCAGAACTACGGGCTTCTCAGGATGAGATGCTTTACTTCCATGACTTTGGCCATAAGATGAGTTACGTTTTTGATCACACAGGTGAGTTTATAAACTCATTTGCAAAACAGGGAGCAGCATCAGGAGAGGTAGACAGGTACATCAACTGCTTCATTGCTGATGACAAGGTGGTCATTGGCACGCCGGACAAGCTCCACTTTTATACGCAAGAGGGCACATTCATCAAATCCTACGAGAACAATCTTTTTGAACGATTCCCTCTCTTATTCATATCTGAGAATGAATTTTTATATGCCCCTAGGGTAGTGAGTGATTTTGCAGAAGATAAAGAAAAGATTGTCCGAAAGAACCTTAAAACTGGCAAGGAAATTGGGTTCGATGAATTTTCGATGGCAAAAGGAGAAAAAAGTTCTCAAGGTGGAATGTCGCTTGTCATATTGGGCTTAACTCCTCAGATAAAAATAGGCTTTGAGCCAGACTCAAAAAGAATCTACGTCGGACGGTCTGATGACTACTCCATCCATGTGGGTGAATTGACTGGAAGACGGCTTTTTACTTTCAGCCTGGATCGAGAAAGGAAGGCTGTGACCGAAAAGGATAAATGGAAACATTTCGAACAAACACGTCTACCGAAGGAAAGGATTGAAAAGATCCTTCCGACCCTTCCAGACTTTTTGACGTATTTTATGCGGATTCAGGTTGTCAAGGGGCTTATTTTTATCTTTTCAACCGAAAGTCTTGATAGGCGGCAGAAAAAACTTGCAATTGATATTTTTTCTCCAGAGGGAAAATATCTGTATCGTTCATATCTAAAATTTGGGGATGGTACACCCTTGTATACCCATGTTGAGAAGGTTGCCATAAAAAACACGCACCTTTATGTCATGTTGGAAAACAAGGAAGGCAGGAATTCATTAGCAAAATATAAAATAGACTTGCCTCCATTTAATCATTAATGGGTAAGAATCATAAATTCAGAAGTCTTCCTGAGATATTCAGAGCTCAACTCCAAAGGCAATAAAAGGAGAATTAGGGATGTCAGTTCAAAATAAAGTTTTTATAGGGATTATTGTTTTTTGTGTGATCGGAACGTTTTGTTTGGCCACGGACGTTCACCAGGCTGCCAATGAAGGTAACCTGGCCAAGCTGAAGGCCCTCATCGGAGAAAATCCTGCTTTGGCCAACGCAAGAAATGAAAAACAAGAGACTCCTATGCACAGCGCTGTTTCTGGTGGTCATTTGGATATCGTTGAATTTTTGATGGCTGCAGGGGCAGATGTCAACGTTCAAGACAATCAGAAAAGAAGGCCTCTGCATCTTGCATGCTATGGAGGTCACAAAGATATAGCCGAAGAACTAATATCCCATGGAGCCAACCTCGAAGCAAGATTTGCTAACGGGACAACTCCTCTATTTTGGACAGTGCCTGGGGGACATACAGAGGTGTTTGAACTTCTTGTAAACAAGGGAGCTGATATTGACGTTAAAACAGATGATGGAGCGAATTTGCTTCATACCGTTGCCATGTATGGGCAGAAGGATATGGCAAAACTCCTGATTGAAAAAGGTGTTGATGTAAATCGAACATCAGACGATGGTACCGCTCCGATTAATTATGCGGCTGCCCGGGGGCATAAAGAAGTCCTCGAGCTATTGATTGATAAGGGGGCCGATGTGAATGCAGGAGATGACAGGGGCTATACACCTTTGCGCATTTCTGTTCTGCTGGGTCAAAAGGAGGTGGTCGAAATTCTTTTAGCCAGGGGAGCAGATCCAAATAAAAAAAATGACACCGGAGCTACTTCCCTCCATGATGCAGCCTCTGAAGGCCGTACAGAACCGGCTGAACTTTTGATAGCCAATGGTGCAGCAGTGAATCCAAAAGACGAGAAAGGTCACAGCCCACTTCATCTGGCTGCCAATCATGGGCATAAAGACATAGCAGAGCTTTTGGTAGCCAAGGGAGCGGATGTAAACGGTCAGGATGATTTTGGAGATACAGCTCTTCATGGAGCAGCCTGGAAAGGTGATAAAGAAATAGTCGAGTTGTTGATCGCCAATAAAGTACAAGTCAATATCAAAAACAAGGAGGGCAAGACTCCACTCGATAACGCATTGAGGCAGGGCCATACAGAAATTGTGGAATTTCTGATGGCAGAAGGAGGGGCGGGGATGGAAGATTCGAAAAGGAAAACGGAAAAGACTCTTACAGAAAAGGTTGACCAGAAAGGGATAAAAACACCCGTGAGATTCTCGATTCTGTATGACAATTATCTCCATAAAGAAGGGACAAAACCGGACTGGGGATTCTCCTGTCTGATTGAAGGAACAGAAAAAACAATCCTCTTTGATACAGGTACCAATCCGGAAATCCTGATGCACAATATTGAGCATTTGGGGGTTGACCTGAAGGATGTGGATCAAATCGTGATCAGTCATGAGCATTATGATCACACGGGGGGATTGAATGCAGTTTTGGAAAAAAATCGTGAGGTCTCTGTCTACCTCCCTGTTTCTTTTCCGTATGAATTTGTACGAAATGTTGAAACCAAGAAAGCTGAAGTCATCAGTGTCGATGAGCCTGTTGAGATATGCCAAAACGTTTACTCCACAGGAGAAATGGGAGACCAGATCAAGGAACAATCCCTGATATTAAATACGGATAGAGGATTAATCATTGTGACAGGATGTTCGCATCAGGGCATTGTGGCGATCCTCAAGCGAGCAAAGGAACTTTTTGAGAGGCCGATCCATTTGGTTTTTGGAGGATTTCATCTCGGCGCTAAGTCGGATGCGGAGCTGGAGGAGATTATCCGGAACTTCAAGGAGATTGGAGTTGAGAAATGTGGTGCCACCCATTGTACGGGAGATAAGGCTATCGAGATGTTTAAACAGGCCTTTGGGGAGGATTATGTGCCCATGGGCACAGGGAATATTTTTGAAATAAATAAAAAATAACGAGAGAAGCAAAAGGAGGATAGCATGAAGATTCAGGATGTCCCATTTGTAGTGACAGATTGGGGCCAAATGACTATGGTTGAACACGAGGGAGAAAAGGGATCATCACATTGGCGGACCTTTGAGCAGGGGAATCTTCGTGTGCGGATGGTTGAATATAGCCCTGGCTTTTGGTCTGACCACTGGTGCAGCAGGGGTCATGTCCTTTTGGTCTTGGATGGGGAGTTGACCATCCAGCTCAGGGATGGCAGAGAGTCTGTCATGAAACCCGGGATAAGCTTTCAGGCCGAAGACGATGATGCCAATCCCCATCTGGCATTCACGGAGAAAGGAGCCAAAGTCTTCATCGTGGATTGAGATAACGAAAATAAGAGTGTTGAGGAGATAGGTATGGTAAAGGGAAAAATCATTATTTTAAAATTTCTCCTCCTGTTTATTGTGCTTATTTTAGGAAATGCTTGGGGAATTTCAGTCTTTTCCATGAACAGTACCGTGGAAGATCTAATTCTGCAAAGTGATCTGAAGGATGGAGAGGCCCTCATATGGTACTTAGGGCACGCAGGATGGGCTGTAAAAACGAAAAACCACTTTCTTATCTTTGACTACGTTTCGAATTCCAGGTTTGCTCAACAACCCCAGAATCTTTCTCTCTCGAATGGATGCATCAATCCTTCTGAGATAAAAGATCACAATGTGTTTGTATTTGTCTCCCATGGTCATTTGGATCATTATGATCCAGTGATATTTGAATGGGAAGAGTCTATCAAAAGTATCACCTACATCTTTGGATGGAAGGTTGATAGGAAGCCCAGATATCTTTATTTCACAGAGCCTAGGGCAAGGAAGACTTTAAATGGCCTGGAAGTGTTGACCATAAATCACGATTTCGATGGGATCCCGGAAGTGGCTTATCTCGTGAAAGTGGATGGTCTGGTGATTTTTCACTCTGGAGATCACGGCAGCACAGGAGAAAAGCTCAATCCTATTTTCAAAGATAACATCGATTACCTGTCACAGCAGGCTAGAGATATTGACATTGCGTTCGTTTCTCAGTTTGGCAGTGGAACAAGCGATGGAGTGAATAACGGCGATTTATACACCATTTCCAAACTCGGGCCAAAAGTCACTTTCCCGATGCACAAGGGAGGAGGCGAGCGTTTTTACAAGGAATTCGCGATGGAAGCCAAACAAAGAGGGGCTCAGACAGAAATCTCCTGTGCTCAAAAAAACGGAGATAGATTTTTTTACCAGAATGGAAAAATCAAATGAGACATAATTTGTTCACTTCTTTCAGGCGAAAGATTCTGGAAGAAATAAGAATAGAGATTTGAGCAGTGGATAGAAACGAAGTGCAGTTCCAGGACGGGAACCTGGAAAGAAAATTGGGAGCCTTCTCTGCCACAGCCATCGTGGTAGCGAATATGATCGGCACAGGGATTTTTACCACATCCGGACTTTTGGCTGCTCAACTGCCCAGTCCTGGCTGGGTACTTCTCTGCTGGATTTTCGGAGGAATGATCGCTATCGCTGGCGCACTTTGCTATGCAGAACTTGCCACCCGGATGCCAGAGGCCGGTGGGGAATATGTTTACCTTAAAAAACTTTATCACCCGGCCTTAGGATTTCTGGCTGGCTGGACCAGCTTGATTGTCGGATTTTCAGCCCCTATCGCCGCTGCAGCCATGGGCTTTTCCGAATATATCTATGCTGGGCTGGATTCTCAGCTACTTCATCTGAATTCCACCCAGCTTATTTTTTTCAATAAGGGCATAGCCATAGCCGTTATTTTAATTTTCACCTCTCTTCATTATTTGGGCCTTCGTTTAGGCTCAAGGGTCCAGAATGTTTTAACTATCCTGAAGATTCTGATTTTAGTAGGATTGACGTCTCTGGGACTTATTTTTGGAAACGGGAGCGGCCCGAAACTTTCGTTGAAAGGGGTGGAGACATCCGGAGTCATGGCTATCGGGACCGCGATGATGTTAGTCATGTTTGCTTACAGCGGCTGGAATGCCAGCGCCTATATCGCTGGAGAAATAAAACGTCCGAAGAGCACAATCCCTGTTTCCCTGATCGGAGGGACGTCGATTGTTATTGTCCTGTATTTGGCCATCAATCTCTTTATCTTCCGCATGGTTCCCTATTCAGACCTAAAGGGAGTTATTCCCGTGGTGGAGACAGCATCGGTTCAAGCCTTCGGCGAATGGATGGGCAAAGGCGTAAGCTTGTTAGTTGGAGTTGGTCTGCTTTCCTGTTTGAGTGCGTTCATCATGATTGGTCCTCGCGTCTATTACGCCATGGCTAAAGACCGGCTGTTCTTCCCGTTTGCTGCCACGGTGCATGCCCGTTTCAGGGTCCCGGGACAATCGATTCTCATTCAGAGTGCGATTGCCATGTTGATGGTTCTAATCGGTTCTTTCGAGCAACTGATCATTTACATCGCCTTTGCCCTGAATATTTTTCTCTGGCTGGCCGTAGTGGGAGTGTTTCTTGCTCGTAAGAAAAAAGTGGGGGAGGAGTCTGCTGTCAAGGTTTGGGGATATCCTGTGGTCCCGGTGTTTTTTCTGCTGAGCAGCCTTGTCTTGATGGTTTTCAACTCTGTGAACCGGCCTTTGGAGTCCTCAGCCGCTGTGTTGACGGTCCTTTTCGGCATTCCCTGCTACTTCCTTTGGGTAAGGAGTGTGGGCAGATAGAAGTCATATGAAACAGCGAAAAAACCCGATCATCGCTGCGGCGTTATCGATCGTTCTGCCAGGCGCAGGACAGATCTACAACCGGCAGAAGAATAAAGCCCTGTTGTGGTATGTTGTCTTTTTTATGCTTCCTGTCCTTTTTATTCTCTGTAAATGTCTCCATTCTTTCTGGGGACTGTTGTTGATGCTTTTCCTTTATATATGGCTCTATCTGTATAACGTCGGGGATGCTATCCATAAAGCGGTGAAACCCAAAAGAGTCGAATCCCGGCCACTTCATAAGTTGTTGATCATAGCGCTTATGATTTTTATTGCTGCCGATGTTTACATGATTGCCAGCAATCGTTCTAGAAACACCATTGGGCTTCGAGCCTTTCGAATTATCACTAACAGCATGGCTCCCACGATCAAAGCTGGAGATTCTCTGA
>Ga0224501_10001924_pt1 | contig 16200 bp, 9 predicted proteins | sample SF_Oct11_sed_USG_4_FD_169105 | JGI IMG/M metagenome (GOLD analysis project Ga0224501, IMG submission 169105) | Sediment microbial communities from San Francisco Bay, California, United States - SF_Oct11_sed_USGS_8_1 | ecosystem: Environmental > Aquatic > Marine > Sediment | place: USA... | reverse complement strand
ATTCTCTGTTTATTACTCTCGCTCTATATTTTGTAGTAATGATTTTTTTTATCTCTTTATACTCATTTTTTGCTTTTGAAATGATGACTGTAAAAATCGCAGCTCCATCTAAAAGTAAAAGTATAAAATCTATATATTACTATCGCTATAATAGCTGTCATAATATATTCACTTCCACACTGGGCCGCTCACTGCCTACCTAAGATAATGCTTGTGACAAGGTGTACATGGCTGCCAAGACATCAGTTGAGTTTTTGCCCACTGACACCTGAATTTAAGGTCACCTCCTGATCAAAATACTTTATCTGATAACGGTCATCAGCTTAGCAAATTGAAAGAATCATCGAAAAATTGAAACCATGCCCCCCTTTTCAAAGCACCTTTGTAGTGAATATTTTTCAAGTGTTTTCTCTTTAATATTATTATTTCTACATGTGTGGTTATTCACCCAAGCCGGGTCTAGCTCTATGAGATGCTTTTTCTAAGCCCTAGCTGGGCCTAACTCCATGCGGTGGCTTTTACCTACTCTAACTTGACACTCTCCAAGCACTCAACTGCACACGTGGAGTGTCCCAGTGGTCCTTTCGCCACCCAGGCAAAAATGGAGGGCATGCTCACACTTATTCAACTCTCTCTAAATTGGCACCTGTCTACTGTGCCCTAAGTGCATGTGTATATACAACTACATGAACTAAGCTAGAACGTATCTCACCGGATGATGTGCAGATGATCAGATCTCAAAGAATCGTCTGAGTTGAGTGATCGGATGCGTAAAGTGTTTAATCGTGGAAAACCGTTTTCAACAATAGAATGAACTTGAGATTAACTCAAAGAAACAACAGCAGTCTCTAACTCTTGGGGCCTCGCTTCGTGTTTTATACTGTCCCACGAAGGATGCCCCGCACATGGTCCAATCAAAACAGCATAGGAAAAACTTAACCAATCAAGACAGTATAAAATATATTTAATTTTGCAGCCCTGTCCGCAGTAACTCTGGAAAATTCAGTGCACAATCAAGCATTGTGGATCGGATTAAAAACCACGATGCATCATCTCTGTACCCACATATTTCCCCAAATAAACAAGTACAATGCGCCGATGAATGTTAATCACCCTTTGTTGTGCGTTGCGACACGTATCCCGTACACATCTCCATAGATTCTCATCCCAACACCTTTTTCAAGTAAAAAAGCTGCTTGAAACTCTGCCTATTGGTCATCTCTCCCGTCACTTTATTAGTGTAATCACCCAGGAGTTTGATTGATCATATTGAGTGATATCACTCAGATCCATAAGTTACCTAAGGCTAAACAAAATCTGAGGGGTGAATCTCAACTCGCCAATCTAATCTCATTCATTAGATTGCCCAACACATAGAGTTATCCAGATATTCAGGGGAGAGGATAAATCAAGAAATTACATGAACCGAGTCGCTTTCCTCGCTCGTCCACGTAACGCGCAGCCTGATAACGGATTATCATCAGCCATTCAGTACCTATTACTCTACTGTTCTGTTAGTATATATAATTGAATCCTGTTTCTGCATTAAACAGCCCATGACTACAGATCGTAACTTTATGAGATAACTCTATGGTACAGATAAAATGAAATTGGACTCTGTATCAATACTCTTACCTGTCCCAACTGTTCCTTCATGTCCAAGTATCTCGAATCTATGGAAAGCTACAGATTGTTGAATGGCTGTTGTGATGGTATGTAAGCAATGTATGTAATGTGGATTGTGACATCATATCCTGCTAATCACTTAACGGAACGTCATATCTTGACTCAACAGCTTTTTCTGCTTCATTACGGCTTACCGGCAGCATAATGTGATATCATTATGAGGGTTGTGTGTGCAAGATTTCCTCATACAGCATACAGAAAGTTTTCACATAACAGTGTACAGCGTGTGTCTGTACGACATGTATTAGTTTCTCCTTACATTGGGCCTGATGTGTAGAGAAAAGATGAAAGTGCTCCACAATCGGATCACGCAGAAAAGATCCAGCTACTATATCAACAACTGTCTGCTGTTAAACCCGAAGGGTAGAGCAATAAAACCGCTGACAAGGACAAATAGTGGCCTAAATCAGCTTGCATTTTTATGAGTATTGTGACGGATTATTGTTTTCTTCTCCCCATTTTATTCTATAGCATACTCCGCTGAAAACCATGCTAGCATGAGCGGTTTTAAATAAATTTAAATCCAAGCCCTGTTTACAAGTTTGTCCTTGCCAGACCTTAAAAGTTAATGGGAGTCTGAAGCAATGCGCTACCGCTAACCGTGATTTATAGTGGTCTGCATCAGAAACTGTTTTATATAGCTATATAGTTTTCCATACAACAGGCCAGACTACCTTGCTCCTCCAGATAGTTTTTCACACAAGCAGCAATGCCCCTATATGAGGCAGGGACATAAATGAGGCGGCTTGCTCTCAGTCACTCCGACCCAGTGCTCATGCAGTCTGTCATTGTCAATCATGATAAAATGACTCCGGTGTGGTTCCAGATTATCAGAAGGGTACAATGACTGTACTCTGCACTTGATTTGATTATATTGGATGAACTGCTTACTAGCATGATCTGCCAGTTTATCAGCGATTGTACACATCGGTATGCCATTGCGCGACTGCTCGACGTCGGGCTCTCTCAGGGCTATAGTGCGGGCTCTGTCGGCCTCTACAGACTACAGGTGAGAAAAAAGTCCAGCAAACTGTTTCAATCAACTATCGGTGGTTTATTTCAGTTTTCCTCAAATTATTCAGTGAGTATGTCAATGTGGAATTCGTTATAGTGCGCTACATGTGCATTTGATCATTGCTCAGGTTAGCTCTCAGTTTCGCCTATAGTCACTACGATTCGGGAGTGACTGGCTCACACTCACAGGCACGAGTCGGTCAAACTTTGTCAACTCGCGTCACTGAACTCAGTCAGTCGTTGACTGATTGACGGATTGAGTCAATCTCGAAGTCAAACTCAGTCACTGTGCGTGTGCGAGTGTCACTCATGACTCAGGCAGTGTGCCAGTCTCAGTGTCGCTGCCACTCCGAGTGGTGTATTGACTCGGGCATTCAGATTTACCTAACGCAGATGGTGAGTGACTGCTCTTACTCTAAGTCTAGTCTTACTCTAGTCTTAGTCTTACTTAGTCAGTGAGTCACAGTCAGTCACGTCAGCCTCAGTGGACTGGATAACTATTAAGTTAACTCAGTTAATAGTTATCCAATAACTCATACACGTAGTCGTAGACGGTAGAATGACTATTTATGATTTGATCCTCATCCTGGCTGTGACTAGTTTTACTTTTAGTATGTATCATGTATGGTTATGATTATGAACTGATTCTGAAGTATGAGTGGCTGAGTGCATGTAATGATGTAATCATGTATGTATGATTTGGTGACCCACTCACCAAGACTAAGAATATGACTGGAGTGCCACTGACACTCACTTACCGGACTCAGTCAGTGAATGAGTCATTCACTTCAGACTAGTCAGTAGTCAGTAAGAGCAAGTCACTGGCCGAATGATGACTGATGTATAGCTAGATGGAGAATCTATCCCTTCAGTTAGTCTCACAAGACAACTGGAGGTGTTTGTCCTTGTCAAAATCTAAGTCTATCTGTGGTGTGGCACTTCGGGTTATGGTTAAACAGAGGGCGACTCAGGCCATTACTCCACCACTCAGTTTAACTCTCATCTGATCGCTAGCACCATAGAATTATCCTCTATGGCTAGCAGTGATAATAGACCAGTGCCGGGCATAAAATCTCTCACAGCATTGCACCAGCGCAGAGCTCCTGTTGTCATACCTTTTAGCTCTGTTGTAGCGTAGACTCTGTGAAGTAGTCGATCATTTACCTCGTGAGAGAAAGTTACACAAAACAGACTTGAAAAAGTTTTCATCTGTATGATTTCCATTTTCACTGAGGGAACTCACTGAACTCTTTGGCCTTTGTTTTGTAGAGGTTGAAATATTGTTACTCAGTGGGTTTGAAAGTTCCTATGAAACTTTTCGACTAGGTTGCATAGAGGTACTACCTAAAACATTTCTCTGTTTTATCAGACATCAGGGTAAAGATGACACGGTCAGCAACAGTGACCCGAGTGAAGACATTTCTTCTGGACTTTCTGACTAATCCTAAAAAATGCGCCAAATTCATGGCCATTCTCCTTCTGTTGGAGGCCATACTCAATGTAGCCATCATCTGGTTTGTTAAATGTATGTAACCACTCCCCCAGCTTACTCTATTTGATTTCACCAGCGTTGTGATGTGAACTGCAGCACCTTCTTAATTTTCTTAGCTGAAGCTCATCATGTCCTGATCTCCATGGTCGTAATGAGAAATGAACGATCTGACTCTAAATAGGAATGTATTCATTGTGTTGGCGCAGAACCTCTCATGTATGCTTGTTGTTAAGCCTGTCCCCATTTGGTTAGAACCTACCTGTATGTCATGATCGATATATAGATATTTTACTTCAAATAACATATATCTACGGAGGCGCTGTATGTAAACGAGTACATATATAAGCATATATAAGCACGCTACCGAGCCTGGTGAATTTCACCTGGTAAAGTTGCTGAATTGCTTTGCCCCCACCACCACCACCACCACCGTCTGGAATTTGGGCAGTGTATGATATCACAAAGATTACTACGGGTAACCGCACTAAACTAAAAATGTCCGCTCACCCCATTCGCAGACACAGAGATAGATTGGATAGCTTATATGCAGGAGGTGGAAGGAGTAATTAATGGAACATACGACTACACACAGCTCAAAGGAGACACCGGGCCTCTGGTGTGAGTACATAGCAGCGAATCCCGGGGTTAGCAGCTACCCAGACTTAAGACAGGCGCGAGGGAAATGATACGGAGTTGCTTCCCCTTTCCTGTAAACTTCGAATGCGGTATCACATTGTGAAAGCTAGAAACGAAACATATTGTTCACATGAGTACAGTGAAATCTTGTGAAAGGCATTAACAAAACTGGGTGCGTGCTACCCAGTTTGGCTGCGCTAAGCTCTGCCAATGCGGTCGCCTCCGAAGATAGCGCAGGAGACTAGCAGTTTTGGTACGTATTTCAAAGAAACTATTGGTGGTTTTATATATAGCTGCATGTTACATATGAGAGCCAGGATAGCTCAGTCAGTAAAAGCTTGGTTCAGCATTGTAAGGATTGCAGGTTCGAGCCTCACTGTTGAGGGGGTGTTTTTCTGGTACGGGCCTTTAGCAAGCCTCTCACCCCAAATTGCTAGCGTGTTTCGGATCACCACACTAAAAAGTGGAGGTTCCAACCGGTGGATAAGAGTCAAAATCACTCCACGGTTGTTTAGGATCAACCTCTTAATTCTCGTTAAGTGTAGCCGAATTCTCAGCGGGTGACATAACAGATGGCTTAGGTCTAGGTCAACTGACCCCCGACCAGTAAGTAAAGGTTAGTTTCCATTGAGGTCACAAGGCTCCCAATGGTTTCCAGCAAGTTGGGGTTGCGACCTCCTGCGAATTTTTGCCACTGAGATGCTAGGGTTTCCATTCAGGTCGCAATTGTCTCCACTGCGAACCTCCTTTTTGCGGAGGTAGGGAAAGTGGGCACTACTAGTACCTACTAGCATTTCTAGAGGATTCCGGGATTGTGCATGTCACACTTTGCTACCTCTCACATGAAAGAGTAAGACCAAAACTGTACCTCCAAAACAAAAGAGCGTTGCGAACCTGCGTTTTTTGTTTCCATACCTCCCAACAACCCCAAGAATTTCGTGGGTGTTCGCAAAAGTTGAACATATGCGACTTGACTGGGAATTTCGCAGACCCTCCCAGAACTTCGCAGAGTGAGTTCCAACCATTGTTTCCATATCCATCGCAGACGCAAACCTGTTGCGATGCTTGCGACCTGCTATGGAAACTAACCTTTATGAGGAAGGCAATGGGAAACCACCTCAGTACTATCCCACAACACCATGACATTCCATGCGAGTCATGAGAAACCTGCCTCTGGCAGAATACCTTTTTTACATATTCTATATAACTGTATATTGTATATGTGTATAATGTATATAGCTGTATATTATGTACCTGTATAATAACTGCGTATATGACTGTTTGTAGGTACCCCGCCGGTTTTGTGTACTTGTTTACTGGATTTTATTATGTCACCTCTGAAGGGCGGAATATCAGACTGGCTCAGTATATATGGGCAGGGCTCTATCTTATCACTATAGCCCTTGTATTCAATATCTACCGTAAAGTAGCCAAGGTAGGCATGGTTATCCCTAAACTCAGACAAGCAATAAGATCATGTCATGGTAAGTATGGATTAGTTGTCGCGTTTCCAAGGAAAACAACCCTCATAGACTGGGTCCTGATTTAAAACACGTGCATTGTTGATTGTGCTGTTTCATCAGCTCACCCAATGGTGACATCACACTCTCTACTGACTCTATATTGTCTTTGCTTGTAGCTGCCGCCGTGGGCATTCATCTTCATGTGTCTGCTCTCTCACCGTATTCACTCGATCTACGTACTGAGGCTGTTTAATGACCCCGTGGCCATGATCTTCCTGTACGCCGCAGTGAACGCTATGCTATATGACAGCTGGCTCCTCGCCGCTATACTCTACAGGTTGGATATTATCTATCATATGGCCTGGTTTGTGATCTTCAAGGCTAGGTTAACCGATCTTTTTTGTATGACTGTTTTGGTGAAGATGCTGGGGTTTGATACTTGTTTGTCTTTTTGCTTCATTGATTACGGCCTAGCATGGAGGGCCACGAGAGGGTCAGTATCAACGCTGAAACTTCTAGTGTGATAACCTTTTGTTTTTTGTTCAGTGCTCTGCCACCGAGCTATCCATCTCTTAACTGATCTACGTTACTGTCATAAGCCCGGCCAGATATCACTACATGTGTGCTCTCACAGCAGCTGTCTTAAACTGACTGCAGCTAGGAACCTCCGGTCCACTCTCCTTATTGTTTGATCACCTTGTTCAATTGTAGTCTGGGAGTGTCTGTGAAGATGAACGTCCTCCTTTTCGCTCCCGGCTTCGGAGTTCTAATGCTCCGCCGTCACGGTCTCCTCGGCACTATCGGATTGCTCACCGTCTGTGCCGCTGTCCAGGTAATCCCTCTTCCACACTCCCATGGGATGGGTGAGACCAATGTCCAGATAGTGCCTCTGCTGCAGTCCCACAGCAACATGCAACGTTTCTATCTGGAAATCATTGATAGAAAACAGACCAAAGGAAAGATAAAATTCACCTTTCATTAATAACCCAAAAACTGCACATAGAGTTCATTCAGACTACCAGCCTCATTAAAAGACTTCATCAGGAGACTAATTAGCCACTTTCATCAATTGTACGATTTCAGTTAAACTGCGTTGTATTTCAACGAGCTTTCGTATTGGTGACCTCCATGGGTGACCTCTATTATTTCCCTCTAACTATCTACTCAAGGTGCTGCTGGGGCTCCCGTTCCTGCTAGAGAACCCCGCTGGCTATATGAATGGAGCCTTCGATATGGGACGTCAATTCATGTTCAAGTGGACAGTCAACTGGAGATTCCTACCGGTTAGTGACCTCATCATGACCCCAACATAACCCCAGTGTGACCCCAACTCGACCTCAGCCCGCTGTGTGACCCCGGTAGCCTCAACATTCCCCCAGTGTGACCTGCAACCAGAATGAATCCAGCTAGTAATGATAATCTAAATGGTTCGGCTTTGTTCCATCAAAGAATGAATGTTACTGCAACTTTTCCCATTACTGGCCACTCACTGTACGCACAGCATTTCTATCTACACGACCCTCACTCAAAAAACTAATCTTATTTAATGATCCCTAGTCCTCCTGTCATGTCAGGTAATCTCCCTACATCTTTCCCAGGTGGAAGTGTTCAGCTCACGGTATTTTCATGTCTCTCTTCTGGTTGGTCACGTGACCATGATCGCAATCTTCTATATCCTGCAGTGGAGTCGTCTTTTTCCAACAGGAATCTTTGGTCCACTCCAAGAATCCGGGAAACCGATAAACACTCGTGGTAAGACTTGAAAAGACTTCCCTTCCCCCCCCCATGTTAGCATAAACGAAATCCGAGCTTATCCTCTGTTACAGTCATTTATTTGTACTAAAGAGCATATGCATGTGTGTACATCATACACCATACGATGCACTGTAATGCAGATAGAAAATCCTTTCGCATCATCACCCAGCAAAATTTACGAATATAGAATATATGAGTGAATAAGATGGGTTTATGTCAACTAAGGTGCCTAACTGCAATCAATTCGTAAGCCTAGCATTTCCCTGTACTAGCAAAATGAACCTGCTTGAGTCATAAACCAAGACTCGGGACAGCTAGGCCAGAAAACGCTGAGGTACTATGAACTTTAACTGGTAGCCAGGATATCTCCGTGCCCGGGTATGGTCGCTTGTTAGTTTCACTACTGTTTTGCTTTCAGATATTGTGAGGACATTATTTGTGTCTAACTTCATCGGCATGGCTTTCAGTCGCTCCCTGCACTATCAGTTTTACATCTGGTATTTCCATACACTGCATTTCCTGCTCTGGTCTGTCAGAATACCCAACGTTTATAGGTAAGTCTTATAGGTAAGTCTTATAGGTAAGTCTTCTAGGTAAGTCTTATAGGTAAGTCTTCTAGGTAAGTCTTCTAGGTAAGTCTTCTAGGCAGACTAGAGTAAAGCAATCTCTGCACCACTCCTGACTGCTGCTCTGTCTTGGAGACCCGAAATTACTTTATACATATTGTGGTACTACCAGACTGAATCATTTCCTCCAGCCAACTGGCATGCTTCAGACTAATATTCTACCATTGCAAGGTTCAGTAACAGTAACAGCAAAAACCAATACGAAACATTTGATCGATGACACTCGGAGCAACGGCCGTCAATGCCAAACCGGCGACTCAGACCCCCGGGTGCACTTGGCCGGCTAATAGTCTACTCTGGCAGCGCCTTTATACACCTCTGGGTCATTTCATCTATTACCTGGGAGTTGTCTCCCTTTGATAGTGTGTATTCTTGCTGGGTGTAATAATTTCCCCCATAAAACAGCTCAGCGGCCATTGATACAATGAAACCACAGGAACATGCAATTCAATTGGCAAATGATTTTCTATCAATAGGCAGAAACAGGTTGAGGCATTTTTTCTTCTTAGAATTGAAGATCCCTTAAACTGAGTCTTTCTTTAGGTTTGATGGCACCGCAGAGGCTAGATTATAGCTAAGCTCATTCCAGATAACTACACATTCAGAATATTAGCTAGATGGCATGATCATGCGTTTCCAATGACTAAGCCTGTGTGTGTGATCCTTACATACAGAGTGTTGATCCTGGGAGCTATCGAGCTATGCTGGAACACCTACCCATCCACTATATACAGCAGCGGTGGTCTGCACTGGTGCCATGCAGTTATCTTACTGGGACTTCTACTTCCTGAATCCGATGAATCACAGCCTGACAAACGCGCTGTCACAGCACAGAAATTCGACTGACACTGAAAGTCACATAAAGCCAAGGAAAGCATTCATAGTTATGCTGCTCATAATTTGTGACCATGTGACTGGTTTATGAAGCCCAGAAAGAGATCTGGGCTATCTTGCTTTTGTTGCTAACCAATCGCGTTTCAATCTCCCCCTACCTGTAGGAATTAGAGCCATCCCCGTATTATAAGCAATAAGGTCGCTGAACCTGCTTTTAGACACAACATAAGCTGGCAGACAAGGTGCTTTTTACATAATTCTACTATGTTTTTATATCCATGTCTTACATTCACAGCATGCTTATGCAATACAAATGTAATTTAAAGAACAACGGCGCTTAATAGTAGCACACCTACATGAAGACTTTGCAGGTTCCAGTTCTATGTAACTTATAGAACATTGAGTGATTAACCAAGTAAATTGCAGCAATGTATGTTCAGGATTTGATACACAATAGAAAATAATTAAATCTTATTTGGTCCAGGTTGCCCACCATTGGCAGCAATTAAGCTCCACCCAGAACTAACTTGGCTCCGCCCAGTATTGGCTGAAATTTCGTCTCGTAAGAGCTGAGGTTACATCCACCCAGTATAAGCTGAGATTGCTAGTTGGCTCCGCCCATTTATTAGCTGAGATTAGGGTAGCTCTGAGCGCGGGGTAATATCCGCGGTAAGGAAATGCTCATGACGGGTATAGCTCTTTCAATCTTTGACAACTTCTTCCTACAAAAAACAATTGTTCTGTCATTTCTTTTATTACATCCACTGTACATGGCAGTGACTGGAAAATCACCATAATGAATATGGCATGGGTGTCTTGGGTTATAGGGCTGCTGACCAAGGCAGTTATTCTGAGAGGGTGACCAAACAGAGAACTCACTCGGCGCGCTTGGGATCAAGACTGCTGCATGGTCCGAAGCTAATACGGGGAAACAAGAAATTTCTATTGAACATTGTGACGCCATAATACAGACAAATGTCAAATATATGTGTCAACATTCAATATTTTTGATTTGTATGGTCGTATACACCGAAACAATAACAAGCTTAGACACTGTATGTAATAATAAAGCTCTCAGCCGCCAAGAGTGTTCAGTCATATTACATACTTATTACATACTCATATTATGTACTTCATACGATTATCACAGCTAATCCCTCTAAATCCGAGCCACAAAGTGACGAGAATAGGGAAAAATCTAGGGTGAACCTCTCAGAGTTCTTACATCATTTATTTCAGTAGGGCCCTTTACAGGTCACTGACTCATTCTCCAGCGACGAGGGTTTAGGTGTTTTTCTCACCATTTGAGCTTTTCAAAAAGTTCGCACAATTGAGTTTATAGTACTGGACGTCTGCCCTGCGGTCAGCCTGGTTATTTTTTAAAGCAGGTTTGGTACTAGCACTGATTTGGGCTGACCTGCACCCTAGAAGCCGAAGAAGATGAAGGCTCGGAGCACACTGAAGTGAAATAACCAACTCAAAGTTTATATAGGCAAATTCGTTCGCATACCCGAGCACACTAGGGGTTCAGTACATGAAATCCATGTACGATTTAGTGCAAAGTTGTTTGTGTACGTTTGTCTCGGTGTACTGCGGGCCTAATGTTGAATGGATAATAACCGCCACATCAAAAGCCGTGCAGAATCGGGGTTCAAACTATGCAGCATAGGTCATGGGAATGTGACAACAATACTGATTACTCAGAAAGGAAATCTATGCATGAAACCTGCATGTTCGACTATACTGGATTAGTAAGAAAAAATGAAATGTTCCGTGCAGAACGCGTCTGTTTTAGAAGGAACTGTTTCAGTCAGGCATGCTAACATCTAATGCATTGTATCCTTTTCAAACACTCCTCATTGTTGTTGACAAATTTATGCATAAATTACAGCATTGTGTTACTAAATTTGGAGCCGTGGATAAAGTGTTGGATTGTTGCCATTCATGCACCTAGACTATGGGTTCCTATTGCTTAGCGGATTAGTGTTTCCGCTAAAGGATTTGTGGCTCCAAGCGAAGCTACAAATATTATTCTGTCGTGTTGGGGCGTATGGGGCGATTCAAAATGAAACTTTAATCCAAATGATTGGCACGAAATGTCAACATCGATATCAGAGCCACAACGATCAGACACAATAGCTCTACTCTCAAAATGAAACAGCAACAGTATTGCATGTTCGTTAAGTTTGAAAAGTGGAAAAAAGTGTCCGACTTGAAATTTCACTGATGGCTGATGAATTGCCACAATGAAAACATATAGGCTGATTCACCCATGCTGATGTGTCTGCGAAATTCCTCTATATGGATTGTCACACGGCCTGTCTAATTATCATTGAGGTTCCACGACTAGGCCTAACGTAATTTTATTTAAAAGCACATGCGTAATAACAATAACGCTAGTTTACCCAAGCTTTCAATTGCATAACATGAAGTTTCCTACCAGCTGATGAGTGCTACTTATTAGGCACCCAATCCCAAAAACCTCTTCTCCAAGATCTTAAACAAAAGCTGGGAATGTACAGAGGTTAACCAATTTAAATCTTTGCTAGACCCAAGCATAAACCCTGACCCATGCACTACCAGACTGATTACCACCGACAAAAGTAACAAAAATATTTGAAACGAATGACCAATGATTAGGATAGTAGGTATGTATTAAAATTCCGTGAACTTCTTATCTACCTATCTGGCTATAATAACTATTCAGTGAACTCTCTAGGATAAATCGAAATGTTTCCGACAGAACTCGCCCTCGATGGATTTTCCCTTTGATGTGATCCGCATCACACCGTCATACTATAATTTCTCCTCTAGTTAATAGAGAAAGGTGTATAAATAGCAGGGTGTATATCCCATTAAACCTCATGGCAGCAGCATTTATCTCTGCCTTTGATCAGATGAGAGATTAACTTATAAATAGATGACTGATTGCTTTTATTGAGGAAATTAATAGGTTCCATATCAGAGCCAAAATAGTCTTCTCACCACGAAAGGTTTCAATTTTAAATTTTACCGACTGTCTTTAGACGAATTTTAGTCAATTCATACGGTTCAAAATGAGTGACCCTGATTACTGTAACATAGTTGTGCTTAAATGGGGCATGTTCATTATGCCGCTTTGTTCTTGGCACATTGGTGAGGTCAATGGTAACTCAAGATTTAGTGTTTGTCCCGCTTGCTTTCCGATATGGTATAGCGGGTTATTATTCATCCTAACCGGCTTCAATCGCTGGTGTTGCAACCTGGCTTAACTTTGTACCAGTCTCTATCAAGGAATATCTTTTTGCTTGGAGACATGCATGGACATTTTACTTAATGATGCTCCTAAGCCTGAGGCTTCTTGTGGTAGAGGTTAAGAATTATGTGAGGACCTCATTCCCACAGTGGGCGCTCAGCATGACTAACTTTATTTAACCCAGTATCTCTCAATAGCCACTGAGCTATCCCGCTATCCCTTACACATGAAATTTGTCTTTATTGCTCATTGTATTGTATTATCATTCACCTGACTATGGTCTTGATAAGCTTCCTTTCACTTCTCCTTTTCCCAGGAGCTCTTTTCCCAGCTGTCAGAATCGGGGGCAGAACTGAACATGTCTTCCCAAACGGTGACGGTTTCCGTTTCGCCAGATGTCGGTCCATCCTCCGGCGTTCTGTCAAGTTGTAAATACTCAGAGTCTGTTTGTCCATGAAGTTAACTCCACCCTCCTGAGGCCGACAACTTTTCTGACTCCCCAACTCAATGTTATATGACTCTAAGTGACACCAGCTCTTCGGAGTGGGGATTCGGTTTATACTGTTTCGTTTCCGAGAATGCGGATTACCAATCTCTGAGTATTTCGAACAGATAAAAGTAGTAGGCTTCACTGCGGAACCGTAATCCAACAACTGTTCTATAGATGGCGCCGAGGGCGCCTTTTTTACCACCGATATGACATTGAAACTAGACCGAATGGGGCTTGTGGTTTTCTCAGTCAAGTAGTGGGACAGTGTGCTGCTATTACTGCGTGTATCCACACTGGAAGAACATGAACTGTCCACGGACCAGGCCTTAGCAGGCGAATAGAGTATCTGTGACTGGTTAGCATCACACATCCTATAAAAAGAGGGAGCATTTAGATTAATTCCTTGCTCCATTTTATCCGATCTCCGATTTTCTTAGATCATTGATTTTGATGAAGTTTAGATTGCCAATAAGTGCCAACAAATACATGTATGTCAAAAGGATTATTCTATCTTCAACATAGCGATTCCTGTAAAGTCCAACGATTAGGTCCCACAAACCGCACAAGCCACTGGTAAGTTTCACTTCTACCAAATTGCGCTGAATTACGATTGACTTTTAAAACAATTTTCAGCGAAACATGAACTCATGGGTATGCAGTTACTTCACCCTTTCAATGTCTGCGGAGTTGTCCTCCTTCCTATACATCTCCTTTTTTATCGCCCCAAACAAACGAGAATCAACTACATGCAAAATCCATACTAACTGAAATAAATGATGAAGTCGCCTTCTTTGTGTTTCTTCTGGTATTATAAACTTTTCCACACTGAATATCACCAAAATAGTGACTTACAGAAGTAGACATGTATAAAGCAATAAGAACTTTATTTCACCACGAAAGTTGACACATCGAAGACAACCTACTGACCTGTCTATGATAGTGGTCGTGTCCTGTCTCGGTATATTCTCCATGGAAACAGCGTGCGGCATCAGAGCTGACTCATCCGGCGCCAGGTCGGAAACACAGCGACAGCGTCCTTTCCTTCGGGGCTTTCGCTTTTCCAGAGGCTGTAACTTCAGCATCTACAATGGTAAAATTGGTAAATAGTACTCCTCATCCAAAGGACAATAAAACCACAAAAGAAAAAGAAAATCACAGATAAATCCCTGTGGGCTATGGTTAAAAAAGAATTAAATTTTCATGTAGGATAGCCCATTGGTATACCTCTGGGGCCGAAACCATAAAAACCTGGGTTAGAATCCTAGTCATGTCAGGCTCCCGTTGTCATCATGAGTTCCTCACATTGATCCTAGCTCGAAACAGAAAGCAGGCCTCAATATGAGGTAGAGTGTTGATACTGACCCACATGTGGTGCTCCATTTTAGGCCATAACAAATATAAAACCCGGCAGATTCGCCGTATGAGAAAAGACAGTATACAGTATACAAAAACAAGCGTTTTGGCAGACCTGTGGCCACCTCAGAAGCGTTTGGACCTGGGTACCATGTTAGGAGCTCAGACTCACAGAGAGACTCCAGTGTGACCCGGGCTTTAATTACCGGCAATAATGATCACGAGCTCTAACCACTGACCCATATGTTAATTTTTTTCATTTCTTATTTATAATCAAAACTTCATCTTTACTTACCTTTGTAGTATCTTTGGAGCGTATCCTTATGATAGTATCGCTTACTACACTGTCTACCTTTATATATAACGGGTCTTACAACTGATCAACTACGTGGGATAAAAGACCGTGCCATTATACAAAGCCTGGATTACTAATAACGCATTACATTATGTGATTATTCAAAAATAAAAAGCTCATTGAATGATTCAGCCAATTAGGGAGCCGGATACAAACCCACAATCTACATTGATAAAAACCTTTGTACTCTCAGCGGAGGCCTCTAAATAGGATGGCCGATTGCCTAAACATCACAGTCAGAATGGTGTGACTACTTAATATGGCGCAATATTAAAATTGTATTAGTATGGGGTAATGTGCTCTAAACAGCTGCTGCTGTGTCAAGTTAGATTGTCAGTCTAGAGGAAACACTAAAAGAAAGTCTAAATTCAGAGAAACCGTGTCTCCAACTTCGTATGTAGTACAATATTTACACCATTTTTATTTTAACAAATTGATAGGAAACTTTTCGGCAGCTGTAGCTCTCGCAGTACTAGGTGTGATATTGTCAAAAAAATTATAGACTCGGACACAAAGTAAGCCTTGAAGACGACAGTTAGAATCCATCGGGGAATCAATTACTGAAGCTTAAAATACAATGATAGGTTCTGAGCCATTCTTTATGAGGTCGCTATCTTCTCTACTCAGGCACTTGGCCATCCTAAGCTCGAGGCTTGTTGGGAGCAGCAGGAGCTAGGATACATGTGAGTCACAATGAAAGCTCACCATGACCGGAATTCGAACCCAGGTGCGGACGCAAACCCATTGCTCTGCCACTGAGCTTTCCTGCTATTCTGCTATACTATACAGCACCTGTTGGTAACTGAGTGTTTTTTCAATATTAGGTCAATGAATGGGTTTCATAAACACCCAGTTTAATCGAGTCCCATATATTTACTTGCTGCTCGGTCATGCATAGATCAGTGAAACCTGTGTGAGGTGTAACCTGAGATTTGTTATTTTTAATGTCAGCCAATCGCTCCAGGGGGCTGCCCATACTTAGCCTTATTTTGTGTGAGGTAAAGCATTTTAATTATATCGCATGACCATTTTAGTGCTGAGGGATATTACCCTGACCGTAGAATCCCGACTGTATCTACCATTATATAATTGAATCACATGCGATTTTTATTCCTCTATGAACACATTGCATGTCTCCATGCCAGAACAGCTGGCAGGAGTGGTGTCAAAATTGGTCCATTTACAGCTTATAATTTATTGTTTATTTGACTCGGCGTTTCCCAGAGTGAGTCGTTGGGAGACTTTCTTCTTACACCCAGGT
>Ga0224501_10001923_pt1 | contig 16201 bp, 12 predicted proteins | sample SF_Oct11_sed_USG_4_FD_169105 | JGI IMG/M metagenome (GOLD analysis project Ga0224501, IMG submission 169105) | Sediment microbial communities from San Francisco Bay, California, United States - SF_Oct11_sed_USGS_8_1 | ecosystem: Environmental > Aquatic > Marine > Sediment | place: USA... | reverse complement strand
GAATATCTGTATATCTGAATATCTGAATATACATCGACACCAGGAGGCCAAAAGACTGAAAACCTAGTTCACTAGACCCCTGTTCGCATGATATACATTTGTGGAAGTATGATCAAGAATGATGAGCTGTAACTGTAGCGTGTTACTAATTGTCATTGTAAAACAACTCACTCCGAGTATAGACCAAGAACATGTGCGACTGGTGCAATTAATGCCCTGAGCCGGTGGTGACTTCACCAAAAGTTCTAACAGGCACAATCCTTACCATGTCATATCCATTCCTGTCGACACTGGTGTTTGCCTAGTGAACGTAGAACATCTCTCTGGTGATTTTAAATAAGAAGGTGGTAGTTCAACCACAATGAGATGATCTAGCCAAGCCTCCAACACATCTTCTAATTCTGTTCATTCTTGTCTTTGTATCAGTCAGCCTCTCAAACATACAGGAGCAATCCCATCTTTTCAGGGTTCAGATCATTCCGCAGATTTAGTCAGTCTAGGTAAAAATGGTGACTTGTTGATAGAACTGTGGGTTTCTCTATCCTATAAGGTTGCCATCATGTTTTAACTGCATCCGTGATGTAGATATGAACTGACTGACACTGATAAGTAGCGACAGGAAATATCAAACCACTAGCACAGTGATGGTGCATTCAATCTCATGGGAGCCTGTAAAATACTTGTTTACTGAGACAAATTGGCAATATAATGATGGCCATGACCGAGGATCGCTCACGGTTTCACACGGAATAGACAGTTTCACCTTACAAGTTTGTGATGTATCTCTTCTCTTGCCCATACTGGAGTTAGATCAAAATTTAAATTACACTGCCTGGGGCCTTATTCATTGCTAGTGGTGGTCTCTCTTGAGATTACTAGTAATTACACCAGCAGATTTAAAGATCAATGCTTTGGTCACACCCGTAGTACTTGAGTTGTCAAGTTAACTGCGCCGTTTTTATTGACTGCCTTGTATGTAGGCCTATGAGAGGTATGACTATGAGGACTAGCTATAGTTGACCCAAATATTGCCTTATACTACTGTGACTATTGATTGCTAAAAGCTCGGATGAGACTAGATTGGTTCTACCGATCTGTCATAATTACCATAAACCATTTCAAGAGTAACTTTTCTCGGATTAGATCGCGGTCTCTAAAAGTTTGCACCCATTCTATTATCGATACAGCCACTGCCAGCGTTTTTATTTCAATCAGAAATTCCCCATTCTGATATTTCCTTTATCACACAGTAAATATGGTTCCTTTCCATCAGTACCCTGTTTGTGTGACATTATAAGCAAGAGAGTCACACCATTGAGTTCACAAGTAACCAGCAATCAATACTAAATGACAATCAGGTCTACACTCAGCATGAGCGAGAAATGAGAAATGAACCCTAAATCCTATCAGAAGCAGTTGGTGGGATTACATTTATGGTATCTCTACACATCTAGCTGTGATAAAGTTTACAAAGGATGGAAGAAGATCAGTGCCTTCGGTTAGGCAATTTGAGCTCTTCAGATGGCAAACTAAAATGATGCCAAAGGCTATTTGCGTAGCCGCTATCGAAGTTTTGTTTCTACTTTAATAATTTGAGGAACCTTGAAGGCATATTGTCTGTACTAAAGCAACTAGCAAAATGAGGCTCTAGTGAAGGGGTACTGACTGAGCCCTTTAGTAAAAAGCACAATCAATATTGTAGTTGGACATGATTGTATGGTGTACATGGAATCTCTATAGGTTTCCTATATCATACTTTTGCAAATATTATCAGTATCATCATGAGAAGGAGTATAGCAGTGGGCCAGGCAAAATAACAAACATATGGTATGGTAGCGGACTGTGTGACTGACATTAGTGTTGCATGTACCATAAATAATTCGCCATTCCCATTACGTACAGCTGTTATTAGTTGCAGTACGTATGTGCTTTTAGGCACCAAAGCTTCTATATTGCTATGTAATCTTTGAATAAATTGTAGAAAACAAATTGCCAATAATTACATACTATAAAATGCACTGCTACCTTCATTTTTTAATCAATACTATGCGTGGTATCATTTGTGTGCTGTGAAATAAATGCTGTACTTTAAATGCTTCTTGATATGGCAAAGAAGACCAGAGGGTATTCGATAAGGGTCTCATTCCTTTTTATTATGCTTCTTGGACTACTGTAAGAAATTCTCGACATTGAATTGTCATGAGATTCAACTCGTGGATCCTAGAACAGTTTACTTGTGAACTCTACCGCTCGCTATAAGACTGTTATACCGGTGAACATGCGTACCTAGGTCAGTCTCTCTGTAGCTTGTTTGCAAGTTTACACGCAAGGAGTTTCCTCAAAGTTTGACACGTGTATGAGATGTTGGGACTGTAGGTGTGAATTTACCTGGTTACACTGTTCTGTCAACACTTCCAATGATGTCATGTTCTCTATACCCAGTTTGTTATCCTCATACCCTCTAATTACAGCAACCTGGAACAAGATGTCAAACGACTAGAAGACAATATAAAGAGACAGCAAACAGATACGGTGACGTCTGCTGTAAATTCTTCAGACAGCGGTGACACATGCCGTATCTGTAATAAAGTAAAATTCGCTGGGGGAGCTGGTTATATGTGTCACTACTGTAAACTAAAGTCATGCAGTCGGTGTGGAGGGAAACTTACACTGAAGTCTAAGGTAGGGTAAAGTCGTCAGAGAAAAACTTAGGTCACACAATGACTGTATCTTATTGTGGGCAGAACGTAGATAAAGGCTGCTGCTGTTTCACTGTTTGATTGCCTATTCCCAATGGACTGGAAGTGCAGAATTTACTCATATACTATTCCCTGCTGTCTCAGCGGAGGATCTGCCCTCAGAATGACTATCACTACCTAGTAATTTCTACCGTCATTTTGATCAGTGAGTAAGTTTGCCAAAACCACGGAGATCCTGATTTTAAAGGATGAAACTCACCAAGCACATATGTGCGCGCATTTGCCTGCTACGCGTATGTTTCGATAACATGACCGTGAGTATTCTCAATTCACGCAAGTATGCGCTGAATTCAACAGATTAAACTTTGACCACGGCACGTTCACTGATTATTGGAGGACGTTTATGGGTCATCTAGTGAAGCCAGATTTCGCCATTGTATTTGGGGAAATTCAGCAATCGACGTCAAGTTTTACTTTCACCCACTGCAATGTCGCTGAAAGAGTTACTAATTGAGAAGACCTGTGGTCGCCCGATGCTCTATGACCTTGCCTGCAGGATTATACAGCAATACTAACACTCAAACAAACAGCCGATGAGCTATCCATGAAGAGCTGCAAGAGTTAGGGGTTTCCCCACATCAACTGAACAAGTACTTGGTTTTGTGTGTTCGTTTACTGAAATCACTCTTTTTGAACCTAGCGTTCGACTTGCCCATTAGTTTGTGATCTGTTTTGTTCAACTCATTATCAAACTTAACTTCCCTATGGAGCCTATTCAGCCTCTCTTACCCCATAATCTTCGTTCATTCTAATTGTCTCCGATCTCTCACTCATGTGTACGCGGTATCGAATCGAGTCTCCTTTTGTGAGAATTTGAAGTTGCGCACCCTCATAATCACGCATCCATCGCGTTTGGCGATTTTCATCCTTTATGGTACATACCTAACTTACTGATGACGATATAGCCAGTTTGATATACATCAAAACTATTGATCACCCATTCATCATGATTAAGTACTTACAACTTACATAAACGCTGCCCCACAAGTAGGCTGGCTCAAACAACCCTATGCTAACAAGATAGGTCAATCACCTAGATCACTAATAAAAAATGAATGCCACTCGAGGTTTAATGTTTTAAGCTCTTTGCTGCTTTCTGCTCTGAATGCATTATATTCTATACATGTAGATCATGTAGATCATGTAGATATCCATACATGTATACATCAGTCATGTTAGCTATTTACTAAGAGGCTTGTTATTATCAACAATAACTAAGGGATTTCCCAATGGTAAAACGTGTCATTGTAAGATGAAAAAACCCCAAAGTTGTCTCCATTGTTTTATATATATATGTATATATATATATATATTTATATATATATATATATATATAGATCTACTTGCTCTAACCGAGTAATATAGCCAATGAATAGTAGTCCTCCCCAAACAGATGCAGATCAATACTGTGCAAAGATGCATTCAATAGCTGTCTGCATACACATGCATGCAGTCACTGCCCATAGTAGAATGACTGCTAATAATATTGATCATGAAGTTGCATTATGAAGGCTGAGATCTAATAGCATTGACTGGACTGATCTAATGCAGACTGGTTAATAAGTCTTCCAGCAGGGATATTACCAGAGAGTGACCCACTGGCCAATGCATTGATTTCCCATGGGGTGGGAATTTGCTGTCCAGTTCAAACTACGTAAACCAAATCTTTCTAATTCTAGAATCTAAACAGGGCTGGTGCATTTATTGTTAGTTGGCTTTGTAGGTTATAGCCATAGACAAAATTAATTCTCAACTGATCAAACTCTTCTGAATTGGATTTGTGGTACCCTGTATTGCCGTGGTTTCATTGGGAAATACACGTAACTCGTCTGAGTTGATCGTCCTTAGTGTGAAGATGATAAAATTAACCAATTTACTATTTCTTCTTGTGGTTTCCTCAAAGCGTATTTCAGAAAACTGATAACTGATCGAATGAATGAATGAGTACATGTACTGTGAAGAAGATTGATATTGCTGCATGGTTTCGAGTAGCTCATTTGGGAATTAGGAGCCTACACAAACCCTACTGAGCTTCTGACAAGTCAACAGCTTTTTTAGACCAGCTGGTGAAAGGTCAGCTACTTTTCGCTGTGGTACATGATTATGATTTCCAGCTTACGCCAACTCATAACATTGGCATATACATATAGGGATAGCGGAATAGCTCGGTGGTAAAACTGGGCTTGCAACCATGAGAACCTTAGTTCGAATCCAGGTCATGGCAAGATACCGTTGTGAGTATGAGCTCCTTACACCCTGGCTCCTACCACTCCAACAACCTCAGGGTTAGGAGGTCCATTAAATAGGATGACTAAATGCCCGAGAAAAAATTTGGCAGCTCCAAACAACTGTATCATATCTATGACAGCACCTTCTTCATATCTCTGTATGGTTTCCCTGATCTGCGGCTAGGGTGATCATTACTAGCTTGGACCTCACTGAATTAGGAGACATGGGTTAACAACTGAGCAAAATAGCACATCTGCCTACCGGGGTGTTCTCTGTATTTCGTCTCATCTTTATAGTTCACTACTAATGCAAAAAATGTGATGTGGCGTCTGGTGGTGAAAGTGAAGCAAAAGAGCAATGCATTGATATGGTAGCGGGAGATTGTGTGGTAATCAATAATAAGCTACAATATCCAACCCAATATGCCTCCACGATATGTATAGGCACTCTCCTATATATCCTCTTGACACAAATTCATCCCCACATGACTCAAGATTAGCTTTGCAGGTGAAAGGCACCTAGGTTGAATGGAGAATATATTTTTGTAGTTGATCTGGGCCTGTAATTTGTGCCGAAAGCGCCAAGAATTGGCTCTGAAAACTGGACAGTGGTACCATGCAGCCCGTGGGCCAGCCATGCAACGTAAGGGGAGCTTGGTAAGGCAGACATCTGTTGGTTCTGACACTGATAGTCGACTGACGCGTGAATCCATGGCTCCACGTGGTGCTGCCAAACGTTCCAGCAGTGCACATGCCCTGATGGAGACTGACAGAATGGATGACGGGCAGCATCCCCGCATGAGACAGCGCCATGACAGCGACTGGCGACGAAACGGGGATGTGCCAAGGCAGCGACTGCGTGGAGAAATGGAAGTAACTCCCTTTATCATACCAACCAAAACGCCGGCACAGAAACAATATTCAGACCCCAAAACTAAAAGCAACAGAGATCTTACAGTTGCGGAGAAAGGCTCTATCAGTGATGGGCTGCAGAAGATTGGACAAGGCCCTTCCAGTCATAATCTGGTAACCGATAGGAGTCACGGGGATAGAAGCCATACAGAGAGAGGTCGAATGACCCCAGATAGAGGTCGAATGACTCCAGATCGGGGTCATGGTGAAGGAAAATCAGGGTCTGAGCATGAGGAGATGCGATCTGAGGTTTTATCTCCACCTGATCTGGTAAGTATCTTAGATGGTTACTGTAACTAGCTTGTCACCTACTATTATTCCGATAGCCTTCTGTGAATGGCAAAATACCAACCAGCCCAATCCTTGATCATATCAATTGAGAAACTGTATTGATTGCTCTATAATTTTACTTATGCTGAAACAACTATGTATTCAAAAGTTGACTTGTGTAACATCATCCTTTCTATTGTTGAGTCACTACACCTGATGGCAGATTTGTATAGTGGCCGCTAGGCACCATTTGTCAAAATGTTGGGCTAAACAATTCAATGCACTCCCGTACATCCACGTGGCCTACATTTATGTCCCATGTGAAAAGTAAATATGGAGCCTGTGGGATAGGAACAATAGATTAGAGGGTGGTACATCTGGCAGATTCATGCCAGTTGACAACTTATGCAGGTACCAGCTCAGCTATAAAGCATGTAATCCCTGAATGATGCATATGGCTTCCTAACGGGTGGAATGATAGCGGTTAATCAACCCAACACGTTAGATTTTGCGGGTGCAAGCATAAAACAACTCTTGAAATTGCTACGTACACTGTCAGGGAGAAAATGTATAAACAAAATATCGATGTTGGTTGTCGCAAGTTCGAGCAATGTGGTCAAGCTGTCGTTTTGACAAGGAAATTACTATCTTTGGTCTGTCTCACTGCCATTTCCCCCCCCCCTTCAGCTTTATCCATGCAGATAGATATCCTGATCCTATGGTTGGTACTCATCTGAATGTGTCTGATCGCTTATCTGTTGGTTACAGAACAGAAGTCAGGGATCGCTAAGGATTTCACCTCACTCAGATCGGGCACAGCCGGGTAGCTCAGACTCCACAATCAGGGATCGTACCAGCTCTACCTCATCCAGAAGAAGTGATTCCAGCAAGAGAAGTCACCCTCACACACCGAGTGGTAGCTCACATAACGTACCTGCAGGTTTGTAGTCACTGGTAGTATACAGTAGTCCAGTAACAGGTGATTGCTTGCTGTCTTTTCCATTGTGAAGATAGTTGCTGCATCATAGACCTTGCCGTTGATGATACATTAACACCCTTATTTTTAACTACAGCGCTATTCTATTCTGTTTATTATTATAATTCACCACTATGTACGTAAACTATAGTAATGCGCATGAAAGACTGTGTAAAATACTGCAAAATCAGTATTTTTAGCTAAAAGCATGATAACGAAAAAGGCAATTAAACAAGATGTGTTTTAAAGAACTGGATAGATACTGACTGTACCAACGAATTTTCTGCAATGATAAAATCAAATGTCTCAGGAATGAGTCGTTTCCCCAAAATGTTTTGTTCTGAATTTCTCTTATTTCGGTCTAAGGGGAGTTTATTCAGAAAGTTCTTCGTAAAATGGTCATAATCACAAATCAGCTGTAGTAATATACACGCTCTTGGTGCACTTTTAACCTTCGCAAAAAAGATCGCGAAAATCTTGTGAATAAAATCACATGAATTTGCGAAAGCTGTTTCGGTGAAACTGGCGGTTTTAGCATGCTGAATAAAATTTGTGAATCGCGCTTACAAGTCACGTGCTGATGCGTATATATGTGTGTGAAATCTTGTGCTCTCACACCAAACTCACCAAACGCGATGGACACGTAATTATGAGGTTGCATAACTCTAAAATCTCTCAAAAGGAGACTCAATCCGATAACGTGTACACGCGAGCAAGAGATGGGAGACAATTAGAATGAACGAAGATTGCAGGATATGAGAGGCTGAGTAGACCCCATAGGGAAGTTCAGTTTGATAGTGAATTGAACGACATTGACCACAAATTAATGGGCAAGTCGAATGAACGCTAGGTCCAAAAAGAGTAATTTCAGTATACGAAACACGAAACTAGTCAAGTACTTGTTCAGCTGTTGTGGGGAAACCCCTAACTCTTGCAGCTCTTCATGAATAGCTCATCGGTTGTTTGTTGGAACGTTAGTATTGCTGTATAATTTTGCAGGCCAGGTCGTAGAGCACCGTGAAAACCATGGAAACAGTTCATTATTATCAAGATGTAATTTTTTCATCGATCATCCAATATAACTTCATATTGGCTCAGAAACTTTTCAAACACCATTTAACACAAGGACTGGCTTTCAAAGAAACAGAGATTTTTTGTTTCAGTAGAATAAACTGACAAAATAGGATTCTAGGCATTGACTAGAAATTGAGCAGTGCTTGCAACATTGTTAGAGTCGTAGGCAGCTATGACAGTTTTTTTGACAATACATGTACATGCAGGTACTTCACGACTATGCAAAATTTCTAACTTTGATAGCATGCAACTTAATCATTTGTACCTCGTTGTTGTAGGTCGACAGGGCCCAGCTTCAGAACACGATGAACACAGAAATGACATAAGTCGTCCCCGCCCTGATTCTAGACAGAGAGATCCCCATTCTCATCATCAAGGTAATCAGAGAGACCATCAAGGCCACCAACGAGAGCATCCAGGTCACCAGAGAGAGGCTCAAGGTCACCAGCGGGAGCCTCAGGATCACCAGCGAGAAAACCATGGGCAACAAAAAGAAACTCTGAGTCACCAACGAGATATCCAAGTTCAAATGCACAAAGGAGAATATACTGAGAGGTATTGAACCAAACCATACCTTTAAGATTTTGTTGGACCAACCTTCTTATGAAGACTTCCTGTTTAATTTTGTGGTGTGAGTCTGGATCTTCTGTGGGTCTAGCAGTTTACATTAAGACACACAATCTCATTCCTTTGGAATGTGATGCATGTGTTTCCAGGCCACTTGTTATGTTTATATACTACTTTTTACTACGCTATGTGGCTGTAAGAGCAAAGCTTCAGAGAGGTTGGGTGCACAAGGTGTACAAACCAATTCAAATATGTTGTTTCCTATTCATTTCACAGCTTGCAAAGAATGCTGACAACTTTTAGAAAATGATCAGGCAATCTGAATCCAATTGAGGTCGAAGGTAGAGAAACCAGAGAATTGGAATGAATTGAATTCCAGTACAAACAGTTAAAATCTAAATTGACTCAATCATACCTTTTGTTCAAACCTACACCTCTGAAATCATAACACTAACGTAATTATTACTAGCTGGAATTGTACAATTATATCTATATACATTATGATATCAGCTGACTTCACTTCCAGACGTGGTGATGTGTCTCCAACTGTGGCAAGACAGCGACCTGAGCCACCACCCCGTAGAAATGCTCCAGAACCTCCGAGTAGGAACCTGCAAGCTCATTCTGATAGGTTAGTACTACTGACGTCACAGACGTATTGTGTTTAAAATTGTAATATGAGCCCCATTTAGATCAGGATTGGCACATTTTGTATATTCAGAATAAAAATCAGTGCCATAATTGAGACATAACCATTATGTCCAATGCTAGATAGCGTTCTGTACCACATGGTGAACAAAATGGCCATGCAGGTATCATTGGATAGCCTCTAACATTTAGGAACAAATAGTTAACACAAAGTTTTTGACAGTGATAGAAGACCCACAATTAACCGGCTTCCGGGGAGAGGGGACGGCTGCGAGGAGGAGCATAACCGACGGCATCACAATGATCATGAGAGATACTCGAGGGACACTTATAGAGATAGAGAAGGTGAGACTTGGTGTGAAACTGCTCGGCAAAGAAGGTTTATACCTCTAAGTATCAGACTTCTCAATACCAAAATGAAACCATTTTTATCCATAAATTGACTTGTCTCTCCTCTCAATTCAAAAAAGCATTTATCACCTTTATTCTGAGGTAGAATGCTTTGGGGTCATAGAGTAGTTCTGCCTTTGCTGTATTCCGTGTCTCGCAATATTTACAAATGTTGTGAATTTTTTACCGCGGTTCAGGCCGGCATTGTGTACAGCAGGCCATTAGTGGCTGTGAGGGCAAGTGGACGGTAACGGAATGGCAGAGGACATCCCATCAGCTGCAACTTGTTACCTCTTCTCCATACGCAATAATCGCCATGTCACACAATACAGACTGAGGTGTAATCTACTAAAAATGCATGTAGACGACCCAGTGGCAAATACCACTGCACAAGCCAAAGGATTGTTCCACATAATATTCCCATATGAATCATCACTGAATAGATGTTATATTGCATGTGCATCTCATCTTTAGCTGTACTCAGGGAACGCCTTCTAGCGAGGTAACTAATACCGGCATGGCCTATCATTTACTAGCTTTCTGTTTCTGTAGGGATGTTACAGGATACCCACCAGTCTAGCTTAGAAAGCACTTCATCTACTAACCCTAGTAATAAGCTGGCGGTACCTGGTGTGACTGTCTCTGCAGACAGTACTGACCAAGCAACTGATCCTTCTAAGTCTGCAAGGTGAGATAATAGAAGCTGTTGTCGGTCGCAGCTAGTCCAACAAAGACCGCTTCATGTGTCTCAGCTGCCATCCATACAGCTCGCTGGGTAGCTAGTGTTGTCAAGGTGATATGCTTGACCATTTTCAAAGGAAAACTGATCAAGAGAAGCTCAACCATAAAACCATAGCCACTACCCATAGGCATAAGAAGATGTCTCAAGCTTTGCTTGAGACCATGGCCCAGTTAAAACCTGCAAGAGTTAGGCCAATGAATGGAAAAGTTTGGTCATCTAACTAGCCTAGCGCATAGTGAAAAGTTGTGTGATTACAGATATTGTGATGTTGTCACAGTTGTTGTTTTGTAGGTCAAGGAGGCGTGAGATGGCTATGTTGCACACAGACTCTTTATCCTCGGACCCATCCGACTGCGTTCGCCCTCCACCTCCCAAACCGCACAAACACCGCAAGCCGAAACCAGCCAATGGAAAACATCCATCTGCAGCTGCCAGGGTCACTAGTAACTTTAGCAGCAGCGAGGAAGAGATTCGATCCACGACATCCTGTGGAGATGACCTAGAGAGTGAAAGTCTCGTCAGCGAGAAAGGTCAGTTACTAAGTTCAGTCAAATGAAGTCGGTCATGAGTCAATTGTACTATATGCTGCAGCTCATGATTTAAAAAAGATTCCAGTGCCAAAAACCTCACCACTTGTATTTCTTTGCACATCATCTCATCAGTGCATGATTAAGCAGAATAACTTGATAAGAAATGTGATTATACTTGATGTGGAGAACACAATTCCCCGTCTCACTGTATGCATCTTGTTAAAAAAATTTAGCGGAATGACATAAAAAGCAATATGCGTGAATAAACATATAGGAAAGTCAGTCATTTTACCCACCCTTCTTCAATTATATCAGATCCATATCCTCATGATGATGCAAAATACTACAACAACCGAGTACGAAACGATGAACTAATCGCCGCTAAAATTAAGAACTTCCTGGCGGTATGCAGTTATCAGCAATCGGTAATAAGTGTTGTACCTCTGGAGTGTGTTTTGTTTCTTTCAGTGACACAGTTTCCATGATTTCCTTTCACCATATAGTATGAGCCCACAGTCTTCCATTAGCTTCACACCACCACTGTGTGATCTTGTAGTTCTTTATGTGCTCACTGATCGATGTTGTCACGTAAGTCTGCATCCTGGGTACTGGGACCTTTTTTTCATTTAATGCTACGGTACTAGCTTGGTAGATGTAGCTAATGTGCAGTTTCAGTTCCATATTAGCCCCCGAACAACCCTAGACCTGAATAGAGGTACGGCATGACTTCTCTCAGATGGTGTCCTGCGTCCAGTGCACTCACTGCCTTCATACTGAATTATCCCATTTAGCCATTGGTACTTTTCACAGGGACACCAAAGTATATTGTGTTGAAGTGGTATTTTGTCTAATTTGTAGCATCCAGTAACATGGGAGCATGCAGCTGATGACAAGCACATTATTGGCCACATGATATTATCCAAACAGCTTGGGCCAGATGGCCAGCCAACCAAAGACTCTGGTGCTATTCTCGGTTTGAAAGTCATAGGTGGTAAAATGACTGACTATGGAAAATTAGGAGCTTTCATCACTAAGGTGAAGAAAGGAAGCATTGCTGACACAGTGGGACATTTGCAACCAGGTTAGTTACGATAGCAATCTCCAAGACAAAACGGACAAGTCTCTGAGTGGACGACTCCCGATAGTATGCCACTGATCATTCAAAGGATCAGGACTGGTGTATGCTGCAGACCCCCATACAGGCCTGTGAGAAAATCCGCTCGTATTTCAGGAAATTCCAAATTTCAGAATCTATTTGAGATTTTTTTGGGAGCCATTGTAAAGCCTTCTTTGCTTATAAGATTGACACAACGGATTTCACCTAGAGCAATCAACGTTTCATTTGGTAGATTGGTATGTCTACAAACTTATTGTTCATTTCAGATGATGAAGTGATTGAATGGAATGGTCGCTCCTTACAAGGCGCTACACTGGATGAAGTTTATGAAGTTATACTTGAGTCTAAACAGGAACCACAAGTGGAGCTTATCGTCCAGAGAAGATATGATCCGTATGTACTCAGAGTTATCCTCTCTTGCCATGCATAACTATTTCTGACAGGTGTTAATGACCGCATGTAATGAAGGTTTGATTAGCAGTTAACTTCTCTTTATGTCACCATTTCACAAGCACAGATACTGGACAGCTTAGTGATTAGCGCTTAATATTGTAAAAACCCGGGTAAGAGATTTTTATTCATTCGGGTAGTGAGAAACTATGTACCTTGTACCCCGGTACCCTCGAAACCATGTACCCTGTACTCTCAAAACAAGGTACCCCGTGCTCTCGAAACCATGCACCATGTACCCTGTACCCCCTTGAAACCATGCACTTTCACCAAAAATTGAACCAAAAAAGTTGAATAACACCAATGTTTAAAAATTTAGATTAAACCCTTGACTTTTCAGCATAAAAATGTTTATTGTTTTCACTTTCAATACCCAGGTTGAGACATGGTATTCTAATATAAAAAAATAGTAGGTGAACTCCGAAGTGATGAAAGTAGTGGAATTTATCCGATACGCTGTATCTTAAATTGAGTCTTGAAAAGGAAGACACAAAAGTGGTTTTAGTTGTCTCTCTCAGGTTGTATTGTATTGAAAACACAAGGACATATCTTAATTTGTAAACATTATTGGGGTTATTCCACTTTTTTTGTCAAATTTCTGATGAAAGTACGTGGTATCTAAGGTACTGGGTACATAGTTTTAAGCTTGGGGCACATAGTACCTGGTTTCGAGAGTACGGGGTACATGGTTTTATAGTTACTTGGGTACAGGGTATGGGATACATAGTATCTCACTACCCTATTCATTTCGGGTTTACAGCTGTGAGTGTGAGCTCCTAGTTCCATTATTACAAGCCTAGCTATGAGATGGAGTATTGATACTGGTGTATAAACGAGTATCCATGTCCGGAGCTTCACTACCTGAAGTAGCATATGGGTTTGTTTGTTGCAGAAATAATCTTCCACCTGAGATGCATAAAGGTAGAAGAAGAAGAGTAGAAGCACCTCACGTAACAGTTACATCACCGGGGTCACCAGGAATGACTCGTCGCCTCATGTCTATTACTCATGTCACTGGTAAAATACAGGTACATAAGATAAGATCATCTTGTTCTACATAAATGGCGTCACTAAGCCAATGACTTGTTTTCAGATTGGTTCATGGTTTGAACCATAGACTGATACTCTCTTATCAAACAGCTCCATTCATAGAAGCAGAAACACAAATCTGTCTGGAGAGCTCCCTGGCTAGAGCACGTGGGCTCATGACTGAACCCCTACTAATGTGGGGATCCATTGTACAGGTGTGATCCTCATGTATTTCCCAGCTCCAACTGCTTCAGAACAAACCTAGACCCTAAAAAGTCTGCTAAAGAGAACGGCCAAGTGCTCATGTGACTAAATAACTGTGTCATACAAAAAGACCCTGTTATTTCAGTTAAAGTTATGGTATAGTGTACAGCAGCATGAGTTAGCTATAACATTACTCAGTGCATCAGAGCTTCCGCTGGTAGAAGGCAACCAGCCGCCCCAGCCATACTGCAAAATCTATTTGCTTCCGGATCGGAGGTAAGTAAGCATACGCCATAATAATAGTAGAAACATGGTCTATATCAATTTCCTCACACTCTTTTCCAACCTCGGCACAAAAATAAATAAAAGGCAAATTAGACAGCCATGCATGTTGGTTTTATCTAACTTCCGTGTTCTGTAAGTGTACCGATCATCTATTCTCATGTTTAAGGTCACTTGATGATCACATTATGCCTCCTATGGGACCAATCATTTGTGTAGTGTAAATTTGACGGTAAGAAAAGCCATACCACTGTATATAAGTCAGGTGTTGTCGGAGTGTCGCAGGCTCACAGCGTTAATGATTCTGTGTCGTATCTATATTTCAGTGAAGCGGGTAGGAGAACCACTCGGCCAGTGGCGAGGACACGAGAGCCAGAATGGAGGCAGACTGTCTCCTATTCCCCCATCACTAAACAGGAGTTCCAAAATAGGAGTCTCGAAGTCACTGTGTGGAACCTGAAAAAGAACAGCCAAAGTGAATTCCTAGGAGAGGTAAGAAATGCACCGGGCTGACCGGTATAGATGTGCCTACAAAGCTAGGTGTGGGCTTCAGAAATAATAGGCTATTTTAAATTATAAACACCAGGCCAGTGCCCTACCAGCGGGTCTATATGATGCCCAGGGATGTATTTTGCGTTGGAGTTTGCCGCTCGCTTGAATGCGTTAGAGAGATGGCAGCTCCACAATAATTGAGTGACAGTGAGAAAGATGGGTTGAAGTGGTGGATTGGTGGTTCACGCACTGAGCTAAGCTAAGGTCCAGCCCACTCAAGAAACACATCGATTTTTCAATAACGGACACCTCACATCTAATAACAACCTTTTCCCAGTTAAAACACTATTGGGTGCTGTTTCATTCTGCTCCTTTGCTATATAGCATCATGAATTCAAATAACTCAGTGCTGTATTAAGTGCTCTCATGCAATAACTAGTTCTTGAGGTAAAATAATCAACCCATCACATTGTCCACATACTCCACATTGTCTACCCTCACCGCGTTTCTCTTTTCCTGTTTTCAGATTGTGATAGAGTTGCACTCAGCCAAGTTAAATAATGAAGCACTGTGGTACAGACTGAGGCATCATGAAGAGGCTTCGGGTCCCTCTCCTAGACATGGCGCTGTAAGTATACAAGGATAACTGCCATAGCATGCCTGTCGGGTGGTGCATAGTATAGCATCTGACAAGGACATAGCCCTTCAGGATACGGCAACAACAGCAACATTTTCATAGGATGCGCTAGCCCACAAGAGATGTACTTCAAACATTTTTGCAACAAAAAATTTATGTGGAGTTATCCAACCTCGCATTGTAATTGTTGCGAATGCAATATATTGGAAAAGCAAACATTGTTGTTGCAGAGTCTATAAAAACCATGAATTATCCTGAGGCAATAGCTGTTCACATTATTCGCACATTGGGTGACACAGCTGTGAAGGTGTCATATGAAAAATAGCCACGTCAGACCATACCGATGAAAGCGGCTGTCAAGTTAGCTTGCCCGTAATGTAATAAAATATATGCTTAAAGCGGTTGAGACATGTACAGTGACCATTAGCTTGGGTCACGTGAAAAAAGGTCAAAACCAGTGAAAATCTCACGGAGCATTTTTTTCTGATTTGTGCCTGGTCCATATATGTCTATTTGTATGAGATTAAGATGAAACTAATGTTGTATAACTGCGTTTCTGTCATATGCATTAATGTAAGCAGGGCTGGTTCATATTTTGCTCCATTGTAACTGCTCTTTGATACATTAAATATTCTTAGAATGTTTATTAGGCCTTTATCATTATTTAAAAATAGCAAATGCTCCAAAACATATTTTAGGTACAATACCGCAATTACTAGCAGTGAATGATTTTATTTTTTCAGAGAAGTCACACAAGCAGCAATAGAAGCCATAGAGGCCACAGACCTCGCGGGGGCAGTAGTCGTGCCAGTGACAGTGAGATCTCTGAGATGGATCTGGACGATAGTAAGTTATCTTGTCTCATCAAAAAACTGCTGCTGTATGTCAACACCT
>Ga0224501_10001922_pt1 | contig 16202 bp, 15 predicted proteins | sample SF_Oct11_sed_USG_4_FD_169105 | JGI IMG/M metagenome (GOLD analysis project Ga0224501, IMG submission 169105) | Sediment microbial communities from San Francisco Bay, California, United States - SF_Oct11_sed_USGS_8_1 | ecosystem: Environmental > Aquatic > Marine > Sediment | place: USA... | reverse complement strand
AATTGAATATGGTGAATATGTTTGATTTTATGATGTTGGGGTTCGTAAACTCACCACCAACCTACGTGGAATAAATACAAATGGACTTAAAAATACAATACCGACGAACTTGGTAGGTTGGGGTGCAAACCCCAACAAAAAACTATTCCGCTAAAACCTCAGCCGAAACAATCCTGTCACCATGTGCAATACGATAAACAACATCCTGTCCTGAAATCACTTTGGCAAAGATGGTGTATCTTCTGTCCAGATGAATGTTTCTGGTGGTGTTAATAAAAAACTGACTGCTACCTGTATCTTTACCATCAGTTGCAATACCAACACTCATGGGAACGTGTTCCAATAGATTAATTTCCTCACGAATGATCAGGCTGTTTGTGCCTTCGCCATCACCAATGGGATCGCCACCTTGCACCACAAAGTTACCAATGACCCGATTAAAATAAGCGGCATCATAAAATCCTGATTTGACACTTTGATAGAAATTCCAGCTGGTATAAGGCGCATCTTGCAATAGTTGAATGGTAAATTCACCAGCCGTGGTTTTAAATAAAATCTTTTGACCAAATACTGACCGGATTTGTTGGTAATCAGGGGTGACAGCTTTTGTTGAATCTTTTTCTTTTTTATCGGTTAAAAGACTTTTGGCATATTTGCTAACTGCAGGCTGTGGTGCTTTGGCAAACAAGTTGAACAGATTGGAAAAGTCTTCATCTTTTAGATTGGACAATGCCTGCATATATTTGATTTTGACGTAATCCGATGGATGTTGAAATATTTTTAATCCCCAACTCATATCATCTTTTTTCTGTCTTTTGATTAATCCATTAATGGCTTCAACCACCATGGCCGGATTTTTATGTTTCAGTTGGTCTTTAAACAAACGAATCACATGCCCATCATTTAAATCAGAATCCGCCAAAACTTTTAAGGCAGTTTGACTGATTATAGGATGGTCGCTACCTTGCATTTTGCCCAATTGAATTTGTGTTTGGGTAAAATCAACCAGATTAATCATAGCTCGAGCTGCTTCTACTTTAATTCCCAGATTTTTTGATTCTGCTTTAGGCAATATCCAGGCGAGAATTTCACGATTTTCATCTTGTTTATTTGCTGTGATTTTAGCAGCCAGTTTCAATAGATAAATCGTAGTAAGGTCATCGTAGTCTTGTTGAACAGTTGAAAGAAACTCTTTACCCGAAATGTATTTTTGAACATCAGGAATACGACTTAAAAACAGGGCTAATTCACTGCTGTAAGCGGGCTTTTTATTCAATTGTGAAAGCAGTGTTTTGTAGTCGATAAAAGCAAAGTCAGCATCTTTATTCGGATGAAACAATAAACTCAAAGTTATACCATGAAAAATTGAAGCTTTCGCTTTATCACTGGATTCCAGTCTGGTTTGGTTTAACATCTGTTTAACAAAAGTCATTTGATCAGGCTGATCTTTTACTTTGTTTTCTGGCCCCAGATTTCCCAGGCTCAAATAGATTTCATGTTTTACAAGATCTGATTCTTCTTTTTCCAATGCTTGCCACAAAACAGGACCAGCTTTTGTTGAACCACTCAAACCAAGAGCCAAAGCAGCGTATTGTCTTATCTGCTCATTACTATGATTCAGGAAAGGTGACACTAATGGAATGATTGTCTCTCCACCAATTCGGCCAAGTCCATGAAGAGCGTTAATCTGGAGTTCAACATTGTTAGTTTTAAGTGCTTTTGAGAAAATCTCATTGTCGAGCTGCCTGAGATCGACTAACTGATAGATCGACTGCTCAAGCGCTTGATTGTCATTTTGCTGACTGGCAAAACTGATATGTGAAACTAAAAACAGTGCTATAAATGATGCTATAAGTTTTATTGGTTTAAGCAAAAAGCTTTTTGATTTTGCAGCCATGATCTTTCCTGTCATTTAATTTGGCTTTATTGTCGCTAAAATACCGAGTGATCACAAGACGAAACATAAAACAGTAATCTCAGGTACATAAATGAAAATCAGGTGGATGGAAAAATTTTGGTGTATAATGCGCGAAATTTAGTGGATTTCAAAACCTAAGGTCTTTTATCTATGGCGCAATACATTTTTTCCATGAATCGGGTCAGCAAGATTGTCCCACCACAAAAAACGATACTCAAAAATATTTCCCTCAGCTTTTTCCCTGGTGCCAAAATTGGTGTGTTGGGTTTAAACGGTGCTGGTAAATCAACACTGCTTAGAATTATGGCCGGTGTCGACAAGGATATTGAAGGTGAAGCCATTCCGATGAAGGGCATCAATATTGGTTATCTGCCACAAGAACCTCAATTGGACGAAAGCAAAGATGTTCGCGGAAACGTTGAGGAAGGCATTGCAGAAATCAAGGCGATATTAACCCGATTTGATGAAGTCAGTAACGCCTTTGCTGATCCTGATGCCGACTTTGACGCTCTTTTAAAAGAGCAAGCCGAGTTACAAGATAAAATTGAAGCGGTTGGTGGCTGGGAAGTTGATCGTATGTTGGACAAGGCTGCAGAAGCATTGCGTTTGCCACCGTGGGATGCAGAAGTGAAACATTTGTCCGGTGGTGAGAAGCGTCGTGTCGCATTGTGTAAATTACTACTTTCCAAACCGGATATGTTGTTGCTGGACGAGCCAACCAACCATCTGGATGCAGAATCGGTCGCCTGGCTGGAAAGATTTTTACAGGATTTTAAAGGCACTGTGGTTGCCATAACCCATGATCGATATTTTCTCGATAATGTGGCGGGCTGGATTCTTGAGCTGGATAGAGGAGAAGGTATTCCCTGGGAAGGCAACTATTCTTCCTGGCTGGAGCAAAAAGAAAAGCGTCTTGAGATAGAAGAAAAGCGAGAAACCGCTCGTATGAAATCCATGAAAGAAGAACTGGAGTGGGTGCGTTCCAATCAAAAAGGCCGTCAGGCAAAAAGTAAGGCTCGTATGGCACGTTTTGAAGAATTGTCCTCACAAGAATTCCAAAAACGTAATGAAACTCAGGAGTTATACATTCCGCCAGGACCTCGTCTAGGGACTATGGTAATCGAGGCTGATCACATCAAAAAAGGCTTTGGTGACAAGTGTCTGGTTGAAGATTTAAATTTCCGTTTACCGCAAGGTGGCATTGTTGGCATCATCGGACCTAATGGTGCAGGTAAATCTACGCTATTCAAGATGTTAACCGGATTGGAAAAACCGGATAGCGGGGAATTGAAAATTGGTGAAACCGTCGAGATTGCTTATGTCGATCAATCACGAGATAGTCTCAATGGTGACTATACGGTTTGGCAAGAGATCTCGGATGATTCCGATGTCATAACTGTTGGAAACTATCAGGTACCTTCACGCCAGTATGTTGGACGTTTTAATTTTAAAGGCGGCGACCAGCAAAAATTTATCAAGGATTTGTCCGGTGGTGAGAGAAATCGTGTTCATTTGGCGAAGCTGCTGAAAAGTGGTGGTAACCTGCTACTGCTCGATGAGCCAACCAATGATTTGGACGTGGAAACATTGCGAGCATTGGAAGAAGCGCTTTTAGCTTTCCCCGGTTGTGCGGTTGTTATTTCCCATGATCGCTGGTTCCTGGATCGCGTGGCAACTCACATTCTGGCTTTTGAAGGTGACAGTAAAACGGTTTGGTTCGAAGGCAACTATGCCGATTATGAGGCAGATAGAAAACGCCGTTTGGGTGCGGATGCAGATGCGCCAACCCGAATCAAATATCGTAAAATCGATTAGAGAAAATCAATTAAACATTCAGCATTTGTATGTTGGTTTTATATCCCAGCAGCCGTTCGAAGGTTGTCTGGGCTTTCTGAGGTGCACTGGAATAAAAGGATACCGTTCCGGTGCTATCTTGCTGGTTGAGCTGGCCATCAAGTCGCCTTTTGACTTCCTTGGCAACAGGCATGGCGCTTTCAAACAAGGTGACGTGCTCGCCTAATATTTGTTTGATAGTGCTGGTAAGAAAAGGATAGTGAGTACATCCTAACACTAGAGAATCAACCGAATTTTCCATAAAAGGTTCCAGTTCCTTTTCGATCAATTGAAACTCACTTTCACCAATTTCAGCGGCGGATTCCACCAGTTCAACAAAAAGTCGGGAAGCTTTTTCAACAATATGATTATCAGCGGCAAATCGGGATTTTAATTGGTGGTATTTTTCACTGCTTAAAGTTGCCTGAGTTGCCAGAACGCCCACCTGATGATTATGACTAAATTCAACAGCCGGTTTTAATGCTGGTTCCAATCCTACGATGGGAATATCGTATTTATCTCTTAAGGATTTAACAGCGGCCGCAGTCGCAGTATTACAGGCGATCAAAATCAATTTTACTGATTTTTGGATAAAAAAATCGGCAATTTTTAGCACGCGCTCTTCAATAAATTGATTAGTGCGCTCGCCATAGGGTGCGTATTGGCTATCTGCGACATAAATTAAATTCTCTTCCGGCAGCAACTGCTGGATGGCCTTCAGGACACTTAATCCACCTGCACCGGAATCGAAAATGCCAATGGGATGATGGTTAATTGTTGTTCTCCATTCATTAAACTAGCCAGATTATAAACCAAACTATTAAAATAAAACTATTGATTTGGTATGATGGTCGAAAATCTATGGAATGAGAAATACAATGATAAGCAAAACCTTCTTCAAAAAAATGAAATTTATCTGTTTGAGCTTTTTTATTTTTACATTAACCAGTTGCGCCACTTATCTTCCCAGTAATCCGGATAATATTTGTGCTGTTTTTCGTGGCGAGCCCGATTGGTATGAAGCTGCATTGGATGCTCAAAAGGAATGGGGAACGCCAGTTTATGTGATGATGGCATTTATGCATCAGGAATCGCGTTTTGTCCATGACGCACAACCAGAGTTCGAGTGGTTTCTGTTTATTCCTTTGGGCAGAGCTTCATCGGCTTATGGTTTTGCGCAGGTGAAAGATGAAACCTGGGAAGAATATCAGGATGCAACCGGTAATTCAGGCGCTGACAGAGATGACTTTGAAGATGCCATTGATTTTATCGGTTGGTACACAGATGTAACTCATAAAAGACTCGGGCTTTCCAAATGGGATGCGTATGGACAATATCTGGCGTATCATGAAGGACGAGGTGGTTACCAAAGACAAACATACAAGGGGAAGCCCTGGTTGATCAAGGTAGCGCAAAAAGTAAAAGCAAGAGCCTCTCTTTACAATAGCCAGTTGAAAGGTTGCAAGGATGAGCTGGATGATGCGATTAGTTGGTTCTAGGATTATTTAGTTCGAGTTGCGGGTTGCGGGTTGCGGGTTGCAGAGCAGGAGCTAGAAGCGGGATGCGAGGATCGAGGAGAAATCCGTAGATACCATCTCTCCGAACCGATTTCAAATGTTAAATTTAACAAATTTGAGGTCGGTATTCGCTCTGATGTTTCAACACACCAAAACAAATCTGTACTAGCTTTCTCATCGCAGCTCCAAGCGCCTGCATCTTGGTTTTTCCAGCAGCCAACAATCTCTCATATTGTGCATTAATATCAGGATTGTATTTAGTTGCAACAATAGCAGCCATATATAAAATTGAACGTAAACGAGCAGAGCCATTTTTACACAATGTCGTCCTACCTTTCATTTTTCCCGATTCCCATAGCTTGGGAACCACACCAATAAATGCTGCTGCCTGACTAGCTTTTACAAAACATCGACTCTTTAGCACAGCTAACATCTCCAAGGATAGAACCTCTCCAATACCAGGAATAGTCTTTAATAATTCTCGGTTATTTTTAATATCCGGGTTTTGGTCAACATCATCTTCAATCTGTTTTTTCATCCGTTCAATTTCTTTTTGAAGCTGTTCAATAATCAGTTTGTGCGACTCAATGACCGCAGTAGAAGCTTGACTAATAGATGCTTTTTCCAAACGGTTAGACTCACGTTGCAAGTCCTTATTTAACCCTGCAAGCCTTGCCAATAAAGCCTTGAGCTTTCTGATATCTACAGACTCAGGCTCCCATAATCTGGGAGAGGTTAAAGCACAGTAACGAGCTAATACCATACTATCCTTTTTATCTGTTTTACTACGAACACCAAGCCCTTTAGCAAAATCTCTGATGAAAGCTGGATTAACTACGCTAACTTTTACACCCATTTCAAACAGTGCATAAGCCAATGCTTCATGGTAAACACCAGTTGCTTCAAGACAGACATGAATAAGAGATAAATCAGAAGATACATTTTTCTCAAACCAAAGTTTTAAATCATTAAATCCCTTTGCTGAATTAGGTAAAACCTTGGTTTTTATTTTGAGAGACTCAATATCTCTCAACCATAAACAATCAAGCTTATCTTTTGCAACATCAATACCAATAAAGTATGTCATCTAATAACTCCCCTTGTGGATGCAGTGTCACTTTTAAAAAGGCACTTGGATACCATCCAGTTTATTTAGATAAAATGAATTGAGGGTTTCATCTACGAAACAGAGTTATTACTCTAAGGGCGGAACCAAACTCTCTCAATTCTTGTGATAGAATAACAGCATATTACTCTATCTGGAGAGATACAAGGGCGGGATAGCAGAGCTTTTTCCGCCTTATTAATTCAACGATAGAACGCATATCATTATGGAAATAATAATACAGAGAAAAACAAACAATGAACATTCAAGGATAAGAAAATGAGTTCAACCATCACCATACCAATATGGTTTTTTACTTTACTGGCTGTTGTTTTTGTTTACGTTTCAGTTAACAAGTTCATTTGGCCAAGCCTAAAGTGGTTTTTTCGTAAAAAAGTCAATACTGCTATCAATGAACTAAATAAAAGACTCAACATCCGTTTAAAACCCTTTCAATTAACCAAACGACAAGTTTTGCTGGAGCGTTTGGTATACGATCAAAAGTTGTTAGATTATGTCCAGCAATTATCAATAGAAGATGAAGTTCCCCACGAAATTTTAATGGAACGGGTTAACCAATACGCAAGGGAAATTGTACCCTCTTTCAATGCTTACCTTTATTATCGATTTGGATTCTGGTTATCCAAAAAACTGGCGAAGCTGCTTTACAGAGTTAGAGTAGGTACAGAAAATGATGAGAAGTTTGAAGATTTAAACAAGGATGCCACCATTGTTTTTGTAATGAATCACCGCAGTAATATGGATTATATTTTGGTATCGTTTTTGGTCGCAGAAAAAACAACCCTTTCCTATGCTGTGGGCGAATGGGCTCAAATCTGGCCGTTGCGAAGTTTGATCCGTTCAATGGGAGCCTATTTTGTAAGGCGCAATTCACGTAACCCGCTTTATCGAAAAGTGCTGGAAAGATATATTTCCATGGCAACCCGCGAAGGTGTAAGTCAGGCGGTTTTCCCTGAAGGTGGGCTTACTCGAGATGGTAAAATCAGACCGCCAAAATTAGGTTTTCTCGATTATATGCTGCGTGATTTTGATCATAAACAGGACAAGGATATATTGTTTATTCCGGTCGGGATCAATTATGACCGGGTTTTGGAAGATAGAACCTTGTTGAGAAGTCTGGATCCAGATGCAGAGACAAAAAGTCGATGGTATGCGATTAAAACCACGCTGAAATTCTGGGTTCATAATATGCGGCTGGCTTATCGTCATCAATGGAAGCGATTTGGTTATGCCAGTGTGCGATTTTCACAACCGGTTTCCGCCAGAGAGTATTGTAGAAAAAATCGGGTGAATTTTTCTTCTCTGGACAAGGAAAAGCGTTTCGAAAAAGTTGAAAAGCTGGCCGATGAGCTCATGCACAAAATTGAAAGAACCATTCCTGTAGTTCCGGTTGTTTTATTGGCCAGTGTTTTTGTTAAACAGCCTAAAAGAGGCATAGCTAAATCAACGGTTATTAAAAACGCCAGAAAATTAATGGAACAGATAGAGAAACAGGGAGGACATATACTTTTTCCACATAAAGACAAGCAGATAAACCTTGATGCCGGATTGGAAATGTTAAAGCTGCGAAGGTTAATTGAAGATGATGGAAAAACCTGTCGAATAACTTCTGATTCTCTGGTAGTTCTACAGTACTACGCTCATTCGATTGATTGCTGGTTAAGTGAAACCAATTCAAAAAACAAAGCAGTAAAAGCGTAACAAACTAACGACTTTCCCCCCTGTTTCCGTTACAATACGCGCAAATTTTAAACGCTATTTATGTTATTTTGTTTGCCGGTCGAGGTATGAAGTAAAATGTTAAAGAACCCCCAATCATTAGCCGATTTTGATCCACAATTGTGGCAGTCCATTGAATCCGAGAAAAAGCGTCAGGAAGAGCATATCGAATTGATCGCTTCTGAAAACTACACCAGTGCAAGAGTAATGGCCGCACAGGGATCTGTTTTAACCAACAAATATGCGGAAGGTTATCCTCACAAGCGTTATTACGGTGGTTGTGAATTCGTTGATATTTCAGAAGATTTGGCAATTGAAAGAGTTAAGCAATTGTTCGGCGCCGATTATGCCAATGTTCAACCTCATTCCGGTTCACAAGCAAATTCAGCTGTTTATATGGCATTGCTGCAACCAGGCGATACCGTTTTGGGTATGAGTTTGAGTGAAGGTGGTCATCTGACTCACGGTTCGCCGGTTAACTTTTCTGGCAAACTCTACAAGTCAGTGCAATATGGTTTGGATGATAAAGGCTATATTGATTATGCTCAGGTAGAAGCTTTGGCTCTGGAACACAAACCTAAAATGATTCTGGCCGGTTTTTCTGCCTATTCAAGAATTGTAGATTGGGCAAAGTTCAGAGAAATAGCCGATAAAGTAGGCGCTTACTTTATGGTAGATATGGCTCACGTTGCCGGATTGGTGGCGGCTGGCTTATATCCTAACCCTGTTCCTCATGCAGATGTGGTTACCTCAACCACTCACAAAACTTTGGCTGGTCCTCGTGGCGGCATTATTCTGGCTCGAAAAAATGAAGAGTTGGAAAAGAAATTTAATTCGGCGGTTTTTCCAGGTGGTCAAGGTGGTCCTTTAATGCATGTGATTGCTGGTAAAGCTGTCGCTTTTAAAGAAGCGTTGAGTGATGAATTTAAAGCCATGCAGCAGCAGGTTCTGGTTAATGCCAAAGCGATGGTAGAAGTAATCCAGTCTCGCGGGTACAAGATTGTTTCCGGTGGTACCGATAATCATCTGTTTTTGATCGATTTAATTGAAAAAGATATTACCGGTAAAGATGCAGAGGCTTCTTTGGGACGTGCCTATATTACGGTGAACAAAAATACGGTTCCCAATGAACCTCGTTCTCCTTTTGTGACCAGTGGATTGCGTATGGGAACACCTGCGATTACCACGCGAGGTATGAAAGAAGCTGAATCGAAGCAATTGGCTAGCTGGATTTGTGATATATTAGACGACATTAATAATGAGTCAGTAATTGAGAAAATTAAAGCTCAGGTACTTGGATTAACAAGCCAGTTCCCGGTTTATTCGTAACAAGATTTAATAAAGGAATTAGAAATGCGCTGTCCATTTTGCTCCTTTCAGGATACTAAAGTGATTGATTCCAGACTGGTCGCCGAAGGCGATCAGGTCAGGCGACGTCGTGAGTGTATTGAGTGTGGTGAACGCTTCACTACCTTTGAAGGCGCAGAACTGGTAATGCCTCGGTTGATCAAGAAAGACGGTTCGAGACAACCTTTTGACGATCAAAAGCTTAAAGCTGGCATTTTAAGAGCTGTAGAAAAAAGACCGGTTTCAGTTGAAGATGTTGAAAAAGCGATTTTGAAAATACAATCCAAAATCAGAGCCTTGGGTGAGCGAGAAATTGAAAGCGATGTGGTTGGTGAAATGGTCATGGGCGCTTTGAATCAACTTGATCAGGTGGCTTATGTCAGATTTGCTTCTGTCTATCGTCGTTTTCAGGATGTCAGTGATTTCAGCAATGAAATTGAAAAACTGAAATCAAAAAATTAAATCTATCTGTTTTTGTTATTTCACCTCATTTGCCAGACAACCCATTTATGAATAATCAATCAAACAATCATTCAAATCAAGGCACTGAAAATTCAGTGTGGACTGAGTTTGACCGACAAATGATGGCATTGGCGTTACAACTGGCCAAAAAAGGTGAGTTTACTGCCAGACCCAATCCAATGGTGGGTTGTGTCATTGTCAAAAATGGCGAAATTATCGGGCAAGGCTGGCATCAAAAATCGGGTCAGGCACATTCGGAAGTCAATGCATTGGATGAAGCTGGCGAACAAGCCAAAGATGCAACCTGTTATGTCACTCTGGAGCCCTGCGCTCATACAGGAAAAACAGCGCCATGTGCTCAAGCATTAATTAAAGCTGGTGTAAAGCAAGTGATAGCGGCAATGGAAGATCCTTTTCCCGAAGTTGCTGGCAAAGGTTTTGAAATACTTCATCAGGCTGGCATTTTGGTCAAAGTGGGCTTGTATGAAGAACAGGCCAGAGCGCTGAACAGAGGTTTTATTTCTCGAGTCGTTAACAAAAAACCATTTGTTACCTGCAAGTTGGCCATGAGTCTTGATGGCAGAACGGCTTTGGCAGATGGTTCAAGTAAATGGATTACGGGTCCTGCAGCCAGATCCGATGTGCAAAAATTAAGAGCCAGACAAGATGCAATTTTAACAGGAATGGGTACTTTATTAGCCGATGATCCTTCATTGACTGTTCGACCAGAGGATTGCACTGATGAAAGTTTGACTCAGGCTTTTGACATCGGGCTTTCTCAACCAGTCAGAATTTTACTGGATAAAAAAGCCGATGCTTCGATTTCAGCAAAATTGTTTAACTCATCTGGCAAAGTAATTTGGATGATGGAAGCCGAAAATCTGGCAAAAGCAAAAGAAGTATTGAATGAAAATAACGGGATTGAATCGGGAAACATTGAAATTGGAGAGTTTAACCCCAATAATTTGTCTGATCTGCTCACCAGTCTGGCAGAAGCAAAAGTGAATCATTTGTTGATAGAAGCCGGTCATCAATTGGCAGGTGCTTTTTTACAGCAAGGTTTGATTGATGAATTAATCGTTTATGTCGCACCTAAACTGATGGGAAATGAAGGAATGGGTTTATTTCAGTTGAATATTGCATCAATGAAGGACACGATTAATCTGACACTAAAAGAGACAAGGCATCTGGGTGATGATTTGCGTTTAACCTACCATCTTGCCAAACCACTGGAAAAGTAAAATGTTTACCGGAATCATTGAAGCTACAGGAAAAATAGAGGCCATTGAATCGCGAAGAGGTGATAAACGTTTTACCATTGATACCGGAAAACTTGATATTTCTGATGTAGCGATTGGTGATAGCATTGCCTGTAATGGTGTTTGCCTGACAGTAATCGAATTAACAGAAAAGGCCTATGTTGCTGATGTGTCAGCCGAGACTTTGAAATTGACGACACTGGCTGATATCAATATAAAATCACCTGTTAATCTGGAGAAAGCCTTGACACCAACCACCAGATTAGGTGGGCATCTGGTCAGTGGCCATGTGGATGGACAAGGTAAAATTGTTTCAATTGAAACTTCAGCCAGAAGTACGGTTTATAAAATTGAAGCACCAGAGGATTTGGCTCGCTACATTGCCAAAAAAGGTTCGATTACGGTTGACGGTATATCCTTGACGGTTAATGAGGTAGAAGGTGCAATTTTCGATTTGAATCTGGTTCCTCACACTCTGCAAGAGACCATTGCCAGCGACTACAAGGTTGGTGATAAGGTTAATCTTGAGGTTGATATTATTGCCAGATATCTTGAAAGATTATTACTCGGTCAATCAACCGCCGATGACAAAAACACACAAAAACCGATAGATTATGCTTTACTTGTCAACAGTGGCTTTTTGAAGTCGTCGGCCGATTTGAAAAAATAGATAAAGGTTAACCATGCAATTAAATACAACAGAAGAGTTGATCGCTGATATTGCCGCGGGAAAAATGGTCATCTTGATGGATGACGAAGATCGTGAAAATGAAGGTGATTTGGTAATGGCATCAACTCATGTTAAAGCCGAAGATATTAATTTTATGGCAAGACATGGCCGAGGCCTAATCTGTCTGACCCTGACTCAGGATCGATGTGAACAGCTGCGCTTACCTTTAATGGTTGGTCGAAATGGAACATCCTTTGAAACCAATTTTACGGTATCAATAGAAGCTGCCGAGGGTGTAACAACCGGAATATCTGCTTCAGATCGCGCCAAAACAATACAAGCGGCCGTTGCCAAAGATGCCAAACCTTCTGATATCGTTCAGCCTGGACATATCTTCCCGATTATGGCTAAACCAGGTGGTGTGCTTAACCGTGCCGGACATACTGAAGCTGGCTGTGATTTGGCGCGTTTGGCAGGATTGGAACCCAGCGCCACAATTGTTGAAATCCTGAATGAAGATGGCACTATGGCCAGACGCCCAGATCTGGAAAAAGTAGCGAAAGCGCATAATCTTAAAATTGGAACAATTGCCGATTTGATTGAATACCGAATGAATAACGAGCACACCATTGAAGAAGTGCTGAAAGTTGATTGGGCAACTGAATTTGGTGATTTTAAATTGCACGCTTATCGGGATTCTATTGATGGGCAAACCCATATTGCATTGATAAAAGGTGAGATTAAAGCCGAAGAGCCAACGCTGGTTAGAGTGCATATCACGGATGTGGCAACAGATTTATTGGCCAAAGATAAAAGCAAGGCTGGTGGATGGTCACTACGTCGGGCCATTGAAAAAGTCTCAACCGCTGACAGTGGTGTTGTACTATTGCTAGGAAATCAATCGTCAGGCGATTCTATTCTTGATAGAATAGCCCTTTTGACTGGAGTCAAACAACAGAGTAGCAAGGCAACAGCCAAAGCGAGTCAGGCATCCAGAACAGTTGGAATAGGCTCACAAATATTACATCATTTGGGTGTTGAAAAGATGATATTGCTGAGTCCGGTTAAAAAATACCGGGCATTATCCGGCTTTCATCTTGAGGTTGTCGATTTTATTAGTGATGAAGAATGAGAGTAGAGAGTAGAGGTAATAGCAGCAGGATATGTGGAGCTGGATGGTTCCCTCGCCCTTTGGGAGAGGGGTAGGGAGAGGGCTTCTGTAGGGCGGGATAGCAAAGCGTTTCCCGCCAGATAATAAAGACAGTAAAAAAGAATTCGGTATACATTCCCACGCAGGAGCATGGGAACGAGAAAACAGGTTTTGAAAAGCAAAAAGCTTAAACAAGAGAGAAAAAGTTTATGAATATTATTGAAGGTAACATGGTGAGTCAAGGCGGTAAGTTTGCCTTGTTGGTTAGCCGATTTAACAGTTTTATCGTTGACAGTTTACAAGAAGGTGCTATTGATGCGTTAAAGCGTCACGGTGTTAATGAAAGTGATATCGAAATTATCAAAGTGCCGGGTGCATTCGAAATGCCAATTGCTGCGCAGCGTATCGCCAATTTGAAAAAGCACGATGCGATTATTGCTCTTGGCGCTGTGATCAGAGGCGGAACGCCACACTTTGAATATGTGGCTGGTGAATGTGTTAAAGGTTTATCACAAGTTTCTTTGAATAGCGGGTTACCCATCGCTTTTGGTGTTTTGACAGTTGATACCATTGAACAGGCGATTGAAAGAGCAGGTACCAAAGCAGGTAATAAAGGTGCAGAAGCTGCCCTGAGTGCACTTGAGATGGTAAATCTGTTTAAAGGTATGGAATAAATAGTTCATGCAAAAACCTTCCATGCGGAAAAAAGCCCGACGTTATGCCGTTCAGGGGCTTTATCAGTGGCATCTAAGCGGCAATGAGATTGCGGATATCAAAAAGCAGTTTCTTGAGACGATTAATCCTGAAAAGGTTGATGTTGAATATTTCGAGGATATTCTGGTAAACACGTTAAATCAGATCTCGATGCTGGATGATTTATTTACACCTTATCTTGATCGTAAGTTTGATGAAGTCAATCCTGTTGAGCTGGCAGTACTTCGTTTGTCTGCCTATGAGCTAAAAGAAAGAATAGATGTCCCCTACAAGGTTGTCATCAATGAAGCTCTGGAGTTAACCAAAACCTTTGGTGCTTCTGAGGCTCATAAATTTGTCAATGGTGTTGTGGATAAACTCGCCAAAAAGCTACGTCCTATGGAAACAAAAAAATAATCCATCATATTTAATTTCAGGTTTGCTTCTATCAATGATGACAGAGGCGTTTAAGAATATATAAAAAATATTAGTCAGGGAGAAAAATGAAAGAGTTTGAAGTTATTAATAAGTACTTTGCTTTGAACAATGTCAATAGACCAGATGTACTCAAGGGAGTGGGTGATGATTGTGCGTTATTGAAAGTACCCAGAGGACAAAGGCTAGCTGTTTCAATGGATACTTTGGTTGCGGGCGTGCATTTTCTCGAAGACATTTCACCTGAAGATTTGGCGCATAGATCCGTCGCAGTTAATTTGAGTGACCTGGCTGCTGCCTGTGCTGAACCTGCCTGGCTTACCTTGTCGATGACTCTGCCTGAGTTGGATGATAGTTGGTTGGCAGGTTTTAGTAAGGGATTAAAGGAAATTACAGAGTTTTTTGGGGTTCAGGTTGTTGGTGGTGATACTTGCAAAGGACCGCTTTCTATCACCATTCAAGCCCATGGATTTGTTCCTGAGTCAGTTTATGTCAGCCGAAATACAGCCAAGGCGGGAGAGTTGATCTGCGTAACAGGTTGTCTTGGTGATGCTGCTTTGGGTTTAAAAGTTGCTCAAAATAAGTTAAAAGTTAAGACAGATGTTGCGGAGCAATTATTAAAAAAATATTATCGTCCATTTCCGGCTATTGCGGCAGGGATAGCACTAAGAGGGCGAGCAACTTCTTCCATTGATATTTCAGATGGGTTACTGGCAGATGTTAACCATATCAGTCAACAAAGTGGCGTTGGTGCATTGTTAAGATGGGAGCGAATACCGCTGTCTGATTCAGCAAAACAAGTTAAAGATCAGACATTGGTTCAGCAAGCTGCATTAAGTGGTGGTGATGATTATGAACTTTGCTTTTCCGTCAAGGAAGATGAGCTGGAAGCTACTCAACATGCGCTACAAGTTGTTGGGGCTAATTGTATTCCTATTGGAAGATTTACAGGCAAACCTGGTGTCAGATTGCTTCACGAAAAAGAAGAAATTCCAATAAAGGATATGGGTTATTTGCATTTTTAGCGATTGTTTTTTATAAATTAGAGCATAGAGCCTGGAACTTTCAAATATGACTTCATCAAAAAATCAAAAAGTCAGTGCAAAAACTGTTTTTACCAATCCGATTCATTTTCTGGCCTTTGGTTTTGGTTCCGGGTTAGTACCCAAAGCACCAGGTACTGCGGGAACGTTAATCGCTGTGCCATTGGTATTTTTGTTGTCGTCCTTGTCTCTTTCAATTTATCTTGCGCTTTGTTTTGCCGTTATCCTGTCTGGCGTCTGGATCTGTCACTACAGCGCCAAAAAATTAGGTGTGCATGATCATCCAGGCATTGTTTGGGATGAAATTGCAGGGTTTATGATTACGCTTGCTGGTATGGCAATGAGCTGGCAAAATGTCATTCTTGGTTTTATCTTGTTTCGTTTTTTTGATATTGTTAAGCCTTGGCCGATAAAATGGATAGACAAAAAAGTCGCTGGCGGAATAGGTATCATGCTGGATGATGTGATAGCTGGAATGATGGCCTGGTTATGTTTGTACGGAGTGAATGTGTGGTTAGGCAGCTAATAATATTATTGTTTTTTGCATTCAGCATTTCTGCTGCAAGTCAGATTAACAATCTCAATGAACAATCCGATTCAGTTGAAGAAGACCCAATGGATATTCGTGTTGTGGGTTTGTTTAAGGATGCTGCACTAGTCAAATTCAATGGTAAGCAAAAGCTATATCGCAAAGGCGCCAATATTTCTGATGATATTCAATTAATATCAGCAACCACCAGTAAAGCCACTTTTATGATCCAGGGAAAGAAAGTAGAAATGGGATTGGACAAGTCTGGTGGATATAATTACTCGAGCAATCGAAATCAAAATTATTCAGACAATCAAGGTCAGAGCCAAAATTCAGAACAAAACCAGAATTCGGCTCAGCAAGAATCTGTTGAATCAAGCGGGTTAAAAACGGCAAAAATTTTACGTAATCCAGGCGGTATGTACATGACTTTGGGTTACATTAATGGTCGTTCGGTCAAGTTTCTGGTTGATACAGGTGCATCACAGGTTGCCATGAATG
>Ga0224501_10001921_pt1 | contig 16203 bp, 12 predicted proteins | sample SF_Oct11_sed_USG_4_FD_169105 | JGI IMG/M metagenome (GOLD analysis project Ga0224501, IMG submission 169105) | Sediment microbial communities from San Francisco Bay, California, United States - SF_Oct11_sed_USGS_8_1 | ecosystem: Environmental > Aquatic > Marine > Sediment | place: USA... | reverse complement strand
GTTCTATCGGGTTAAGGATCGTAGACAGAAGGGTTTTTTCAAAAATTATGCATTTTCTCCAAAAGAATTGGATTTGTAAAATGATGATCGGTTGTATTGTTGAGTAACGGCCACGTAATTGTAAATATTGTTTTAGTTTAGATTGTCTAAACTATGGTGTACTAATAGATGCAAATACAAATGAAAAAGTGAAAAGGTAATTTAATACAAAAATGGAACGAACAATAAACGTAGCTATTTTTTCGACACACCCGATTCAGTATTATGTTCCATGGTTTCGACTATTACACAGTAATAGGAACTTAGAGTCAACTGTTCTTTACAATATGATTCCCAATGAAGACGAGCAAGGCGTCGGTTTTGGTGTAAACATAAAATGGGATATCCCGATTATGGAAGGATACAAATGGGGACTCGTGAAAAACGTAGCGACTAATAAAGGAGTTTCCTCTTTTTTTGGATGTGTTGGGTGGGGAATAAGTAAAGCGATTAAACGTATAAAGCCAGATGTAGCAATCGTAACGGGTTGGAATGCATTTTACTTAATTCAGTGCCTTTTTCTTGCTAAGTTATTTAGAATACCAATAATACTAAGAGGAGAATCAAACGTTAAAAAAAAGAGAGGGTATGTGGCCTCCTATTTTCAATATAGGATAATAAAAATGGCAGACGCTTTTCTGTACATTGGACAATCAAATAAGGAGTTATACGAACACTACGGGATAAACGCAGATCAAATGTTTGAGGCTCCTTATTTTGTGGATTCAGACTTGTTTGAAAAAGAAAACTCTATTCAAAAAAACGAAAAGAAAGAAGGCGTTTGCTTTATATTTGTCGGCAAATTCATCCCTAAAAAAAGACCTCTAGACTTTTTGAATCTTATCGTTAAGCTCAAAAAAGAGGGTAGGGCTGTAAGAGGTATAATGGTTGGAGATGGAGAGTTGCGCTCCGAGATAGAGGATGCAATCAAAAGAGAAAATATAGATGTACTTCTCGCGGGGTTTGTAAATCAAAGAGAGTTACGCGGCTACTATGAAAATGCTGACATTTTTGTGCTTCCTTCAGACTCAGGAGAAACATGGGGCTTGGTAACGAACGAGGCGATGTTATCTGGACTTCCCGTTTTAGTTAGCGACCAGGTTGGTTGTGTACAAGACCTTGTAGACAGCGGTGTAACTGGATTTAGCTATCCATGTGGACAAATCGACAAAATGCTTAAACAAGCAAAAGTAATGATTGATGAATGTGATCTGGCTAAAATGGGCGAAAATTCACTAAATTTAGTCAAAACAAAGTTTACGCCAGAAAAAACGTATCAAGCTACACTCCAGGCAATTGGATATCTCCTAAAAAATTGAAAGTACTTCACATTACACCTACATACATTCCAGCGTACCGGTATGGTGGAACTATTTTTTCTGTGCATCGACTTTGTAAAGAGCTAGTAAAACAAGGTGTCGATGTTACCGTTTACACCAGCAATTTAAACGGTAATGACATCCTTGATGTAAAGACAAATACGGAGGTCATTATTGATGGTGTGCGCGTAATCTACTTCCCATCGAAGATTCTCAAAAAACTATATTACATGCCTTTACTAAAACAACACTTTTTGAAAAATGTATCCAATTACGATCTTGTGCATTGTCATTCCGTCTTCAATTATGCTCAAAATGGAGTTTTATCTATATGTAAAAAACGTGGAATACCCTTTATCTTGAGTCCAAGGGGAATGTTAGAGTCTGCGTTGATTAGACAAAAAAGTCGATGGTTAAAGGCTATTTGGTTAGCGCTAGTTGAGAAAAATAATTTATTCAACGCAGATTACATTAACTTTACATCTGATAGGGAGCTAGAAGAGTATAAAAAACTAGGATTGCCAATCAAGAATAGCTATATTTTGGGAAACGGGATCGAATTGCAAAATAGAAAAAAGGAAACGAGGAGAGATCAAAAAAGCATATTGTTTGTCGGTAGAATAAATTGGAAAAAAAACATTGACATTATGATCGAATCTATTGCTTTGCTACCAGGATATAAACTGATCATAGTAGGTCCTGATTCTGAGAACTACTGGAAGAAACTATGGGAATTAGTTAAAAAATTGTCGCTGGAAAATAGGGTGGAATATATAGGCGAAAAATATGGTGCAGACAAGCAGGACTTATTCAGAAATGCAGGTTGTCTAGCATTGATCTCTAAGTCTGAAAATTTCGGGAATGTCGTTATAGAAGCGATGTCTTACAACACTCCAGTTATAGTAAGTAAAGGAGTTGGTATCTCAGATACTATAGAAAAGACAAATTCAGGCTTAGTAATAGAGCCAAGCGCGATACAGTTAGCGGAAAGCGTAAAAAAAATGGAGAATGAAGAATTACGAAAAGCAATATTATCAAACGCGAATAAACTGATACAGAATAAATACTCTATCGAATTTGTTGTTAAAGAAACGAAAAAAATATATCAAATATGTATAAACGAGAAACACACAAATATTAGGGCGCCAAAATGCGTTTAGAAAAAGGTGATGTTCAATGAATATAGTAGGAATCAACGCTTATCACGGCGACTCGTCTGCCTGTCTTATTAAAGATGGGGTGGTAGTAGCGGCTGTAGAAGAAGAGCGCTTTACTCGGATAAAACACTGGGCAGGTCTTCCTTTAAAGGCAATAGTCTATTGCCTGGAAGAGGGAGGGCTCAAAGCAACTGATATAGACTGCTTTTCTGTCAATATAAACCCAAATGCAAGTATAGCCAAAAAAATAGGTTATGTTCTCACCGGAGGGATTGCCCTCGAGTCGCTAGTTAAGAAAGTAAAGGATAGAGAAAAAAAAGTAAATTTGCTAGAAGATCTTAAGCGTGGGCTTAATTTGGAAAATCACGATGTCGAGATTGAGTTTGTAGATCACCACATAGCGCATCTGTATTCATCTTTAATTACTACAAGCCATGAAGAAACTCTTTTCGCTTGTATAGATGGCTTTGGGGATTTTAAAAGTGCCATCTGGGGCTTTAGTCGCGGTTTTGAAATAGAAATAGATAAGACAATATACTTTCCTCATTCTCTAGGAATATTTTATCAAGCAGTCACTCAATTTATAGGATTTAATAGTTATGGAGATGAATACAAAGTTATGGGTTTGGCACCTTATGGGAGATACAATTATCCCGAAGAGATGGCGGAATTGGTCAGTGTAAATGAAGAAGGAGAATTTAGGTTAGATACTAGCTATTTCACTCACACAACGAAGGATTTTAAGTATACCTGGAAGGGTGGTAAGCCAGATGTCAGTTCTCTTTATTCAAAAAGAATGTTAGATTTAATGGGCGAAAACAGAAGCGAGAAAGAAGAGTTAACTCAGAGACACAAAGATATTGCGCACTCTGCGCAAAAAAAATATGAAGAGGTATTTCTAGGAATTGTAAATAGCTTGTACAAAAAATATGGAGCCTCACATTTGTGTTTGTCAGGAGGTTGCGCCATGAATTCTGTGGCCAATGGGAAAGTACGAGAAAATACAAAAATAAAATCGGTAACAATACAACCAGCGGCCGGTGACGCAGGTGGTTCAGTTGGTGCTGCATACTATACATATGTAAAATCGGCGAATAAGAAATTACTCGTTGATACTCCTTATCTCGGTCCTAGATTTACCATGGAACAAATTGAAACGCTTTTGTCCACACATAAAAGTGAATTGATTGCAGATCTGTGTGAAATTGAGTTGTTGATGGATGATCAGTTGATTAAATCTGTCGTAAGTGGACTGTTAGAAGGAAAAGTGGTCGGATGGTTTCAAGGTAGAATGGAGTGGGGCCCTAGAGCGTTGGGGAACCGTTCCATTTTAGCAGATCCTAGGCGAACTGATATGAAGGACATATTGAACTCGAAAATTAAAAGAAGAGAATCATTCAGGCCTTTTGCTCCAAGTATATTGCGGGAACATGTAAGTGATTGGTTTGACCAAGATGATGATGTTCCATATATGATGAAAGTCTACAAGATTAGAGAAAGTAAAAGGGCTGATATACCAGCCGTTACGCATGTGGACGGTACAGGCCGTTTGCAAACTGTTTCAAAAGAGATGAATGAAAAATATTATAAATTAATACAAGCGTTTTATGAGAAAACGAGCGTACCCATTCTGCTTAATACCTCATTTAATGAAAATGAACCAATTGTATGCACCCCAAAACAAGCTTTAGATTGTTTTCTGAGGACAAAAATGGACATTTTAGTTCTTGAAAATTACATCGTTAGAAGACCCTGATATTTATTGGGTTACTTGTTTTCAAGTTTTCACAAAAATTGCCTTTGTTCGTAGATTCACATTGATAGGGTAATACCTGGTTTAATTCCATACGGAAACACCTGAAAAAATGGAAAAAAAAGTAAAGTTTCTTATTTGCGAGCCGCAACATATTGAGCAGGCATTCTTCCAAGAATGTAATTTGTGGATTGCAGATAAGCCCATGAATAAATTAATATTTCTAAATCGTTACTATTACCCTGATCAGTCAGCAACTAGCCAACTCTTGACAGATTTAACATTTCATTTAGCACGAGAAGGTGCTCGAGTGATGGTTATTGCAGGCAGGCATTCATATAGTAAAAAATTGCCTCGTTTACTACCGGCTGAAGATATTGAAAACGTTCAAGTAAAAAGGGTATGGACATCTGGTTTTGGCAGAGATTGGCTACCGGGTAGAGTAGTAGATTACCTTTCCTACTATTTTTCATCTTTGTTGACATTGCTCATCTATGCGAAAAAAGGTGACATTATAGTCGCGGAGACAGATCCGCCTTTAATTTCCGTTGTAGCATGGTTAGTAGCGAAATTGAAGGGGTCACATACGGTAAATTGGGTTCAGGATCTTTTTCCGGAAATCGCTGATGTTCTAAAGGTCAAAGGGTTTAACGGCGTGTTTTCTCGATTTTTAAAGAGTGTACGTAATGTATCGTTCAGAGATGCCATTATGAATGTGGTGTTGGGAGAAAGAATGGCTGAGAGGCTCTACGAACTTGGAGTGAGATATAGTTCGGTAGAGATTGTCCACAACTGGTCTCCAGTAACTGCTATTAGACCAATCACAAAAGAAAAAAACCGCTTAAGAAACGAATGGGATCTGAAGGGAAAATTTATTGTTGGATACTCAGGAAATATGGGGCGAGTACACGATTTTTCAACCGTATTGGGTACGGCAGAGATAATGAGGAATCATAAGGAAATAGTTTTCCTCTTTATTGGAAGTGGGCCACAAAAAACCTGGATGGAAGAAGAAACTAAAAGAAAGAAACTACACAATGTTTTGTTCCTGCCTCCTCAAGAAAGAGCTATGTTGCCGTATAGTCTTACACTCCCAGATTTACATTTGATAACTTTGAAGTCAGATGTAGAGGGACTAAGCGTCCCGAGCAAATTTTATGGGGCCGGTGCTGCAAGCAAACCGGTCATATTTATTGGTGATGAACAGGGAGAGCTAGCAAAACTGATACGAGAATGTGAGGGTGGTGCCGTTATTCGTGAACATGATAGTGAAGCCCTTGCTCAGACAGTGCTTAGGTTGAAAGAGAGTCCTGTAGAGTGTGAACGGATGGGAGACAATATACGTAGGTTGGTACTATCAAAATTTGACAAAAGTATAGCCGTAGACCATTGGAAAGATTTGATAATTAATTTAACCAACCGTCATAAAGTCGATCTTGGAATAATATCTCAATCATCAGATAAAGACAAAAATACCATAGATAACAGCAAGATATGCTGGATCAGCGACAAGTCGGCGTCCAATCGTCCCTGAACGAAAAACTGACCTTTCCTTCAGAAATTCAACTACTAAGTCATTGTTACCTTAAGTTAGATTTACTCTGCGTCGATAGATAAAGAGTAGCAATATACTTGAATGAATTTTGATTATAGGACTGGAAACATTCTTAGAACGAATCTAAAGTGAAGGTCAAGATAGTGAAACGGTCTGTTTGTTCTTCTATAGATAAATATTGGTGGGCATTCATCATTATGCTAGTAGGGATAAGTTTTAACGTACATGCGGTTTCAAACATGGCTTTGGTTAATTCTACCGTTTCCACTTCGTATGGAACAGATGATAATGTGTACAAGACCGAAAAAAATGCTATTGCTGACGAATATCAGTTGGTAAATATGGAAATAAAATTGGGATTGGATTATTCGAAAATAAATCTAACATCCGGGTATGTCGGTAACTATTCGAATTACAAAAAAAGCTTAGACCTTAATAGAGAAGAGCACAAGATACACGCTATTGCAAACTACCAGGGACCAATTTGGCTTTTTACGTTGAGGTCGCTTTATGAGGTGAGCCATGACGAAAAAGGGGATCCAGGTACAAGTACCCAGTTCTCTCCGATTCCAGTTGAGTACAAAGAAAAAAAGGCGCAGTTTTTGGGGAAATATGGCGGATCCAGAAAAGATTTAGGTACCAATGTAACGTACGACTATATAGACAAAAAATTTCAAACTCTTGCTAATTCCTCATTAAACAATATAAGAAATGTGGCGGTTATAACTCATGCGCAACCCTGGACAGGAAAAACATCTTATTTATTTCAACTGTCAGTGTCTAATACTGAATTCACGAATATACCAACAGCACAAAACGCCTATCAAGAATATTCTGTAAGTACCGGTGCTGAATGGGACATATCCGGAAAAACAACAGGAAGCGCACTAATAGGGACGTCGTGGGTTAGTGCTCCAGGCAGAGATGCGTTAGATGGGCTCGATATTCGAACTTCAATAGACGCGATATGGCGCAGAAAAAGCTATAGCGTAATAGGAATAAAACTAACCCGGAATTTAGTTGCGTCCTCAGATAGAATTGGTAGCATGTCTGTCACTAATGGTTTGTCCATGTCTTTGAATCATACATTTACAAGACGTATCGGGGCCAGTGCAGCTGCAACGGGAATAGTAAACGAATACCAAAATACCAATAGCATATTTCTGGGACTTAGTCTCGGAATGAACGTGAATGTTTTCAAGAAAGTTAGAATAGCTGTAAACGGCAATGCCGGAACAGGCGGTGTAAATTCATTTACTCCGGACTATGCTGCCAAATCTATAGTTATCACCGCAACTATGGGTTTAATGTAGATGTTGAAAACGATGTTTAAAATAGTGTACAAAAAATCAATATTTGTAGTTCTGGTTTCAGGTATTTTCTTTGCTGCCAGCGCGTCGGACTACAAGCTAATGAAGGGCGATATAATATCAGTAACTATTTTTGGCGAATCAGAACTCTCAATTAAGAAATTTGTTATACCTAGGACAGGCACTATCACTATGCAGTTAATTGGTGTAGTAGAGATAGGAAATAAAACGATAAAAGAAGCGGAGAAACTAATTACTGACAAATATCAGGACGGCTATTTAAAAATGCCAAAGGTCACGATTGCGATTGAATCTTTCAGGCCTATTTTCGTAAATGGTGAGGTAAGAAATCCTGGTACGTTTACTTATCTGGAGGGGCTTACTGTCAGAAAAGCCATCGCATTAGCAGGCGGGTTAACAGATAGAGCATCTTTAAGAAAGATCAATTTAGTAAGAGAAGGTACAGACGAGATTATTGATGTGGCAGGGGTGCTAGATGAAACTCAAGTTTATCCCGGTGATGTGATTACTATTGGCGAAAGCCTGTTTTAGATTAGGTAGAACGGAATGTCATCATTCTTTGGCGAACATGAGCGTGGACGGAGTGCAGTCGACTACTGGCGAGTAGTCCGTCGTTACAGCCTTAGTTTGGGTTCGATAACAGCAGTTTTTGCTATAATCGGATTCTTTATAGGCTCATCAATACCTCCGCAGTATAACGCGTCAGCAAGCTTGCATATAAAACCGACCGTAGCAGCTCAAAGTAACAATCTTGGCATCCAATCTTTACCGTTTAATATGTCTTCCCTTTATCTGACTCAGCTGGAATTGATTAGAAGTAGAGCTGTTGCGGAGACGGTAATAAAAAGACTTAATTTAGTAAATCACAAAGACTTCACTGGAGAATCCAGGTCAGCAACTCAAAGTGTTGTTAGTGGAATCATGGGTGAAAAATTGGCTCGAACCGTATTTGGGAATGGTGGTTCTAAAAATACGCGTCCCGTAGCCGTAACGCAAGTAGTACCCGGTTTTAACGAGAGACTATTTGTACGCAGTGGTGGAAAAAGTGATCTCATAGTTATAAGCTATGATAGCGGTGATCCAAAAATGGCCGCTGCGGTGGCAAACGAAGTGGCTGCAGAGTATATTCAAGCGCTAACAAGTGCGCATCAAAACAATATAAACGAAACGATTGGATGGTTGACTACTAAACTTGATGAAGCAAAAGCAGCACTAGTGCAATCTGAAGCTTCCCTAAGGGCTTTTCAACGAACCCAAGCAGTCGGTGATAGCGCTGACGAAGTAAAACTTAAGTCTGGACGATTAAGTGGAATCAGTGCGCAATTAATTAAAGCCCGAACAACTCGCATGGACTTGGAAATACGCTTGAAGCAACTAGAAGCAAACAACGGAAATTTTACGGCCCTAGAATCAATAAGAGACGTAGTCGATAGCGCGATGGTGCAAAAAATTCGTGAGCAGGAAGCTGATCAAACGAAACTGATTTTGCAGTTGTCAGAACGGTATGGAGAAAAACACCCGCAGCTAATTCGAGCTAAAGCAGAACTGAAACATATTCATGATAAAAAGCAAGCAGAAATAAATAAGGTAATACAGACGATAAGAAAGGAATATGAATACGCAAAAAACAACGAAAATGCGTTGAAGCTGGCGATGTCCGAATTTCAAAAAGAGTCGACGGTTGCAAAAGGGGTGGAGTTTCAGTTAGCAAAGCTGGAAATGGAGGTGTCTACAAACCGAGAAATATATGATCTGTTGCTCACACGGATGAAAGAAGCGGATCTTACACGCAATTCTTCAATGATCGATGTGAGTGTGGTGGACATCGCCAATCCTCCCGCTAAGCCATACAAACCCAATTTAGACCGCATTGTGGGAGGCTCAGCTTTAGCGGGGTTTCTACTTGGATTTTTCCTCTCTTTGCTAAGGGATTCGACAGATACTTCGTTTAAAACGGGGGAAGATTTAGTCGACAAGTTGGGTGTACCGCTATTGGGAATCTTTCCTATGCTAACACGTAAGGACTTGACTGGTCGGATTCCTGAACGGATTGTTTCGGAACGACCGCAATCGGCCGTTGCTGAATCCGTTAGTAATATACGAACAAATATAATATTTCAAGCGAGCAATGATCCTCCTCAGGTAATTATGTTGACATCGGCTATGGCGGGTGAAGGAAAGACAACTCTATCGAACAATTTGGCTATCTCACTTGCACGGCTTGGACCGACTTTGTTTTTAGAATTGGATACTCGGCGGCCGCGTATGGCAGAACTGATGCGCAGCAGAGCGAGCATGGGAGTATTCGAGTTCGTCACGGGTAAGGGGAACTTAAAAGAATGCCTGACCGCCGAGCGCAGAATAAAAAATCTTTACACCATGTCTGTGGTTTCGAAACCAGCAAAACCACTTGAATTTCTATCTTCTAAACGTTTCAAAGATGCACTAAAAATATTGCGAACAAAGTTCAAATATATAGTGGTCGATACACCACCCTTATTGCCGGTGAGTGATGCTATTGTACTTGGGTCTTTGGCTGACGGTGTCATTCTTGCCGTTGCGGCAGAAAGTACCAAGTATCCTGCGGCAAAAGAAGCGCTTTCTAGACTTCAGTCCAAGAGTGTAGAAGTAATAGGGGCTGTACTAACGAAAGGCGATAGGAAGACGTTTAAGACCTATGGAAAAGATTATTACTATGGTTATGATAGTTACTATGGTGGTGGAAGTAAGCGGGGGCGATTGACGTAAATCGAACATACAGGTGACTCGAAACCTTAAACAGACATTCTCTATATCGATACTTGTTGGCCTAGTAAGCTATGCCGCAATACAAGGTATAACCGATATGTTTAGGTCTGGAGTAGAGCATTCCATAAAGAAGTGGGTGTGCTCCCCCGATGTAAAGCCAAAAGCGGAAGATTTGGCGATTCTCAAGGATAGGATTGAATTTTCTTCTGAACTCAATTCAGTAAACGCAGATTTGTGGTTTCAGAGAGGCCAACTATATGCCTTAATGGCTTCAACGACATCAGTTTGGACACCCGACGCAAGGGAATTACGTCTTGAAACAGAAGAGCAATATTGGAAAACTCTAACTATAAGGCCTGAATGGACTGTTGCCTGGATAAATCTACTACAAACTAGAATACTGACAGGGCAAATAGATCGTACTACCCTCTCCATAATAGATAAAGTAATAAAAAAAGGAAAATGGCAATTAGATGTACAACGACAACTGATTTGGATCATTTTCGGTACATGGGATTCTCTCAGTCCAAATCGTCAAGCGCGGGTATCCAAACATATTGCCCAAGTTATGGAGAAAGATACCCTATTTGATGCTGCAGTCGCTTCCGCACTAAATTACAAAAAAATTAGCACACTGAAACAGTTTCCCCTGAGCAAGGAATTGAGAAGAAAACTAAGGCAAACACTAGCAGATGAAGAAAAAATGGCCTCATTGAAAAGACATGAACGGGCAACAAGCGGCTATTGCTAAGGCATCATATCTATGCACGGGCACCTAAAGAACATCTATTTTTGGTATCTTCTACTTTTAGCGTGGATGCCCATCCCTTTTGCCTCCAAACGCCTTTGGGCAGAATCAATCATGGAAATATGGACGTTCATTTTGCTGGTTGGCGTTTCTGTATATTTACTTAAAGAAAATTCATTTTTACCCCAATCCATATACAAAATAAAAAAGATCATGCTTTTTTTTAAAATGTGGGTAGGCTATCTTATTTTGCGGACTGCGGTTGATTTGTTTAGCAGTCAGTGGAGTGATTTTTATGCTCAGAACCAGAAGCTAGTAAAGCAGTCTTTAGAAATAGATCCAGAGATGGGGAGTAAAGTCAGTGAGCAATTGGAGCTTTTGTCTAGATATTTTGACTATGGTTCAGGAATACAGGAATTGATTTTGGTGTTTTGCTATGTAGGCTTGTTTTATTTGACTACAATTTTGTGCTCGGATAAGAGAAGAATTCAGACTCTTTTTGTTGTTATATCAGCAGTAGGAATAATGGAGGCTTGTTTAGGGCTTCTAAACAGCGCGGTATTCTTTTTTTCCAACGGCGCATCAGATTTTCGTAGTATTGCTACTGGAACTTTTGTAAATCGTAATCACTATAGCGCCTTTCTTAATATTTCAGCATTTTGTATATTAGCTATTTTGTTAGATGTGGGTTTACAGGAAAGAAGATCGAGTCATCGTTGGCTCGCTAAAAATTATTTAATAACGCGTATCATGGATTGGCGAATACAGTTTGTGGTAGGTTTCTGCCTAATATTGTTCGCGCAACTATTAACACAGTCTCGTACTGGTTTAGTGGTGATGGCTATTACAAGTATAATAGGCGTATTGATTATTGGTGCAAGAAGAAAGATATGGGCAGAGTACGCACATGTCATTTTTACCTTTGCCGGCATATTTGCAGTTATGTTTGTAAGCATAGGAATTAAGATTATCAGTACACGGTTTACAGCTGAGTCATTTGAACTGGATTCACGCATAGAGATTTGGCCTGTAATATTCAAGATTTTTCAGGATAACTGGTTGTTTGGCACCGGTTTACGAAGTTTGGGGCAGGTTTATCCCTTATATAATGATGGTGTTGTCACACATTTTGTGAGCCATGCACACAATGATTATTTACAGACAACGGTAGAACAGGGGCTTATAGGAGCCGGCCTACTTTTAGTAATTATTGTATTGGTCTATATGAGAGGAATAAGAACACTTCTCACTTCAAATAAAAGTGGAGAATTAGCCTATACCTTTGGTGCCTTTATGGTTGTTACATCAATGTTACTGCATGGACTAACCGATTTCAATTTTAGAATACCTTCCAATGCGGCCTACTTTTTTGTCATGTTGGCTGTGTTAGCCCAATACTCCTGGGCACGAAAACCTCGTAAAAAGAAGAAAAGCAGCGAACTTTATGAACCGGGTGCTATAAATAACCTGGATGTTAAACTTAGACGTAAGCTTCTTTCGTAGTACGTTTACCTAGTCCCTTCTATAAATATCCATTTGATTCTTATTATTGAATGTGATCAAGGCTATAAGTATACTCCTGCCATAGAATTTTCAGGAGTTTTTCGCCATGCGTTCATTTTTACCACCAGTTAGAACTCTAATGGGACCAGGGCCATCAGATGTGCACCCTCGAATATTGGAGGCACTTGCTCGTCCCACAATTGGGCATTTAGATCCACAGTTCGTACGCATGATGGACGAGCTTAAGTCTCTGATTCAGTATGGTTTTCAAACAAAAAATGAACTGACTATCCCTGTTTCAGCACCCGGCTCAGCCGGTATGCAGACCTGTTTTGATAACCTTGTTGAGCCAGGGGATAAAGTATTGGTCTGTCAAAACGGCGTGTTTGGCGGACGCATGATTGAAAATGTGGTTCGGGCTGGCGGTGAGGTGGTAATTGTTGAAGATCCTTGGGGTAAGCCAGTAGATCCTCAAAAAGTGAAAGACGCGCTCAAAGCTAACTCGGACATCAAGCTTGTGGCAATGGTCCATGCTGAAACGTCTACTGGAGTCGAGTCAGACGTCACGGAAATCAGCAAACTAGCCCATTCGCATGGAGCATTATTGATTGTGGACGCGGTGACGTCATTGGGTGGTATACCAGTATTGGTAGATGAGTGGAATGTGGATGCAATCTATTCCGGCAGTCAAAAGTGTCTTTCCTGCACACCGGGTCTGTCGCCTGTTTCTTTCAGTGATGAAGCGGTTGCCAGATTGAAAAGCAGGAAAACCAAGGTCAATAGCTGGTTTCTGGATTTGAGTTTAGTCATGGGATATTGGGGGGAAGGGGCGAAACGCACCTATCACCATACTGCACCTGTGAATCCACTTTACGCCCTGCATGAAGCCTATGTGATACTTAAAGAAGAAGGTTTGGAGAATGCGTGGGCACGTCACAAAAAGAATCACCTGGCGCTGAGAGCCGGTCTCGAAGCAATGGGTCTGGAGTTTGTGGTGGATGAGAAATATCGTCTGCCCCAACTGAATGCCGTCAGTATCCCCGAAGGGGTGGATGATGCTGCAATTCGTTCAACCCTCTTGAATGACTATAGTCTGGAAATAGGCGCTGGTCTTGGCGTGTTTGCAGGTAAGGTGTGGCGAATTGGTTTGATGGGGCATGCGTCCAGCAGAAAAAATGTCTTGTTCTGTTTATCTGCGTTGGAAACTGTTTTATCAAAGGTCAAGGCGCCCATTAGTAAGGGTGCCGCTGTAGACAAAGCCGCAGCGGTTTACAACGCATAAATCTAATCGACTTTCCGAAACAGAAAAGCCACTCTAGGGTGGCTTTTCTGCGTTTTGGAATCGAAAAAGCTAAAACGATTCTTCTTCCACTTCCAGATAAACAAGATTGATCAGCCTCCCAATATTTTCATCCAGGCCAGACCAGTCTTTATATCCATTCATAGCCTTAATAATTTTAGGCTTCATTTCAAAATCATTTAATCCGCTCTCAAAATTATTTTTGACTTCAGCTTTTAGTGATTGTAAAAATTTACGATAGGTGTTGATTAAGCGCTTATCACCACTTTTTCCGTGTCCTGGAACGAAAATATTCGCGCCGGTCTTTTCTCCGATATCCAGAGCAGCCAAATTGCCATTTAGGCTTGCCATAAACGGGCTAATATTTTCCACTCGAAGTACGTCTCCAAAAAGAAATACCTTTTCCTGAACCACCTCTAGCATGATATCACCGTCGCTATGTGCTTTTCCTTTGTAGTAGACTCGCAATGTAATATTTCCGAAGTCCATTTCGTCACCCTCGTTCACAGTTTTATTGGGCGCAACAACTTGTGTTCCTTCTATGGCATTATTACTGCGTTGATTAATTGCCTTTATCCACATTTCGCCACCATTTGTTTCGATCGATTTCTTCATCAGTGGATGGGAATAAATGGATACATCAGGAAAGTGCTTTTTAACGCCGTGGTTTCCCAGCCAGTGATCGCCGTGGCCGTGGGAATTGATAACCGCAATCACGGGCTTTTCGCTTACTTCCTTTAGTTTTCTAACAACCATTTCGCCGGTGTAAACACTGCTGCCCGGGTCCACTATAATGGCACCTTTTTCAGTGGTTATTACTACTGGATTGTTGCGGAAGCCCTGATTTTGTTCGGTTACTTCTTCATTTGGGCCATGAATGACATAGACATTTGCACTCAATTTCTCCAGTGGATAATTATGTTGAATGTCCCTTTCACCACCGTGGACTGAAAATGAAAGTACAACTGCCGAGATTAGAATAGTTGACTTGGCGTTCATGGTATTTCTCCAATGATTGATGGTTAGTAGCATTATTTAAGCCACTCGATTCCATTTTGCTGGTTGTAAGGCCGAGTCCAAATCGGTTCCCATGATTCTGTTGGCGAAGACAGCAATTAATTTGTTGGCGATCATTGCAATGAGTTCCAGAATGTTTTGGCGAGTGTATCCGTGGGATAGAAAGTTTTCCACTTCGAGTTCTGTTAGCTGACCCTCTTTTTTAATCAACAAGCTGACAAAATCTTGGAGGGCATTTAGCTTCGCGCTATTCAGTGCTTGATTATTTCTGAGTGCTTGTACAATCTTGTCATCGACTCGGCCCATTTGTGCAAAGGCTGTATGGGCTGCAACGCAGTAGGCACAATCGTACTCACGAGCAATAGTTAAAAAAGCGATATGTCTTTGTTCATCACTCAAGGAATTTTGGTTCGCGAGCTCATCCAGCGCCAGGTAAGATTTGACTGCCTCAGGGGATTCCGCCATGGCTCCCAACGCATTGGGGACAAATTGGTAGTGTTCCCGAACCTGAAACAGGACCGCCTTAGTGTTCTGGGTAGCAGTATTTATATCTGGTATTTTGAAACCGTTTTTCATCGTAAGTTCTCCGTAGGGTTGTTTGTGGTGTATTGACTGAGCTGGTTTCATCATAGGCTGCGTGGATCAGTAAGTTATGGCGGTGCGATGATCTTTATACGATCATAAAACGATCATTAATAAAAACAAATAGTTACGGTACTATTCCCGTCGAGCGGGGGCTATGATAAGGTGATTATTTTGGGATTTTTATTCTCTAGGACCCATCTGCTGAGAAATTGTTTTCATGTCTGAGCCAAGTGTTAGTTCGCTGGATTTTATGCGGGAGCAACCGTTTTTAGTGGGGGATTGGCGCGTCGAGCCCACTTCCGGACGTATTGTGCTGGGTTCAACCGAAGTGAAGTTGGAACCCAGGGTGATGGATTTGCTGTTGTGCCTGGCATCGCGCCCTGGAGAGGTGTTTTCTCGTGTCCAGTTGGAATCGACGGTATGGGCCGGGATGGTCGTTGGTTATGACTCTCTCACCAGTGCAATGATCAAATTGCGTAAGGCGTTCAATGATGATTCACGCAACCCCCAGATTATTGAAACAGTCTCAAAACGAGGTTATCGACTCCTGGCAAAAGTGAGTTTTGATCCGCCTCAGGCCGGGAGGGTTATTGAAGAGACATCGCAAGTAACCATCAAGGAAGAATCTCCTCGACGACGTCTTCACCACTATTCGACTTTTGCTATCGTCTCGTGTTTGCTGCTCATGGCACTCTGGTTTTTTATCAAGGAAGAATCACCCACAAGGCCTCAAGCGATTGGCGATACCCCTGAGAGAGTGGGTCTAGTCGTTCTACCATTCATCAATATGAATGACGATCCATCCCAGGAATATTTTAGCGATGGAATCACCGACGACCTGATTGTGGATTTATCACGATACTCGGGTCTCTTGGTGATTGCGCGTCGTTCTGCGTTTAGCTACAAATCCAGAAACGCGGATATTCCGACTCTAGCCAGGGAACTCAATGTTGGGTATGTGGTGGAGGGCAGTGTGAGACGTGACCACGATAAAGTTCGAGTCAATGTACAACTGGTTGACACCGCCACAGGAATGAATATTTGGGTTCAACGCTTTGAAGAACGAACCGATGATTTATTTTCGGTGCAGGACGACATTCGTAAAAACATCATTAGGTCACTCTCGGTGAAACTAACCGAAGAAGAGC
>Ga0224501_10001920_pt1 | contig 16208 bp, 11 predicted proteins | sample SF_Oct11_sed_USG_4_FD_169105 | JGI IMG/M metagenome (GOLD analysis project Ga0224501, IMG submission 169105) | Sediment microbial communities from San Francisco Bay, California, United States - SF_Oct11_sed_USGS_8_1 | ecosystem: Environmental > Aquatic > Marine > Sediment | place: USA... | reverse complement strand
ATATATGTACATATATATATATAGATCTATTAAATGATGCATGACTGAGGGAATCAGTCATCTCGCACCGGCATTTTGCAGCAAAGATCGCCAAGTTAATTATTTGATTATTGATTATTGACCATGTTATGATGGAGATCAAAATGCATGCCAAAGATTGTACATATAATGAAACATAGCAGTGCTTTGTGCTCTCCGATCGTGCTGCCTAATTGCTCGCGCGTTTATAATTCTAAGAAGCTTTTTCCTTAGTCAGCTGGGAGCCAACTCGCTTCAAGGTGTTGAAAAATAATTCTATTGAGTAGCACGTAGTCAAAGACATTGAGATAGGCCTTACAGCTCCATTAATGATCCCAAGTGCTCTGTTTTGCCGAGTAGTGGGAGTTAATGGATACGACCCTTGTTCCCTATAGACTAGTAGCTGTTGAATCCTCTAATAATTAAATGTCTCCCGGATATTTAAGGAAATATAGCAGATATTTTCGCAGAAAACTGGTGTCGTAATACGGGTTACTTCGAATTGAACCAGGTATGAGGAAACAACACATTACAGGTCTCCCTGGGCGCTCCAATAGATGGCTACCAGGGACACGAATGCGTCAGGCGGTGTAGCTAATGCATTAGTCTGAAGTTACACAATTAATGTGTTCGCTATGATATCTAAAAAATGCCACTTAGGGGGCAGTTTATACTGTGGGAAGAAACTAAAGGCCCAATATGATGAATAAAATTATTTTATGTTTTGATTTCAAGTGGAGTGTAACCAGGTGATAAAATATGGTGTGCTGGAGAGGTTTTTAAAGGTTGATGTCGTCATCATCATCAATGTCACTGGGAGTCGAAACCATGACTCGTGGCACACGAGTCTGATTGTGCATCCTAACCAAATTAAGGTTATAGCGGGTTAGCTCAGTGGTAGAGTGCTAGCCTCCTAACCATGAGATCTAGTCCTAGTCATGCAGCTAGGGCGAGAATATGATTATTATTATAATATAGTACGAGCTCCTCACATACATCCTAGCTCCTACCGCTTCAATAAGCCTCAGGCTTAGGAGGTCAGCTAAATTAGACGACAGAGTGTCTGAGTGAAACAATAAGAGCAACCTAGCACCCATGGGTGCCCCAAACTTTATTCTATAGCTATTGGTGAAACTTTCTGTGCAATTCTTCAATCATTGCCTATGAATGATATTATTAGAAAAACGGCCCATTTGACCCGATTTGTAAGGCATAAGTACACCAAGAGAGTGCATGCATGGGTTCAAATCCCAGAGAAGTCAATGGTGATGATCGGAAGGGTATCTGACCTTAATTTGCTCCTGAGCACCAACAAAGTCTCCCTGTTAACCAGGAAGCAAACTCAGTGACCCTGTATGCGGAATAATAATGTATAGTATAGACAGCCAAGCCCAAAACTTCAAGAGAATGAATAATCAGTATTCCTACATCCTCACACATGTACTTTTGCTTTTAGGTGCAAATCTACCAGCCAGATTAGTATACTTGTCTACACAGCATGGGAGCAGCCAGAGTACTCAATCAAGTGGTTGTCTTGAGACTGAGAATCTCTCAATCAGAGAACAATCTTCTTATGCTGCTCAAACACAAGCCCCAAGCCTCAGCGAATGGGTCTCAGCAAATAGGCCTCAGCAAATTGACAACATTGACAACTGGCTGTTTGGTAATTTAAAGGGTTGCCTATGGATGATATTACTAGAAAAACAGTGACAGACAAGTCATTGCAAAGAACTGACTTTTTTCATGTTGTCATTTCAGTTAATTGGTTGCATGGAATTCATGAAGTATACTTGATCAAGCATTTAACAGAATAATAAGCTGCGTTTGCACCCAGAGTAATAACAAAGGTCGCCAAGTAAAGTTATAATTCTAGATACAATGATAACGTATTCTGTAATGGCATAAGATATGGGGGAGATGGGCTTGGATGGGTGTTATATGGGATGAGATATTGCAGAGCAGACAGGATAGGACTGACTGGATGATATGAGATGTAATGCGTAACCCTTGGCTTTCACTCGGGATGGGGCAAAACATTGACCTATCTAGACAAAGGACGCATTCTGCATAAAATTGCTGGTGAATCGAGTATGGACATCCAGTCTCTCTGGCGGTGGGCATAGTGAACACCAATTTTACAGGGCTTGGTGCCGATGGTTACGTTGCCTGCGGCCTGCAAGTAGGAAGGCGGAAGGCCAGCTAGCTTCTTGTGTTGCGCTCTGGAAATGGGCTTGGAAGGGGCACTTGAAACCTATAATGATGCAGAACCTACAGCTCCTGAGATCAGCATGCTACCAATTCCATCCAGCGGCGAGGGCAGCGTCAAGCTGTTTGAGAGATTCATGGAGAGAGGGCTTGGAGTACGCCGTGATCCGGGTTTCAGCTAGCATATATCCTGGGTATCACACACTGGATGGTTGAGGTGAAGCAATAGCCTAATGGATAGTGTACTAGGAGTTGGACTTGGGTTCAATTCTCAATTTGGGCAAAAACTCTGTCTTTTGCAACATTTTCGCTGGTTTCAGATCTTGACATTTAAAACAGAAAGCCTTCTCAAAGAGTAATTTTTCTATGGGGCACGTGGGTGCAAGCAGAAAATCTCCTAATAAAACACCCTGGGATACGCTGAGCCTAAGACTCGGTAGGCCAATTTTTGCAGGACTCCTCACAGCTGTTCTGTCACAGAGATAAGAAGAAGTGGACAGCTATCTCCTTACGCATCCTCTACTCATAAAACCATAAAAAAACATACATAGATTTACCAAATAGTACATTGGAATAATACGATTGTGCATTTGAATAGACTGTTGGGCAATTTAGTTGTTCAGACAGAAAAAAATGTAAAGAAAATTGGTAGGCAACTCTATCAAATGTGCAGGTTGTTATATAAGCAGAAGATGGTTTATAAATTTTACACGCCGGTGTTCGATGGAACACTATGTTTGCGCCAAATAACTGTTCTCTCTTGTTTTGCGTAATTCGGTCACAGTGAAACATTCAACTAGCTAACTATTTTAGGAAAAGATGGTACAATTATTTTTGTCTCAGTACAGTCTCGATATAAACCTACACCCATTTCTGACATTTGTGAGTCATCTTTCGGCAGGCACAGCAGGGTTACCCCTTCGCGAAACACGAGCCTTTGTTATGATTAATGTCAATTGCTGTTTACCAGGTATTTTGGACAGCTCACGGTCATGCACTCCGGTGCAGTTGGGTTTGTTCTTGAGTCAAGTTAAACAATGGGGTGGCTATATAGTGTGCTGTGTAGAGGTTTTCCAGCATGGTAAGGCTACTAGTACTTCAGTGTATTCGTTTTAAGTAGCACGCGCGTTTGTTGCTAATGTTCGATTGCAAAAAACGAATTGTGAATGGTTTATAGACCAGTTTACAGCCGAATTGATTCTGCTGCTGAGATAGAGATAAATCCTTCTCTTCTACATGGATAACATCACCAAAGGTGCATTCAGACTAGAAGGATTATTTGCATTCAGGCTAGGCAGATTATCCGGTCAGTAGGGCTTAACCGATCGAATTGTTCATCAGTAGCCCATCAGTAAGGACCAATTAGTAGGATTTGAACTCTTTGGCGATCAGTCAAAATCAGTCAGGTGATGATCCATGTAGTTTTAGCCAATTAAAGGCAAGCAAATGCAGTGACCAATAATCTGCGACTGGACAAGGACTAATCATCGCATACCTTTTATCTTGCATCGTTTCCGCAGCGCCGTAACAAAGAACAGTCGTAGTGACTTAGAGACGTCACACCAGAAGCGCGGTACTCGACACAAACAACGTACCGCGATCCTATTGGTCAATCTTTGACCAATTGTAATGCGGATCAACTACGATGTAAAAGCCTGTGGAAAGAAAATCAGGGCATTGCATCGGCTAGTTTTCTACTAAGAATCAGTAAGCCATACCGACCGGGTAATCGGTATAGTCTGAATGCACCTTAAATCAACTGGTTGTTTCATTGTAGCTGGGATTGTTCATGGGGTGTCCCATTGAGAAGCAAACTCTATGACCGAGCCTTCTTTTTTTAACAATGATTTGAATCAACCGATGGTGAAAGAACGTAGTGCCATCCAAACTGGGATTTGAATAGGAGATCTCTGATATGACCTAGCATGCTATTCATTTTACACCTGAGTTGAAACATCTACCAGTGTGTGAGGTCATGTGGTAAGAAAACAGAAACCCAAGACAAGCTGCCCAGGACCTGATATCTCATTTTCTGGTATACCATACATGTAGACATTTTTTCATATGACATCATGACCGTTAGGTCTTTAAGGTGAAACTGCTGTGCTGTATACTACCTCTTGACTTTCCCTCTGATAAGGTTTAGCATGGAATGCTATGAGCGGATCATTACCAATGCTCAGCTCATACCGTGAAGTATATCATTGGCTCATATTAAGGCTTGTTTCTGTTCATGTATGAATAAGTCACGCCACCCACTCGTTATGGCTGAGTATGAGGGTTCTGAGAACATGAGGGATTTATAGTAAAAGAATCGCCCACGGCTCACACTCTACCAGGCTACCCACTTTATTAGCTTGCCCTATATAGTTAAGGTCTGTCAACCCAAGATTTAGGAGAAGGCCAGATTAGCTCCATCAGTAAAAGGTATGGGATTGCATTCTAGGGGTTGTAAGCTCGGTAGCCAATGCTGGTTGGATTACTGCTTGCTTGATATAGGGCTGAAGCAAGTCTCTTACTCTAATTTGCAAGCAAGGTTTTGAATCACCTTAATAGAGGTCCCAACCAGTGGAGAGGGATCACACTTACACCATGGTTGTGAAATAAGATCCACCTTGTCATTCTCGTGAAACCCTTACCCATATTCACTGTTGGAGAAGTCTGAAAAGTAAAACAAATGATTTGGTAATCACGAGAAGAGTCAGAAAAGAAGGCCAGGTTCAAAGAATGGCAAATATAGTAACTGCATCAATTGTTTAACCAAAACATTATTAAATTTTCATCTGTATGAATGCTACCAACTCCTTTAATTGACATTCAAATTCAGCGTATCCCTTTTCCTCTCATAAGATGTCTCACCATTACTATGAAGTTGCCGGTTAATAGATATTTGTTTTTTTGAAGTTAAAACTTAGCATGGATCAGCATGAGTAGCTTACGCTTATGCGAAATGGGAGTCTACCATGACTAGCATTTCAACCCAGGTTTTTACGCTTGTTTACCAGCTATCCACATACTATTGGAAATTTAGTAAACTTTCCACTCTAAGAAATCATACATAAATAAAACATGTAAAATTGATATTCAGTTTAGTTTTTTGCTTATAACCCAGTCAGAGAATAACAAACTTTGCAAAAAACTAGAGACAAAAGGGCAACAAAAAATCAAGTCTTGTCATCGTGGTTCGTAAAATAAATAAACATGATTTCTTATATCTTTCAGCAGAGCACCTAGGTGTGGCAAATATTGTATTTAGCCAAGAGGATCTTCTGTTCTTTTGTTTTTGACAAGGCTTTATAGTTGTATATGCAGGGAGCTGCTTACCCGATCATAATTATTGGCTGGAATCAGGTTTATTGGCTAACAGATGATTGGTTTATTAATTTCTGCGTGAGCCTTGGAATTAATCAAGTCATCACTTACTAGAATCCGTCTGCGACGCTCACAATGATATCATACTGGAGAACCAAACTGATCAATACAGGTGTCACAAGGACTAGACAGTATAAAACTGGGAGAGACGATGCCAGAAACGATCAGACGTCGTTTGCATTGCCACTGCCACAATGGTGACTTCTGGTATACTGACAGCATGCTGCCTTATCTTATACCTTACACTGTAAGTACCTATATACATGTACCAGGTTTTATTCTGTGAGTATATGTGTGGTATCTTATTATGATTTACACTACAAAGTACCTATGTGAATACAGGTTTGATTATAACAGATAGTACACGCATGGTATAGGTTATCTTACACGTAAGTGTACTGCTACAGTTTTAGAAATTTCCTCGTGGTAGTTTATTTTCCTTTAATCGCAGATCTTATGATCAACTGCATTTTAAGGCATTTATAAGAATGTGTGTGTTGCATGGTTCTCTAATGCATTGTCATAATCGCCATCCTATATATATTCTTAATGGCCTTCCTAACTTTCATACCCGTTTGGAAACAGTATGATTCTGCGGTTTTGGTGATTTTGGGAGTGGCTCACATTCATGGGAATTTTCACCGTAATTATAACATCATGAATCTCTTTTTACATAAATGGCACCGGCAAGCTAATGGCATGTTTTCAGGATGGTCCATAGCTGGTTCCATAGAGTTGGTACTCTTTATGAGTGGGCCCTTTTTAATTAACATCACAATTCGAATTTTGCAAATCAGAAAATACAGAGTGTTGCACAAACTTGCAATAGAACCAGGTCATCTGGTCAAAGCCAAATGCCCCACCCACTAAGTCACTGTTTCTCCCATGATCACATGACTCCATATTTGTCGAACTCAGGATGGTTAGGCATTCAGCTATCCATCTATCTTTGATCATCTTTGGCCGTTACTTGTGATGCACTAATCCTCTAATGATCATTTATCCGCACTAAGGGTCCCACTACTGGTGTGTGAGGCGCTTTACGCGCTATGTGGGAAGTCTATCACTTAAATACCATGCATAAACATAGTACGTGACTAGGAATTGAATTCCGAAATATTCGGAGTTGAAGTGCTATTTACACTGAGTGTCCATTGTGGGAATGATGTCCTCGCATTATTCCTAGCTCCCATCTCCCCAACAAACCTCAGGCTTCGGAGGTCCGTTAACAAGGACTGCCAAATAACACAATAAAAACCATTGTGTGGGGTTGTCACAATTTCCTCCAAACGCAACATTGATCAAATTCACTGTCATTGTGTCTTTGCTAGTAATACTCTATCACTGTTTACTGCTAGTTTTCTATCAACCGCTCAGGCAGTCAATCATCCTATTTAATGCACCTTTTACGACTTGTTGCAAGACCAGTTCTTTTACCACTGACCTATTCCAGCATCCCTAGTTACTGCCCTGAGTTAATTTACAGCCATAATGATGCTTTTAATGGTATTTAAAAATCTTGCAACGCAAATTGATCAGAAATAACTGAATATGTGACCTTGCACTCGGGGATCATTAATATTGATTTGAATTTGAGTCTCACATGACTGGGGTCTTGTCTTGGGGATAATGCTACATCATGAATAATAAGCTTTGAGGCCCTTTCTATGAAATGTTATTGTTGTTTTAATCTAAGAAAATTCAATCAAAAGCAAATATGGCTTTGCAACCGAGGTTTGTCATACAACAACATTATAAAAGGAAATTTCATAACTCCGTTTACAGATAAACATGTCAAAATAGACTGAGGGTGGTTCTCTATCGGTCTCAAAAACATAACTATTCTGCAGAAAATATCAAGCTCCGATTTTGCTCCCTCCACGCTGGCCAATGAATCGCAACGGAACAGTACCATATCTCAAATTGTCATTAATTTCCTTTTTATTATAACTAGGAGCACTCAAGCCTGGTTTTTCTGCTAAAAGATTAATATGGTAGCACGCGTGTTTCTCTTTTGCGTAACAAATTTTCATTCACATATCCTGCAATATAACATCACTGGACTCTCCGGTCAAAAATCAGGGCTTTTACTATAGTATTGATAATATTTATTATCCATTAAAATACCTGCTGCGCTCTGAAATCATTTCGACCAGTAAAACTTTACCTTACTGCCTCAAGGTTTAGGTTATATAGGCACATCGTTATGATTGAGGGCAGAAAAAATCCCTTTTTCTCCCTATCCTAGATGGAAAACCTTCTGCGCCAGATCCTTAAGGTGGGAGCACACTGACGCGAACCTACGCAAAATTTTAGTAATTCTCTGAATTCTGGAGCATTTGCATTGCCCGCTGCAAAACTGCCATGATAGCTCAGTGGGAAAATAATTATTAATCCATCTCACTGTCTGTCCTCTTAGTTGCCCGGATTAAATTCCCAGCCATGGCAGAGAGTTTCAAGGGATTTTCCCTGACTGATCACACACACTTGGAGAGGAGACCGCAGACAAATGGTATAGCAAAAAAGCAGGATAACTCAGTGGTAGAGCACTAGGCAAATGTGAGAAACGGTTTTTCGAATCCCGGGCTCTTCACATCAATCCTAGCTTAAAACGAAAAAACAAACCTAACTATAATGGGAAGCATTGAGACTGACCTGATTGTGGTGAACCAAACATTGCCAGATTCCCACCTATCTGTATGGCTCATCTTGCAACTGGCTCCTATCTCCTTACATTTCATAGTAGCGCACAATCTTCTAGGTGGAAGATCAGGAAGAATAGGTCGTACTCACTGCAACGGGTCCATTTCCGTGAATCTAAGTCTTGATAGATGCCCTTTTGATTGCAACATGAATGAGAGAAAGAATTAATGGTATAGTTAGGTCAGGGTTAAAGCGACGGGTTAGCACAGTTTCTCTCAATATTCCCTAATCTGAATTGCCTAATTTGAAGAGCTCAGAAAGCCTCACTAGATATACAAGATAGCACAATACTCAAATGCATAAAATGGGAAAATGGGAGTGACTGCTTTCAATTAGAATTTTTTTGTAAATTTTATACTTGGCACTAGTCCATCCTATTCATAGACCTCCCGACCTTGTGGGAGAGGTAGGAGTTAGGATAAAATAATCTAGCAGCTCATAATTACAATGATGGCCAGCCGTGACCTGAATTATAACCAAGGTTCTCCAGCTGCTATTCTGCTATCTGCTAAAGCCTTGCATCCCCAAGGAAAAGCCTGCGTTTGACACTGCGATCTCGATTCGACAGGGATGAAAGAACAAGCTGATGCCCAGACGGTAACCAGGGACCTCTGACCCAAAGCCCGATTCTTATCACCTCTTTCTCATTGCAGGGTCGGCTCCGCTCCGACCACAAGACATCTCTCATCGCATTCACGAGCCGCCGATCTAAACGAACCAACAGAACCGATCAACACTGACATGACAGGAAGTACTGGTCACTACTGGCTAAACCCGTTCCACTTTGGCCCACTCGGAAATGACCTACTTAAACGCCTCACAAGTGCTCTATTGTTCCATGATTGATAGACCATCTATCACAACAGCAACCAAATAACCCGTGCGTGCTCTCTTACTCTCTCTTAGGAGAATCTCAACTTCTACGCGTTGTAAGCTCTTATAAATATCGGTAAAACATATGACTGTTAACCGTCCCTCATTTACGAGCCATAAACATCTGTGATAACTTATGTAATCATTATTTTAATTATTATCCGCGGTTGTAAACTGCATCATATGTGAACTGTTGTAATTTTTGTCTTTGAATCAGTGGACTATGTCTAGCATAATAAAAAAACTGATTCACTGAAAAACTACACCATGAGGCTCCTTACCTCCTCAAGTGTGGTATAATTTACCCATAGATATTTGATAGTGTGGGCAGGCACCCATGAGCCGCATTGGTGCGGACCTTATTGATTTTCCCAACACTATAATTCGATGGCTATGAGCTTTTCCTAAATTTACAAAATTAATGACAGTTGTGCAAGACTATTCATTTGGTGTTATTGGCCTACCTGTCAAACTAGCCCCTCCTCAGAAATTCACTAGGTTACATGGCAGGTAGTATATGTTCAACCAGACACCAGAGACTGTATAATTTCTCAAATGTGGCTCAAGAAGCTAAAGGCTTTAGACAGAGGTCCTTATTAAACAAGTAAATTCTACCAGTTTTTAAGCTCTGTTGTTTAATCCTGTTTATCCCGAAGAACCTGGAAACCTAGCCTCTGGGTAGCCGGGGAAGGCGCATCACTTCTCACCTCTGTTCTCCCAGGAGACCTTCTTTGTACTTTGGAATACACCCCAACATATCGACTGAAACTGGGTCAAACAGTTAATCTGCTAGAAGCTCAATGTTCTTCCGGTTAACGTCCCATGCTATAGTAACTGCGGAAAAACCTACCCGCGCCCTCATCTCAGCAGTGAACGCGTGACTGCATTCTGTCAATAGACGCAATAGTAAGAAAACAATAAATGCAATACTGCTAACTGCTGTAGTGATCATGAGCCAGTGACTCCAACCCCAAGGGAAGATCCCACAGGGTAATGCCCTAACAGTTCCATGAGACTGGTGCTGGTTCCGTAGACATCTATATTCTGATGAATGTAGGATAGGTATAGTATGTCTATAGGGAAATGGTTTGAGGGGAGCCACCCATAGAGTTACCTTCTCTATGAGGCACGCGGGTGCAAAGAGAAAGTCTCCTAGTGATGCACGCTGATGGGAAATGCTGAATTAATAGACTCAGTAGGCAACGTGATGCGAGCCCTTAAATCTGGTCAGGATATGAAGATACCTAAATCAAATGAGGAACTACACAGCTTAATGTCACTGACTAGGTCCCGAAATAAGGTTAGATCTGCTTGCCAGCAGCCTACAAGCGTTCAAGATTGCTGACCTTAAGGGTATTTGACATTTACGGGCAGCCTTGACTGCAAAATATAGCTGAGCTGCGCCCACAAACACCCACTACCCTGGTTCTACCATAAGTGGGCTCGATTGAAGGGTAGACTGGGTAGCATTGACAACTGAGCCTTTGACTCCCTTATATCTTATTGCTTTCAGCCAAGTCAAACCACCATGTACCGTAGCTCATTAGACTTTGAAGAGAATAGCGGAATAGCTCACTGGAAGACTACTGGGGTCGCATTCGTGAGAACCTGGGTTCGAATCGTAGTCAGGGCGGGCTCCCGTTGTGAGTATGAGCTCTATCTTCTTTCACAACAGAGACGAGCCTTACTATAAGGTGGAGCTTTGATACGGATCTCTTGTGGCACTCCGTACTAAGTTGTTACTGTTTGCGAAAAATAAGTAACTAACCTTGCAGCTCTATCATAAGGATGAGCTCTCTGTATAGAAGTATTGCAAATAATACAAGTCACAAGCCGAGAAATCCAAGGATACCAATGTACTACTATAGTAAGTTCTGAATTTTGTGCCATGTGACTTTCATTATGGAAACCAAAGCCAATGTCAGAGTGGCAGTCAGTCACAGTATGGGCTTTAGCTAGCAGATCTTTGAGGGGTCTAAGATAATGGGCTTGGTCAGAGAGAAGGTTAATACGCAGTCAAATCCGGCTTTAATGTGCAGACAAGCCAGAAACTGTGCGTTGTTGTGGTACCTGCATGATCAGTAGACTATGACTCCCTGTAATACGGGACAGCTCAGTGGTATAGCACCCAGGACTCACACCTGTCAGAAGCTGGGTCAACTCTCGATACGACGAGCTCCTTTTGTGAGCATTTGAGCTCCTAACATCGATTTGAGCTCAAAACAAAAAACAACTCGCACAATGACATGGGATTCTCATACTGACACCATGACCCTCCCTCGAAGCCATAGGTGGTGAAAAACAAGTGTCTAACCCCGCAGCTTCACCATTGCGGGCTTCTATTCCTTTATTCTTAACATTTAACGCTCCAGAGCAAGCCTCAGGCTTATTATTAGGTAGATTAAGTAAGATGACCAGGTGCCTACACACTGTGAATAGGACAAAAGACCGGGGCATTGCCTTCCGATTCAGTAAACGCTTCTCGGAATTTCCAGTCGATTCCCGTGTGTATCTTTTTTCTTCAGCCATCACCTATCCATAGTTGAACTTCGCCTTCTTCCTCACTGTCCACAGGTTGTGTGGTGCCATTGAGGTGGATTCGGCCAAGCTGGCTGAGGACGGGTTGGCAGAGTGTGATCAGCCAGGAAAAATCCCTTGAAATACTCCGCCGTGGCTGGGAATTGAACCCGGGCCACAGGGAGGACAGACAGGGAGCTATTCCACTGAGCTATCATGCCTGACCGTGTGTATTTAGCATTGTACAATTGATTGAATTTCACATGGATAACCAAACCACATGGACTAACTAGATTTTTATATAAGAAGGTCTACAGTGTGCTCGATAGACAAGGATTTCTATAGGTGAACATTCGTCATGCAATATCTGTAACCGAATCTGGCCAGGGTGAAACCCTAAGCACCCTTATACTAGAAATTAAGCCTTAAAGGGCTAATCGCATATGTACCTAGTTGAATCTCCAACCTCTTTGGGCATGTAGTTGCAATTAGCACTTTAACTTTCCTTTTCAGCCTGACAGGTCAATGAGTTGAGCGCTTTTCTCAGGATCAAAAGATCGGGAGTTGAAGTTCCATAGTCATGCTGAGTTCTCATTATCAAAATAAGTAAATACCTAGCTCCAACCGCCCCAATAAGCTTTTTGCTTAAGGTGTCTGCTAAATAGGATGGCAGAGTGCCCGAGTAGAATGGTAAAAACCCATTGTGTTAACCTTACTATGTTTGTATGACTCAAAAGTGTTGTTTATCAAACAGCTTGCAAACAGAGAATCATTGACACCTGTCACTGGTTTGCGTTAGTATTACTTCCTCCTTCATCAGTGAAAAACAACCCCGCATGGGAAATATAATGATTTTAAAGAAGTTTAAATAAACCAAACCCTGATTTATTTTATCAATCATTTTTAGTTTATTTAAACCAACATATTTTATCATTTCGTTGAAGGTTTGTAGGTGTGGAAGAAGATAAAATATCCTCCTAGGAGGCTCAGTCCTGAACTATCCTATCCACACAGAAAGAAATCAATGTACGCGATTATGACAACAACGACCTCCAGCCGGGCCGTTTCATTGAGTTGATACATAATAAAAAAGCTTTCCTTCGGGGTGTGACAACAGGATGACACTGGCAAGCAGACGACTGTCTCAAATGGCAACAATGAAAAGCCTACACCGCCTCTGCATTTGTGCTTGAATGGATCCCTTGAGACGAAACTAAAGGCAGAAATTCGTATGTTATACAATAGACTGGCTGTTTCATAACTTAACTATGACTACGGTGTGCATAGTTTCAAAAGTTCAATGACACATGTATGTCTTCACATACGAACCTTCCGCTTGTCCAGGGTATGAGTAGCTAGGTACACTTGTCCATAGACAAAACTAATTAGCACACTATGCAGGGACCTCGCTGAGATTTTGTCCAGACCATTTGCTATTGAAAAGTTGTCCAACACATTCATATTTTCGCAGAGGCTTCTCACTACATATGCACAGGTCTTGAGCACATACCTCACTCCAGGTTTCTTTTGTTTTGCATGTGACATCGGAGCACCATGGTACAAAATGTTGTACCTCTTTTTACGGTTACCCAAGTTCTTGGCAGGTGAGGTGCGAAAAACAAAGTCTCTGGCATGCAAGACTGAGAGCGTAGTATGCTGAAACCAACAAACCTTTCTAGAAATAAACTGCAACCAGGAGTGGAAGCAGTTGGTAAAGCATATAAATCATGTTCTCACAGTACGACTATTATCATGGTTCATGGAGGAGGATGCCCTGCACCTGTTGCCTCAAATACCCGGCAAAGAAGGACCAATAAAATGGTGGGTGGAGGATTGGGATTTCAGCCGGATTCGTGCCCACTCATGACAGATCCGTCCCTTAATCTACTAGCTTAGTATAAAGGTTTATGCGAACTAAACAGGAAATTCATCTGTTTGTGCCATTTTATTGTTTTGTTTAAAATCAACTCAATCCACTATGTGTTCATGGTACAAGTTATGGTTTAATGAAATAAAATAATCTTTTGATGAAAAATTTTTAAAGGGAAAAATGTAGTTCAGAACCAGAAGACTAAAACCACTATACGCATGCAGCGTCTACTCTTTACCTCTGACGCACCGGATATTGACAAAATTTTCTGCAGATTCTCAGCAGTGATCGCTCATGTAAAAAGCCGGTGTTGACTCTGTCATACTGCGAAGCAGCCACCGCCTGATCTTATCTGTACTACTCGCTATTATTCGTACACAAATGGGGTCATGGCACACCTAGAAGGTTGGTAGATCGTTGAATGTTCGGACCAATTTTTCGGTTTTGGTAAAAAGAGACCAAGTGGGGTTGATGGATCTTTCCTATTTATATATGATTGAGCTTGTGCATTTGACAAGATAGCTTTTAGGACACTTGTCTTTGCTCAATTTAATACTTTAGTTACCTTCATTATCTATAGTGTTATGACTCGAAGCCATTTGGGAAAGTTAAAGTGAGAGGCTCACTATTGCTAAAAGCCTGAAAGGAAAAGAACCCAGGCAAACAATGCTGGGAAAAAGGAACTGCCATGACATTACAACACAACTATAGAATGTCCAACTTATGATATGAATGTGTGCAAATCTAGTGGTTCCTAACTTGAGAGCTGCATGGATGACACCATACTCGCCATCTAGCCCTGTGAGCTTCGAGCATCAGTACATAACCTGGGTAAAAGTAGAACCTCATTGTTTAACACATGGCACACATTGAACACTCCTCTTTCCACCTCATAGTTTGTAGCCTGTCGGCAGGTAATGTTTACAATAACACCTAACACCAAACCGCCGAGGACATTGATGTCTCAACGCCCTGACCCATGTCTTGCCATTGAGTCAAGGCCATTCCTGAGTACTGGTTAGGCTTTTGCAACTCACCCCTACTTTAACCAAATTCAGACAAGAAGTCAGGCTTCCTCGTAAAGTATCTGATCATCGTAGAGCCCGAAAGACGGACAATAAGGTGGGTAATTGTCAAATAATGAGTCTTATACAAGAGAAGACTTTGTGTGTTATGAGATGAGTATGGTTCCAGTTGGCTTATAGCTGTCATCCTGATTTTATGCATTCAGATACCCACTCTGAATGGCGGAATGTAAGAAATTTGTCATCTAGACATCTTCAATTTGCCAGATACAATTAGGGCCATGTGATGCATCTACTTTACAGATATGATGAAATAGACAAAAATGGTCAGTCTTATTTTCTGAAAGAAGCAGTCTGCCCTCTGGGGAGACTTTAATAGGAGCTCACAAGCGAATTTGGGTTCAATGTTTTTCCTGTCTCCACCATTGTCTTATTTGGGATGTGAAATCATGCGTTGTTGCACAGTAGCCGCGTGTTCTGACCACTATCCTGCTCCATAGTCTGAAAAAGATTGCAAATAATTCCCAAGGGCCTTCCATGCAGGAACTGTAATGGCGGAAAAAACAGTGCATAAATCTATACGATTTTGTGCGTCATGCGGAAGTAGTAAAAAATCTCCACAGCATATTCTTAGATTGTGCAACAATCCACATAAACTGCTCACTTTGGTAAGTCAGTTGTCAACTATATTAGGTGTATTGGGGTGATTAGGTTTTGGCACCTGAAACTGGATTTTAAATGCATTCTCAGGTCCACTGCTCAAAGATGCGCTTGAAAAGTGTGCTCTGACAAACTATGTACCTCGGCTGCTGACATTAAGAGATGACAACTCTGATGCACCCAAAATGCTCCCGAAACCCCTTATCTTGTTTCAACTATGCCCATCTGTTCGCGTCAGCGCAGCTGACATTTTTTATCTGCGCCTGACCGTAATTATGCAGATACACCTGTTACCCTAAAGTTTCCAGTCAATGATGTCAAGGAGAACCATACAGTACTTCAACTCAATGATTACGCTGTAGGCTTTATGCCGTGGTTCATCATCTGATTCCCTATTAGATAGTTAATGCCAGTCTCTTTTGTGAACTAGGATGTATGAAGAGTGGTAATGACAGTGGACAAGAAATTGAACATTCATGGAGACCTCTGGAATATTTGGTGTGTGTCAAATAACTTCCGGATGTTAGTCTAGTTAGAAACAGGCTCACTGAGAAACTTTAGAGGGCAATTGAATTTTAGAAAATGGCGCGCAAAATGCAAAATATGGGATGGAGGCATGTTCTGATTGAGAATCGATGGACCCATATGCTTTTCATTGTAGCCATAATGTCCAGGCACTTCATCGAATAACCGGTCACATATAAGCCAAGATTATAAAATGTGTTTTCACAGCGCACCCAAAATTATGTGCCCCTCGCTGTAAGAGGGTGTGTTAGTTGGACAATTTTCGTTTCATTCAGAATACTAGTGCATAGTGGGATATATAGTTTGTGAGCTAGACAGGTGGTCTCATGATGATATAGAATTCCGGGTTCCAGCTCTGGTCACACAGAGTTACTACCACAAATGAGAACTCGTAGAGCTCAAAAACAGTCGCAAGCTCAGAAAATTCGCAATATGTCAAG
>Ga0224501_10001918_pt1 | contig 16211 bp, 18 predicted proteins | sample SF_Oct11_sed_USG_4_FD_169105 | JGI IMG/M metagenome (GOLD analysis project Ga0224501, IMG submission 169105) | Sediment microbial communities from San Francisco Bay, California, United States - SF_Oct11_sed_USGS_8_1 | ecosystem: Environmental > Aquatic > Marine > Sediment | place: USA... | reverse complement strand
TCTGTCATGCTTAAAGCAAACTCCTGCGCAATCATCATTTTCACGCCAAAGGTATCATGCGAAAATTCAGCGCCCAGACTGTGCTTGATGCTATTGCGGTTGGTTTAATTCCAAATGCGCGGCTGGAGCTGCAGATCCTTTCCCTTATGCAACATCTCAATATTAAGGCCGAGAACTGGATCAGTAAAGACATCACAGTCGCCGCAGGCAACATTGATAAAAAAGCCTTTAACATCAGGGAATTTCTCAGGCAAGTCAGTAATTCAGACAAACGGTTTAAAGAAGTCAAAAATCAGGTTGGAGATTTACGTGCTATTAACTCGATTTTTGTAGAGGAAGGCCATTCTCAAGGGGGCTATACGGGGTTATCTTCGAAGAATCTGGATTTTGTGATTTCTGATGACAAGACAATCAACACAGCCGTTGTTATTCCGCTGACCAAAAGTGCAAAGGGCGATATCCATGCAGGCTTTCTGATTAAACATATGCCGGTACCGCAGCGTTACGAAGCTAATGGCCTGACGGTAAGCGCGCCCCAGTTCAATATCCCGAAAGAAATAACAAATTACCGGATGCTTAAACAATTCATAGCCGAAAAATTCGGCGTAACACCAGATATGGTGATTAAACTCGGGGAAAGCTATTACACCCATATCGGCTTAACCCCTCAGCGCATCCATCCCTTTGCCGTTGCCGCGCCACCATCTACTTTCCGTGATCCGGATACAAAATTTATTCCGATCTACCAATATATGTTGCTCTGGCGCTCACTTTCCAAAGAAATGCATTTTATGGCTGTACTGGCGCGTGCCTATCGCTATCTTCCCGCGCACATAAAAACGCAAGCCAAGATCGATGTTAAACACATTCTTGAGGAGAAATTCCGCTCCGTACAGCCAGACTGGTCATTGCCTGTGACGGCACAGCCAACAGAAAAGCTATTCACCAGAAAGCCGGAAGAACGGCGACTTCCCGATATTAAGGAATTGAAAGACGGCAATAAAGGCACAGATAAGAACCTTAAATTCCCCGATGATGAAAGCACGCTAAGCGATAAAAAGAAGAAAGAAAAGAAACGTCGTAGAAAGCGCGGAGAAACTATGGATGCCAGAACCGACGCCAAAACCAGAGCTAAGACTTTGGCAACAACTGATGCGACAGAAAATTCTGATGATGACGAAGAAGAAGAAAACAAATCAAAGCTGAATCTGGTCGAAGAGTTCGAACGTGAAATTGATTCCATACGCGATCTCATAGATGATGGTGATAGTGAAAATAGGAATAACGAGCCCAAGCCGGAAAAATGGTAACATCGCCCTACCCTGAAAGCATAAGAGTTTTTGACAGGAAACTTTTACAAGCCAAGCGCGGCACTCTTTCAAAAACTTTCGAAAAGCATGATTTTCTGTTCAAACACTGTAGCAATGATATCTCTGAGCGACTGAAAGACATCAACAGAACATTCAATACGGCTTTACAGATAGGTTCCCGAAGCGCAGACATTCAAGCACACCCGAAGATTAACACTTTGGTCACTCTGGACTTAGGGAAAAACCCTGTCATAAGCGACAATGTTCCCTATATTCAGGCCGATGAAGAATTCCTGCCGATAAAACCTGAAAGCCTTGATCTGGCCTTAAGTATTTTAAACATGCACAACGTTAATGATCTCCCCGGAAGCTTGGTACAAATACGCCAAGCCCTGAAGCCGGACGGACTTTTTATGGCCTGCCTGTTTGGCGGGGAAAGTCTGCTGGAGCTCAGACAATCGCTCATGCACACAGAAATAGAAGTTCTGGGCGGCGCCTCACCGCGTGTCTTTCCCTTTATAGATAAAATGCAAATGGGAGATTTAATGCAACGCGCCGGATTTGCTTTGCCCGTAATTGACTCGGAAATCATCAAGGTCAGTTATAATTCAATGTTTGATCTTATTAAAGACATCCGAGGCATGGGAGAACATAATATTATTAACAAGCGCAACAAAACCTATACGGGAAAATCTTTCTTTATGAAGGCCGCGCAATATTACCAGGATCATTTTCCAGCGCCCGATCAAAAAATAGAAGCAACATTCGAGATTATCTACGCCGCCGGATGGTCGCCTCATGACTCCCAGCAAAAACCTTTACAACCGGGAAGCGCTGAATATAGTCTGGAAGAGGCCTTGAATAACCCGAATAAGAGGTAAAATATGTTACAGATCGAGATGGTTCCAATTCTGGAAGATAATTATTGCTATCTTTTAAGATCAGAGGATGGAAAATGCGCGGTTCTAGATCCGGGAGAAGCGCCGCCTGTGATTGATGCTCTGGAAAAGCTAGGCTGGACACCGGATTATATCCTGAATACGCATCATCACTGGGATCATGTGAATGGCAATAAGGGGATCAAGGATAAATATGGCTCTCAAATTTTTGTGCCAGAGGGCGATGCCCACAAAATAAAGCATTATGACCATATTTTGAGAGAAGCTGATATTTTTGAGCTCGGCAACGAAAAGGCAAAAATCATTGCTACGCCCGGCCATACGATGGGCGCGATCTGCTATTATTTTGAAAAGAGTAAAGCTCTTTTTACAGGAGACACGCTTTTTGCTATGGGGTGTGGCCGCTTATTTGAAGGCAGCGCCGAAGATATGTTTGGCTCACTGCAAAAAATCTTCGCCCTGCCCGATGACGTGAAAGTCTATTGCGGACATGAATATACTTTGGGTAACGCGCAATTCTGTTCTACTTATGCGCCGGAAAACATTCATATCCAAAAACGCCTGAAAGATGTTATCGGGCTTCGCAAGGAAAATAAGAAAACAATCCCCTCGACATTATCTCTGGAGAAAAAAACAAATATTTTTCTTATGGCCAAAACAGTAGAAGAATTCGCAGGCATACGATCTACAAAAGATAGAAGCTAAGTGAGTATTTTACCTCCGTCATCCCCGATAGTGAAGCGAAGCTGAGCGTTATTCGGGAATCCAGCGCTATTATGTGTGCAAGCTTTGCTTGCACGCTTTACTGGATCCCCGCCGTATCAATTCGCTGCGCTCATCGCGGGGATGACGATGAAAAAAAATGCAAAACGGGAATAACTATATTAACCGTTATTGCCAGAATCTATCGTAATAGTCTTGCTTCCTGGCTTACGACGCGCCTTTGGTTTTTCACTATCCCCATTATTTCCGGCATTATCATCTTCATTCTTCAAAGCTTTGTTTCCTTTGGCTGAACGATGTGGCGGAATCGGAAGAGGTTTAGATGTTACTTCATTGCGCTCGCTAATAGCCAGCTCAATCTCAAGACGGGAAGAAACCTTACGCAATTCATGGATAGAGCTATGGAGCTTTTCTTGCGCCTGACTATTTTTCTTATTGCTTACCCATTCCCCATACGCGTCAAAACAATTTTTCGACGTCTCTTCCAAACGTTGTTGAATCTCATCCATAAAAGGGCTCCTAAATCTTTAAATAATTATCTTTTTAATATTTTGTGGACACTTTATATTTTCTGTAACCAACACTCAAGTCAATCATTGTGGTAAAATTATGGCATTGCCGCAATCGCAGCTTTATAGCTCATTCATGACCGAAAACAGAATTAAGTTGCTGGGTCACGCGAACAAAACTTGTCCGCTTGGACAGCTCCTTCAATTTTTTAGCGCCCACATAGGTACAAGTCGAACGCACACCACCCAAAATATCCTGCAAAGTTGCTTCAACATCGCCGCGATAGGGAATCCGCACAGTCTTGCCCTCACTGGCCCTATATTCTGCCACGCCCCCTTTGTGTTTATTCATCGCAGTATCACTACTCATGCCATAAAACATGAGATAATGCTTACCGTCTTCTTCAATGATTTCCTGCTCGGATTGCGTATGTCCGGCCAGCATCCCGCCCAGCATCACAAAATCCGAACCGGCCCCGAAAGCCTTGGCAACATCCCCCGGAGATGTACATCCGCCATCAGCACAAATCAAGCCGCCCAGACCATGCGCCGCATCCGCGCACTCAATAATCGCCGAAAGCTGCGGATAGCCAACGCCGGTCATTTTGCGTGTTGTACAAACACTCCCCGGCCCGATCCCGACCTTAACGACATCAACACCAGACAGGATCAATTCTTCTACCATTTCTCCTGTTACAACATTGCCAGCCATAATCGTAATATCGGGTAATTTATCACGCGTCCTTTTCACAAAATCCAGAAAATGCTCACTATAGCCATTTGCAACATCAAGGCATATCTTATCAATGGACTTCGGATTTTTCTTTATAAACTCATCCAGTTTTTTTTCATCATCCTTAGCCATACCGATACTGTACCAGACCAAAGACGTATCGTCCTTTTTGTAAAAAGCCAAAAGATCATCCAGAGGGTAATGCTTATGCAACGCCACCCCGACCTTATTTTTACCCAAGGTTTTGGCCATTTCCATCGTCCCGACCCCGTCCATATTGGCTGCTATGATCGGAACGCCTTTAAAAGATTTTCCGCTCCACTTGAAAGCAAATTCACGCGAGATATCAACGTCTTTCCTGCTCCCCAAAGTAGAGCGTTTAGGCCTGATAAGAACATCCTTGAAATCCAGTTTTACATCTTCTTCTATGCGCATATTTATTCCTTATTGTGAAAGTAATTATAACTTAAAAAATGAATCAGCCGCAGCTTGCGACTTCTCCTTGGCCCCGATATTGTCCTCCACGCGCTTGATCTCGCCCTTCAGCTCATCTATGTAGGTCTTCAAGTCATCTATGGATAAATTATCAAGATTTCTGGGAAATTCATTATTTTGTTTTTTGGGAAGATCTTCGTCGAACATAAATTTTTCACCGGCATTAAAAAACTTAAGTCAAATTACGCATCCAGACATAAAAACGCAAGAGCCTTCACACTATGACATGGAAGAGGTTTAAAAAAATCAAAAAAAGCTGGAAAAATATAAAAAACTGCCTTATATATGCAGATGTTCCCTAAAATATCGTTTGTTTAATAAGCTTGAATCGCGGAACAGATTCGACAACCCTTTGATAATGGGTGCAAAATAAACAACAATACATAGTGACTGTAAGGAGAAAAAGACAATGGCCAAGCCATTAAAAAAAGAAACAACACCCTTGTTAATGCCAAAAGCCACGGCCGTATGGTTGATTGAAAACACGGCTTTGACATTCCGTCAGATTGCCGAATTCACAAATTTAACCGAAATCGAGATCGAGGCTTTGGCCAATGAAGATATCGGCAAAGGTATTGTAGGACGTAATCCTATTGAGCATGGTGAATTAACCAAGGAGGAGCTTGATCGCTGTGAACAGGACCCGGCAGGCGTTCTTGTCATTGCAAAACGTGACTTGCCATCTGTTCAGGCCAGATCAAAAGGTCCGAGATATACTCCCGTATCCAAACGCGGAGATAAACCGGACGCCATTGCCTATATCCTTAAGCATTGTGCAGAAATTTCAGACGCGCAGATTTGTAAACTGATTGGCACAACCAAACCAACCATTGAGGCTATTCGTGAGCGCACACACCCGAACACACCGAATTTAAAACCACGTCATCCGGCTGAGTTGGGGCTATGCAGCTATACCGAATTTGATGCGGCATATCGTAAAGGGTTAAAAGCCGCCGGAAAAGATCCGGATGCGCCACTACCGACATCCTATAAAGTCGAGGAAGATGAGTCTAAAAAAGATGATGAGGGTAAATCAACGTCCGGCGGTTTTGATTTCTCGAACTTTCTGTCGTCTTAGATTAAGGACTGAAGTTTTTATAAAATATGTCATTTCGAGCGAAGTCGAGAAATCTTATCTACGATCAACTAACGAAGATTCCTCCACTCCCTTACGGTCGGTCGGAATGACAATAATAAAAAAAGCCGGAGAAAATCCTCCGGCTTTCATATACCTAGGTTAGGAGAGTTCGACTAATACACAGTCTTCTCGAGCTTCAAGAAACTACGGACTTTTTTTCCTGAGACTGAAGAAGTTCGGATAATTCTTCCTTAACTTGCAATTTCTGCTTTTTAAGGCGAGCCATATCTAAATCAGATGATGAGAGTTTTTTACGCTCGTTTTCTAGTTCAAAAGACAAAGTCTCATGTTTTTTACGAAGAGCCTCTATTCTGGGGGCCTTATTCCCTTCATGAGAGTGAACAATCATAAGTTCCTCCTTTGGAAGTATCGTTTAGCGTATAAAGATATTCTCAAAAAAAGAAAGATAATGCAAAGATATTTTAATCAAAATGGTTTTTAGATATAAATTCAGGAGGTTGCATGGAGACATGATACATAGAAAAATTTTACATAGTCTTGTAAGAGCAAAAAAACGATTCGCTTTTAGCAGACAGGTATATATATCTAAAATCCTAGAACCCTGCCCCCGGGAGCTTCAGATATGCCTTCTCTTCTTCTGTACTTTTCCGCCCTAAAGCCTTGTTTCTATGGGGAAAGCGTCCAAACTTTTCGATCACCTCATAATGCCTTAGTGCATATTCATACCCCAAAGGATCATCATCCTTCATAGTTTCAAAAAGCTGAACAGAACGTTTTTGATCGGAGAGATTTTCGCTATGTTCGAAACAAAGATAAACAAAACGCCGCTTGATGGGGACAAGAAGGAAATCAAGCCCTTTATTGATGGATTCCTTGGCGATTAATAAAGCTTTATCATCAGTCTCAAAAGCCTTTGGCGTATCACGAAACATATTTCGGGGAAATTGGTCCAGCAACAAACACAAAGCCAAAACGCCGTCAGCCTCTTTGGTCCATTCGCGGCACATATCTCTCGCCGCCATCTCATAGCTGGTCAAAAATCTGTCACGAATATCAGCATCAAAAGCTTCGTTTTTCTGAAACCATTGCGCGGGCTGGCTCTCTTCGAACCAAAAACTTAAGACTTCTTGTTTTGTATCCCGCATATCATCAATGAGCGCCCTTCCAGACTTTCTTTTTAACAGAATACATCACCCCTGCAAAAACCAGAAGGAATATCAAAACCTTTAATCCGGTCTTTTTACGCTCTTCCATATAAGGGTCAGCCGCCCATGCCAAAAAATGAGTGATATCACGCGCATATTGATCCAGCGTCTCGGGCGAGCCATCTTCATATGACACCTGACCATCACTCAAAGGTGGTGCCATAGAAAGCTTATGACCTGGAAAATATGTATTCCAATGCTGCCCTCCGGAAACATGCTCTCCGGCAGGAGGTTGGGCATATCCTGTTAAAAGAGCATAGAGATAATCCGGACCTTTGGCTCTGGCCTTGGTAATCAAGGAAAGATCCGGCGGAAAAGCTCCGTTATTCGCATATTTAGCAGCATTATCATTGGCAAAGGGCGAAACAAATTTATCACTAGGCTTACCCGGACGATCAAACATATCCCCTTCATCATTGGGGCCATCCACAACCGTGTATTCAGATGCGATATTCTTGATCTGGGCTTCGTTATAACCAAGCGCTTCAAGGTTACGGAAATAAACACGTTTCAGGCTGTGGCAAGACGCACAAACTTCTCGGTAAATTTTAAGTCCACGCTGCATCGAGGCCTGATCATAATAACCAAACACCCCTGCAGGCCCGTTATAAAAGCTCCAGGGCTGAGAAGGCGGAGAAACCTGATCGCCGGCAGCCCCGGCATTCTGGACAGAAAAACCCAGTAAAACAAAGGAAACTGTTAATATACGGATAAACATCTTGTCTTATACTCCTGCTCTCTGTTCTTTTCCTAAAACAGCCTCATGAATTGAATATGGCAATGCGCGAGCCTTCTCGAAACGTCCAAGCAACGGAATAATAATCAGGAAGAAGGCAAAATAAAATCCGGTAAAAGCCTGAGCCAGCATAGTATTATCAAGTTTGATAATCGTTGTGGCAGACGCATCGGAGTGATGTTCTGCTCCTGCACCATGCCCACCATGCGCCAAAGCCTCACACGCAACCGCATCGCCCAAACATGTTGACCAGTAAACCTTATCTGCCGGCTGTGATCCAGCGTAACCGAGTATGCCGACGCTCACAGTAAACAAGAGGACAAAGATACGGAACAAAGGTCTAAATCGCGCAGAGCGTACAGGATGACTATCCAACCACGGCAGAACGATCAACAAGGCAATCGAGCCAAACATTGCCAGCACCCCGCCAAGCTTGGCAGATATCGGAATTAAAAGCGCATCAATAGCAACGCGCATCTCAACTGCCTCAGTAGTTCCACGTATACTATCAGGAATAAGAAAGTCAAAAGTAAAATAGTATCTGATACCTTCTATAATTCTAGCAATCCCCACATACTGAAGCTCACCATCAACAAACTGTTGCTCAGATACCGGAATAAATGCAATCACAGCACCAAGAACAAACAAAAACAAAGCAGGTAATACAAATACCATATACTCTTTTACGAAAAAGGATTCTCTCTCTTTATTTTTAGTCATCCATTTAATAAAGGCGTACGCACACAGCCCCGCACCAATGATCAAATACCAGTTAATAGAAAACGTCACAGCCCTCAAAATCGCATAGAACGGGAGGAAGTACCATTCAGGCACAATATGAGCAGGTGTTACCAGCGGGTCAGCCGGAATATAATTATCCGGATGCCCCAGAAAATCAGGTGCAAAGAAAATAAAGAAAGCATAAGCTACCATAAAGACCACAAGTCCGAATGTATCTTTTGCCGTGTAATACGGATTAAAAGGCAATGTATCTTGCGGACCTTTTGGCTCAATCCCCAGAGGGTTATTAGAGCCTGATACATGCAAAGCCCAAACATGCAGAAACACAACTGCAAAGATTACAAAGGGAAGCAAAAAATGCAGCGCAAAAAAACGCGTTAGTGTCGGATTATCAACAGAATACCCGCCCCATAGAGTCTCCACGATCCAGTTTCCGACAAAAGGAACTGCTGAGAACAAATTGGTGATCACTGTTGCACCCCAAAGACTCATCTGCCCCCAAGGCAACACATAACCGATAAAGGCTGTGGCCATCATCAAAAGGAAGATAATCACGCCCAAAATCCAGAGAAGCTCACGGGGTTTTTTATATGACCCGTAATAAATACCTCTGAACATATGGATATACACGGCAATAAAGAAGAAGGACGCCCCGTTCATATGGATATAGCGCAAGAGCCACCCGCCATTAACATCGCGCATGATCCGCTCTACACTGTCAAAAGCAAGCTTGGTATCCGCCGTATAATGCATCGCCAGAATAATGCCTGTAATAATCATAGTCATCAGCATGAACATGGCAATCGCACCGAAATTCCAGAAGTAATTGAAATTTCGGGGTGTTGGAAACACACCATATTCTTTGTTCAGGATTGTAAAAATCGGCATACGGGAATCAATCCATTCCACCACCGTATTATCAAATTTTTCGCGATTAGCGCTTCCCATGATTTTTCTCTTTATTTACTAACGTTTCGAATTATCCAATTTTAATGGTTGTGTCATTCACAAATTCATATGGCGGCACATCCAGATTCTTTGGGGCCGGTCCCTTGCGGATGCGTCCGGAAGTATCATATTCGGACCCGTGACAAGAACAAAACCAACCATCATATCCACCACGATTATCAGTCGGTTTTTGCCCCTGCGGGATACAGCCAAGATGCGTACAAACACCCACTGTAACCAGCCATTGCTCTTTACCCTTCTTCACGCGCTCTTCGTCAGATTGCTTGTCAGTCAGGGATTGAACATCAACAGCCTGAGCCATCTCGATCTCTTTTCTTGTACGGTGACGGATAAAAACAGGCTTACCGCGCCACATCACGGTCATTGATTCCCCTTCCGGAACGCTGCCTATATCTACTTCCACAGTAGCCAAAGCCTGCGTATCTTTTGCCGGTCTCAGTGAATCAATAACAGGCTTAACAAAAAATCCTAAGCCCACAGCACCAAACGCAGCAGCCGCTAATTGCATAAAATCACGGCGGGTTCCGCAATCGCACTCGCAACATGCATGGGTATTGTCGTTTCCAGTTTGTATTTCGGCTGACATCTTGTCCGAACCTCTTATCAAAATTTAAATACTTAATGAACTTTTCCGAGAAGTCTTTTAGAACTCTCTTTATAAATGATCAAGCCCTAGCTTACTATGTTTACAAAGAATTTTATTTTATTTATCCATATATTAAAGAAAAGAACTAAAAAACATGGATTATAAAGCACTAAAAATCGCATTATTTCAACCAGATATTCCACAAAATTTTGGTGCGATGATACGGCTGTGTGGTTGTCTTGGTATTTCGCTGGATATTATCGAGCCTTGCGGTTTTTTGCTCGATGACCGTAAAATCCGCCAAGCCGCTATGGATTACGAAAAGAAACTTGAGGTAACACGGCATATGAATTGGAAATCATTTCTTGATTTGTATCAAGGAAATGAAGCAGATCGAAGGCGTATTGTCCTGATGACAACAAAAACGGATAAGCGATATACTGACTTTGAATTTCAAAACGGCGATATCCTACTGGCAGGACGAGAAAGTGCAGGCGTCCCCGATGACGTGCATGAGGCCACAGACGAGCGTATTTCTATCCCTATGCAAGAAGGCTTTCGTTCGCTTAATATTGTCAATGCCACGGCAATGATTCTTGGTGAGGCCCTCAGACAAACACAATGGAAAGACTTAACATCATGAACGAACAGAAAAAAATAGCCGCTAACTGGTTCAAAGAGCTTCAAACCCAGATTTGCGATTCTTTTGAAAAACTGGAAACGGAACTCAAATCCGGCCCCAAAACAGACTTGCCGGCTGGCACGTTTAAAAAGACTGACTGGGATCGTGATAAGCTGGACCAGCCCAACACTTCAGGATCGGAACTTCACGGTGGCGGAACGATGGCGGTTATGAAAGGCCGCGTCTTTGAAAAGGTCGGCGTCAATTTTTCAGAAGTCTACGGTACATTTTCCAAAGATTTTGCCGAAAAAATTCCAGGAGCCAAAGAAAGCGACGGGAAATTCTGGGCTTCGGGAATATCTCTGGTCGCCCATATGCAATCCCCCCTTGTTCCGGCTGTTCATATGAATACGAGGATGATCGTAACCTCCAAACACTGGTTCGGGGGCGGCGCGGATTTAACCCCTATGTATGAAGATAAAGAGGATACAAAAGCTTTTCACGGCGCTTTTAAAGACTGCTGTGACCGGCATGACCCCGACTATTACCCCGAGTTCAAAAAATGGTGTGACGAGTATTTTTTCCTGCCGCACAGAAACGAACCGCGAGGCATTGGCGGTATTTTCTATGATAATATGGACCGTAAAGGCTGGGACGAAGATTTTGCCTTCACGCAGGATGTCGGCAAGACGTTTCGAGACATTTATTGCTCCATTGTCAGAAAATCCATCAATAAAGACTGGACCGAACAGCAACGGGAGCATCAACTTATCAAACGCGGGCGATACGTGGAGTTTAATCTGCTTTATGATCGCGGCACAACATTCGGCCTTAGAACCGGCGGCAATACCGAAGCTATCCTTATGTCCATGCCGCCGGAGGTCAAGTGGCCTTGAATTTTAAGGCGCAGTTTTTTTTCTTGCACAAAAAAGAGACTTTATTTTACATTCCTCCGAAATAACTAACACGCATATAAATATTAAGGTGAAAGGACAAATTTATGGAAGAAAAGACCCTTACAGAATTTCTAGAAGGAATGAAGGAAAATACTGTTTTTATATTTGACAGAAAAAATCCTATACCTTTACCTGCTCCTGAAAAGGACATATATGGTTTTGCTCAAGATCAAGCAGTAAAGAATCCTGATGCTATTATATGTCTAAGGGGCTCATGGCCAAGTGAAAAACCAAGTAAAAAACCAAGCGAAAAACCAAGTGAAAAACCAAGTGAAAAATATGTACGCACAGCAGCACTTAGTTATGGTCAGGGAAAAAACCCTATAACTCTTTTTGGAGAGGGTGCCCATGAAAAGGGTCGCATATCGACAATTTCTGCCAGTGGCCTTATATCTGCCGATGACCCTGAAAGTAAGCAATCAATACGTATTATTCAACTTACGTTTGATTCATAATGCACGCTCGATCCGGTTTAAAATCCTGATCGATCCACCAATCTTCAAGGGCCTTTAATCGTTCACCGATTTCCGGCCCTTTTTTATACCCTGCCTTCAGGATATCATCGCCGCTCACCGGAAAATCAGGCACATCCCAGTTCTGGACGATATCCAGAGCAACCGGTGCATAAGAGTTCATGACACGGTCCTGAACCAGTTCCACCATAAGAGCCTGCGCCGTCACACTTCGCCCAAACCTGTACACAGCCTCTCTTACAGCGCTGTCGCAAGACAGGTCACGAAGAGCCAATGCACCGCCCAGAGCAAGTGCATCTTTTAAGAAAACTTTGGGCAGGAGCAGATATTTCTCCAGCGCCTTCATATTCCCCCTGCTTAACCCAGCCATCACAAAAATGCGCGATGACAAAGCCGAAAGACGGTATTTCTTCTGGAAATTACAAAAATAACGAAAAAAATCTTTCTCCGGATAGTCCTTCGAAAAATCCAGATCTTTAAGAACATTATGCTTAAACATAATATCAAGAATATCCTGCGGGTTGTCAGAGGCCAGAATTTTCAAAAATTCCTGCGTGATGCGCTCCCGCGAGAGATTAACAATTTTATCCGCCCCCGCCTTACACGCCTTAAGCCCCTCCTTGTCGTAATCCTGCCCGCCATAAAGCGCATGAAAACGAAAAAAACGCAAAATACGAAGATAATCTTCTTCAATGCGCTGGCCGGCTTTGCCAACAAAGCGAATATTTTTCTCCTCGATATCCTTTAACCCCTGCCCCAATGGATCATAGACATTTCCCTCAAGGTCCATAAACAGGGCATTAATCGTGAAATCCCGCCTTTTGGCATCTTCCAGCCAGTCATCGGTAAACTCTACAGTCGCCCGCCTACCATCTGTTTCCTTGTCATGGCGCAGCGTCGTTATTTCAAAGGCTTTACCATTCGCCACAGCCGTAATTGTGCCGTGTTGCAACCCCGTGGGAATGACACTATATCCGGCTCTTTCCAAACGCTTTTGAATTTCTTCGGGCTTGTGCACGCTCGCCAGATCAATATCTTCGACCTCATGACCCATAAGAGTATTGCGTACACATCCCCCTACCAGCAAGACCTTCGGCTTATCCGAATCTTCCTCCTTGGTGTCATTCCTGCGCAAGCAGGAATCTGATTCCACATTTTCAGAGGATCCCTGCTTACGCAGGGATGACAAATCATCTTGCAAGGCATCAAACAAGCCTCGCAGCTCCTTTTCTTTCATCCAGTACATCGGAGAAATTGTTTTATCTGGCTGCATAAAATTAGGGTCAAAACTCATAGCTTTTATCCTAGCTCCCGATTTTTGTAATTTGTACTTCGCTTCGCGATCAATTTAGCTATTATAGCGCAAGAGAATCCATAAGTAAGGAGTTAAATCATGGCTGGCACGCAAGCTAAAAAAGATATTATAAAGGATTTTGAGGCTCTGCATAAGAAATTATCCTCACTCAGGAAAGAAATATCTAAAACCGTCATCGGACAAGATAAAGTCATTGAGCAAACGCTTATAACCCTGATTTCCGGTGGGCATGCTCTGCTCGTCGGAGTTCCCGGTCTGGCAAAAACATTATTGGTGGAAACCATTGCCAAGACAACAGGCATGCATGCTAACCGTATCCAATGTACGCCGGATTTAATGCCTGCAGATATTATCGGTTCGGAAGTGTTGGAGGAAACCGCCAAGGGCAAGCGTTCATTCCGTTTTATTCCGGGTCCGGTTTTTTGTGAATTCCTGATGGCAGATGAAATCAACCGCGCCAGCCCGCGCACTCAATCTGCCCTGCTTCAAGCTATGCAAGAAAGGGAAGTCTCGGTCAGCGGACAACCTTATGCCCTTCCCTCACCTTTCCATGTTTTAGCAACTCAAAACCCGATTGAGCAGGAAGGGACATACCCTTTGCCAGAGGCACAGCTTGACAGATTTATGATTCAGATCATGGTCGATTATCCTGATCTGGAAAGTGAAAGGCAAATCATCATAGAAACAACCAAAAGCAGCACATCTCCAATCAAAAAAGTCATCGACAAACAGGATTTACTTGACGCGCAAATGCTGGTCAAGGACATGCCAATCGGTGAAAATGTCGTTGAGTGCATATTGGAACTGGTTCGTGCGCTTCGCCCCGGTGAAACATCAAGTGATATCGTAAATAATTTTGTTACTTGGGCACCGGGTCCGCGCGGCTCTCAAAATCTTATCCTAGCTACGCGCGCAAAAGCCTTGCTTGATGGCCGGACAGCGCCCGTCATAGGAGACGTGATTGACTTGGCCGTTCCGGTTTTGCGCCACCGCATGGCTCTGAATTACAAAGCCCGCGCGGAAAACATTACGATTGAAGATGTTATAAAGTCGATCACGGAAACATTCTGATGCTCTCTAAACTCTACAGCAAAGCAGAAGAACAAGCCGATGCGCTCTCTTCTGTTTTATTCAAAGCCAGACAACATGCCGATCATATTATCTCGGGCGGACATGCCAGCAAAAAATCCGGCATGGGTGAAAATTTCTGGCAGTTCAAGGAATACAGCCCCGGTGACCGCCTGCAAGACATTGACTGGCGGCAATCTGCCAAAACCGATCATGTGTTTATCCGGCAAAAAGAATGGCAAAAAGCACAAAAGAATTTCTTCTGGTCTGCAAGTTATAAAGGTATGGATTATAAATCGAAGCATGCTCAATACAGCAAAAGAGAGGCAGCTTCTATTTTATTGCTCTCCCTTGCTTTTGGGATGGTTAATGCGGATGAACAAATCGGACTTTACAGTCAAAGCCGCACAGGACGAGGTGATAACGCGGTTTTACGCCTTGGCGAACATTTTTTATCTGATAAAGACGATCTAAAGCTTCCTGATACACGCAGCTTTGTTCCACCACGCGGCAGTACTCTGATTGCCGCCGGAGATTTTTTATCGGATCTGGATGAAATAGCACATAGCCTTAACGAGCTAAAATCCAGAATTGATAATGGTCTTATCATTCAAATCCTTGATCCGGATGAAATAGAACTGGATTTCTCGGGCCGCATAAAATTCGAGAACTTTGATCATTCTGACTCAGAGCTTATCAACCATATCCCTTCTGTGCGAACAGAATACAAAGTCCGAATTGAATCCCATATCGCAGAGATAAAAGCCCTTTGCATTAAAAATGACTGGTCTTATATTCTACACCGAACAGATGCAGATATTTCCTCGACACTCCAGACGATTAAAACCCTGATCGAGTTAAAGGAATAAGCACGCATGATAGGGTTATTTTCTTCTTTGGCATTCTTAAATCCCGTATTTCTGGCGGCTCTGGCTTTGCTGCCTGTGCTGTGGTATTTGATGCGCGTTATGCCGCCTGCTCCGCGCAAAGTGACTTTTGCCGCAACACGGTTTTTGCATGACTTAATCCCTGAAAAAAACGTGCCCAGCAAAACACCGTGGTGGATTTTACTCCTCAGGCTTTTGATTATAGCACTCATTATTCTGGCTCTGGCCGGCCCTGTTTTAAACCCCGCTGAAGGCTTGCAGGGGAGCGGCGCCGTGCGCATTATCATGGATAATAGCTGGGCCGGCGCACAAAACTGGGATAGACAACAACGCATGGCGCAAGAAATTCTGGCACAGGCCGATCGTCAGAAACGGGAAATCTATATTCTCGAAACCGCCACGCACGGTGGAGAAAACAAGCCGAAGCAATTCGGCCCTATGGTCTATAGTGATGCACTCTCTACCTTAAAAGGGCTTAGTCCTGTTTCATGGCCGGCTGATTACGGGGCATTACTTGAGCTTATCAAGGATAAGAAATCAGAAGATTCGATTGATTCACTCTGGCTTTCTCATGGTCTTGCAGAACAAATTATTGAGCCAATTATTAGTGAATTACAAAGACAAGGCAGCCTGAGCGTTATCATACCAAGTCCTGAAAACTTGCCACAAATTATAAGGCCGCCTTTGACTACCGGGGCTGTCAGTATGGAATTTAATGATGCCCCTATTTCAGTAGAAGCGCCAAATTCTATCCCCTCCGGTTTTAGCACAAGCGTGAAAGCCGTAGGAGAAAACGGTATTGCGCTTGATGTCCAAATGCTTGAACTATCCCCATCCAAAGCCCGTCAGGATGTAACCTTTGACATTCCCGAACACGCCAAAAAC
>Ga0224501_10001917_pt1 | contig 16215 bp, 21 predicted proteins | sample SF_Oct11_sed_USG_4_FD_169105 | JGI IMG/M metagenome (GOLD analysis project Ga0224501, IMG submission 169105) | Sediment microbial communities from San Francisco Bay, California, United States - SF_Oct11_sed_USGS_8_1 | ecosystem: Environmental > Aquatic > Marine > Sediment | place: USA... | reverse complement strand
AATGTAGTACACACGCGTTTGTAAAGGGCGTCAAAAGTCGTACGGCGCTTCGAATCCCCTCAGCAATTCTGCGACCAAAAACACCGCGGCTGAGGCGACGCAGTGGAAACCAGCAAAACACATCAACCATGTATGCGCATCATCTTCATCTCATAATCATCAATACCTACCTTCAGGTCCTGCTTCTTTCGCTGCGTAAACAGCTAGGGCTAAAGCCCACAACTGGTCGTCATGGGTTCCTTTGGGATGATAGAAAGTCATGACACCTTTCTCCTCAGGCGTCTCTGTCGGCTTAAGCTTGCTAAACCTGTACTGCTGCTCGTTAATCTGAGAAAGAAGAGCCCTGTCAAGAGGCAAAGCTATTCTCTTCTGCTCCATCCTAGCCTGCAGCAGACTCATCATATCTTGTTTCGCCTTAGCAGTAAAAGCCACCCCTTCAATCTGGCTGGCAAACTCCTTTATCTCCTCTACCAAGCTTTCTCCAACCATGCTCTGATCCACAAACCCTTTCATAATATCAAATTTCTCATTCAGCAACTGAATAAACGCAACTATATCCGTATACGATGTTCCCAACTCAAACTGCTTCAACAAAACAACCCTCAAAACCCCATCTTCCCCCTCTTCAAGCACAACAACAACGCTGTAATCCACCTTCTTACCGAAATCAGCACCCAAATAGTACGCCTTAGAAACATACGCAGGCATTGCAGGGGTCATTTCACTCAGCGGCTCACAGTCTCGTACACACTGGCGGATCAACGCTTGCTTGAAAAAACTGTTCTCGTCTTCAACAAACTCAGCCTCATACTCCATCTTATACCTCAACTCACCAATATCCCGCCTCTGCTCCTCCAAAAACTCCCTCGAAATAAGCGGGCACTCCTCAGCCCTAACATGCAGACTCCAATAATTCGGATTCGTGAAACTACGATAAAAAATGTGATCCCGCCCCCAAGGCGTACTCAACATAATCGCCGATCCCCCAGTAGTGGCCAACATCGGAAAAATCACGCTGGCAATGACGTCTTCAGGCATAAAAGCAGCCTCATCCATCACCACCAAATGCGCCGTAAACCCACGCAAAGCAGCCCCATCAGGACCACAAGGCAACGCAATTATCCTACTTCCGTTAGTCAACTGAACCATCGTCCGCGTAAACCTAACAACAGACCCCCTCAAAAACGGATTCGCCCTAACAAACTGCAACACCACACTAAACATAATCATACTCTGTCTCAACCCACGACTAACAATAAGCGTCGTAGTATCAGCATTCGAAAAAGCAAAATGAATAACCTTCACCGCAATAGTACGCGTCTTACCCGTCTGCCGCGCCCAACAAGCAACAACCCGCCTACTACCACACCGCAACAACTCCGCCTGATACCGAAAAGGCCTAAAACCCAAAACAGCCTCAGCAAAAAACACAGGATCTTCCCGAAGCCTCTCCCGCAGCCTATCCCATCTACCCTCTTCGCCTTCTCGACGCACGACGCACAACAGAATCTACCTCAAACTTCCGCAAAATCTTACTAAACTTCTTCGTGACATACATCTGCGGCACCCGCGCCTCCAACCTCGAAAGATAAAACGCAAAATCATCCTTCTCTCTTCCCTTAACCTCAATATCCTTCAAAGCCTCCGCCACCCCCACAGCCGCCTCAACCTCCCTAGTCAAAACCCGCATAAACCGCACCTTATCCGCATTCCGCACCTTCCGCGCCTCCAACTTCCCCAAAGCCAACTCCATAGCCCTCCTCAAATTCTCAGCAGCCTCCAACAACAACTCCCTCGAAACATCACCCTCACCCACCCAAAACTACCACACCACAAACACAACAACAAACCACTACAAAAACAAACCCAACACAAACAACTCAAAAACCACCCACAAAACACCCAAAAAACACCACAAACCAACACCAAACACAACCCAAAACAACAACCAAACCAAAAACAAAACCCAAAAAACAAACACAAAAACACAAAAAACCCCACAAAAAAAACCCACCCAAAACCTACAACCACAAACACCCCCCACTCACACAAACATCACCCAACACTAACCACCCTTCCTCTGCTTCAAAACCACATCCAACTCCACATCCGATATAGCCCCCACCTCATGCAACGTACTTGCAGCCTCACCAGCTCTCAACAAACAATAAAGCCTAATATCATCCTTCGCCAACACTTCCTTCCCCCCCTCTTCCCTATCAATCAACACCACAGCATCACCGACTACCCCACCCTCCGCCCGAATTGCAGACGCCGCCTCACGCAACGATCTACCCGAAGTAACCAAATCATCTAACAAAAGAACTTCATCGCCCGGCATCAACACACCTTCAACTCTACGTTCTCTACCATGCCTTCGCCGGGTTGGACGAGTGTAGAGAAAGGACTTGTTGAGATTATACGCAGTTACGGAAGCAAACGGTAAACCTGCTATGGGAATTCCAGCGATTCGCTTGAAGTTGTCGATTCCAACGTTATCCTTTATGAGTTTAACGTAAAGATCACAAATTTTGTGGAAAGCATCGGAAAAACTAGGCACTATCCGGAGGTCGATGTAGTAGGGGCTTATTTTTCCGCTTGTGAGCCTGAAAGTGCCGAATTTCAACGCGCCAATCTTATAGAGTATTTGGCAAAGCTGCCCTTTCATAAATTCCATCTCTACATCATCCTTTCCGCTCTTTTCCAACAATGTAAACATTACCTCGTTTAGCTACAAGACACTTTACCTTCAAAGCTTCTTTCGCTAACATTCCACAGAACCTGCTCAAGTCATCCCTCGAAGCCGTATGATAGGGTACTGCAACCTTTGGTTTAACGAGCTTTACAATTTCGATTCCAGTCTTGGGCGACGTACCCGGCGCTATGCCAACCGTGCAAAAAACAATGTCTGGCTTGTGGTTTTTGCCTATATCTTTCATTTCTGGAAAAGGCATGCTGTCAGCCGTGTGAAAGATTCTAACTTTGTCTTCACTAGTTATGAGAAATGTAATTGGTGTAGTTGCAGGCGGGTGATTACACATTTCCGCTCTTACTGTTACGTTATCAATTTTTGTTTCTGTTCCAAGAGTCATTTCTTGCAGTTTTTCTAAGGGAATCGTGTTGCTAAGTTTTTTAGTAGAAGTGGGGTCTGCGAGTATCTGGCATTGAGTTCGTTCCTGTATCTTTCTTATTAAGGGTCCGTCTAGGTGGTCGTAGTGTTCATGTGTGATAAGTATAGCATCTAAGGTTGTGAAGTTTTTAGCATTTACATCTACAGGATCTACTACTAGCGTTTTCGTTGGCGTTTTCACAGTGACACCAGCATAGTCGTTAAACCATTTAAAGGCTATTTCATTCTTTTTTGGAACCGTGCTTTCTATAGACATAAAAATTCCCGATAAGTGGTATGGTGTTTTTGGTTAAAAGAACTTATGCTGGCACTCCCCTTCTCAGGCAATCTTCGATACGCTTAAAAGCAATAGGGTTCAACAATTCCTTCACTCGGAGTGCCATTTCTATGGTAGACGTCTGGCTTCCATACGACAAAACAGAGATTTGCGCACGCATTCCAACTCGCAGCTTCCTCGGTATCATCAAGCCAGAGGAAAAACCCGGTGTGCCCGATGCAAGAGCTGAGATTTTGCGGGCGTTAAACGAGCCTATTGGTTCTAAACCCTTAAGTGAAATAGTAAATTCGAGCAACAAAGTCGCGATCGTTGTGGACGATGTTACTCGTCCTGCTCCCAGCCATTTAATAGTTCCTCCACTTCTCGAAGAGCTAAACCGACTCGGGGTTAAAGACGAGGATGTTACGATAATCTTCGGTTGCGGCACCCATAGAGCTGTTAAGCCCGACGAGGCTAGAGAACTCTTAGGCGAAGACGTTGTTAACCGCGTTAAAACTATAAGTCATGACTGCCACGCCGAAGACCACGTTTACATGGGAACGACCAAGAAATATGGAACAAAAGTTTTTGTCAACAAGATTTTCGCAGAAGCAGATGTCCGAATTCTGACGGGCGACATCGAAATGCACTATTACGCAGGTTTTGGCGGTGGCAGAAAAAGCGTTTTACCCGGCGTTAGCGGTACCAAAACAATTCAACACAATCACGCCATGATTTTGAATCCCAAAGCCAGAACCGGCATTTTAGAGGGAAATCCTATCCACGAAGACATGGTTGAAGCCGCAAGGCTGGCAAAAGCCGACTTTATTCTAAACGTTGTAACAAACAGTAAAGGCGAAATTGTACAAACTTTTGCTGGTGACTTGGAACAAGCTTTCTATAAGGGTGTGAAGCTGGTTGAGGAGATGTGCAAGGTGTCAATTGACCGCCGTGCAGACATCGTTATAGTAAGTCCTGGGGGCACCCCGCAGACATTGACCTTTACCAAGCATACAAAGCGGTTGACAACGCCTTGGACAGCGTTAAGCATGGCGGCGTTATTGTTTTGGTGGCTGAGTGCCCAGAAAGCTATGGAAACGAGGTGTTTTATGAGTGGATGATGAAATTCAAAGACTCAAAGTCCATGGAAAAGGAAATTAAGAAACACTTCGCAATTGGTGGACACAAGGCTTACTATTTGTTGAAGGCTTTACAGAAAGCGCAAATTATCATTGTTACCACAATGCCCGATTATTATGCAGTCAACGTGTTCAAGCTTCGAACTGCGAGGGCTTTGAACGATGCTTTGGATGAAGCCCTCAAGATTGTAGGCAAAAAAGCAAAAGTTTGGGCAATCCCCAACGGTCACATAACTTTTCCACTAGTAAGAACTTAGTTGCACAAAACTAACGTGCCCTTTGACATGCACAACAAGCCAAATGGTCTGTGAGAAGTTAAGCTTCTATGGCATCTTGGTGCGTCAAGATTAATCCCATGTAACCCATGTCATGGTATTTCCCATCATCACCAAAATAGGCATCTTTACAAATGCCTTCAATTTTAAAGCCCAGCTTTTCATACATGTGTATGGCAATCTTGTTATCTGCCACAACGCTGAGGCCAATTCTATGCAGCCTCTCTTTCTTGGCTAGTTCGATCAAGTATTCGTTCATTGCCGTTCCAAGCCCAACATTGTGAAAATCTTGGTGCAAATAAATGAGCAATTCACCTATTCCTCTGTGTCTCGGGTTTGGATGTTTAAATATTTGAGCGTAGCCAACAATTCGGTTTCTGTATTCTGCCACAAGCGCGATAAGATGTTGTATGCGTGACCACCAACCTCTCTCTAAACGATCTTTTGTGTACGGTGGCATCGCCCATTCAAGAGCCTTCTTAGACATGGAGGCAAACATCTCAACCACTTTCTCTTTGTCCTTAGCCGTAAACCGTCTTACAACGGATTCTCTACCGTTCTTGAGTCTAACTCTTTTCAACATAACTCTTCAAAAAATCAATACATTGTCTCATTTAATGAGTTTTTCCTTCAATTTTTAGAACCCCTTCATCAGTTTAAAATAGATGCTCTATACACTTAAGACGGAACAAAACTTTCCTCAAGATGAAGTCAATGAGCAACATTATCGTGCAAACAGTAATCCCTATTTTTCTTCTAATCGGGATTGGTTTTCTTTCGAGGAAAATCGGAATTTTGAAATCGGGTGATGAACGGGTGCTCAGTGCCTATGTATATTACTTTGCACTACCTGCCTTATTTTTTGTCAATATGGCTGAAATAGATTTTACTGCAGAAATTCTTAGATTCATGTTCGCAGGAATCACCCCAATCCTTGTGGTGTTGACAATATACACAGTTCTTTACTCCGTATTCAGATTTTCAAAGGATACCCTTTACCTTTTGATTTTGAGCACTATTTTCGGTAGCTTAGCTTTCTTTGGCATACCCTTCATAACGCTTGCTTTCCCCGATAGGGAGCACCTGGCAACATTATCTGCGGCTTCCATTTCTGTAGTGAGCGTCACAACATCTCTAACAATCCTCGAGCTGTATAAGCTGGAGAAATCCACAAGATGGGAAGGAATAAAACACGTCGTCAGAAGACTTTCAAAAAATCCGTTGATCATATCAATTCTATCGGGCATTCTGGTATCTCTTATTAGAATAGAATTCCCTACGCCCATTTCAGCGTCCTTACACATGCTAGGAAGTACGACCTCCACTGTAGCTATTTTTATGCTTGGAGTCTTTCTCTACGGAAGAAAGTACACAAACATAACTAAAGCTTTAAAGTTGAGCCTGCTGAGAATAGTTTTCTTACCAGTAGTGGCTCTTTTAACTATCAAATTATTTGGACTGATAGGCATAGAACGCTCAGTGTTAGCACTTATGCACAGTATGCCAGTCGCCATTTCTATGATCATTCTCAGCGAACGTTATGACTTTTATAAAGAAACAATCGCCTCTCTTATCTTAATTTCCTCGCTTGGAGCCGCGGTGTATCTGAATTTGTGGCTTTTGTTACTGGATTAATAAAAGAAGCGTTTATTTTCGCTAGTGCGGAAGATCATTTTATTCTTAGCTCTTCAACTTCAGAAGCATCCAAAGCTGAAACTACAACTGATTTGTCCATTTTTTCTCTACCAAAATGAACCAATGTTTTTTCTTCTTTTTTGTCAGAGTAACGCAGAGTCAAAGCAGCTGCCTTCCTTAGAGCCTCCTTCGTTTTCGGTCCTTGCAACAAAGTGATGGGGCTACCACAATCGGGGACTTCCAAAAAATAACCGTTTTTTCCTCGCATTTTCTCTAATTGTTTGTTTTCATTTTCGTTCCTTCCAACGATTATTTTGTTCTTTCCAAATCTGAAATGTCTCCCTATCTTTAGCAAATTGATGTCTCTGGTTTCAACTTTTTTCTTGTGTTCGAATAAATCTTTGACTTTCAATGCAAATTCTTTATAGGTTAGCAAACAACCGCCAGCAGGACATGGATAGTCTTTAACGCCGAACTCTTTGGCGAGTTCAATTTGTTTCTTTCTCGATCTACCGCTTATGCCTAGCAGTTTTTCTCTGTCGACCCATCCTTTCTTTTCTGCTTCGGTCTCTGGCAGCAACTTCGCTGATAAAGGTCTCAAGATTTTTCCTTCTAAACCTGCCTCTTTCTCAATAAGGCTTAATGCTTTTCTATTCTGAGACATTGGTCTTTCGTTGAGGACTTCTCCTGTGAAAATGAAAGAAACACCAATTTCTTCAGCATATTTCTTGGCTTTTTTAAGCATGAAGATTCTGCAGTCAATGCAGGGATTCATGTTCTTTCCATAGCCATACTTTGGGTTCCTTAACACCTCAAGATAGTCTTTGCCCAGAGTAATCATTTTGAGTGGTATTTTGAGTTGTTTTGCCACTTCAGCAGCGCTGCGTTCACCTTTTCCATAAACATAGAATGGAGAGGTGAGATTCAATGCCACAACGTCTATTCCCTGCTTTTGAATTAGCTTCACAGCTAGTGTGCTGTCTAAGCCGCCTGACAATAACGCTAAGGCTTTCATACTGAACCTTCTAGATTTTCTACGCTCTCATTTGTTCTTATCGGTTTCGTAAACATATACATAGCGTACATAAATGCCAAAACATTTAACTTTCATACAAGTTGCCTAAACATTAGCGAGGAAGCAACACTTGCAGACAACCTTCACCCTTCGACCTTTTAAGCCCGGCGACCTCGAAAAAGTCGTAAGCATAAACCGCGTTTGCCTACCAGAAAATTATTCACATTATTTTTTCATGGACATATACGAGCGGTATTCAGCTACCTTCATCGTGGCTGAGCAAGAACAGAACATTGTAGGGTATATTATGTGCAGAATTGAAACAGGCTTTTCAAGTTTTGGCTTGTTCGGCATTCCTAAAAAGGGACATGTGGTTTCCGTTGCGGTATTGCCTGGGCATCAACACAAGGGCATAGGCAGTGCTCTTATGAAAGAAGCGATGAAGAACATGCGCTTGTATAGAGCGAAAGAATGCTATTTGGAAGTGAGGGTCAGCAATGTTCCTGCGGTGAACATGTATAAAAAGTTAGGTTTTCAAGTGGTACGTACAAAGCGCGGGTACTATGCTGATGAAGAAGACGCTTACGTCATGGCAAAAAAACTAAAGCAATAAAAAAAGGAATTAGGGAAAAATCCTCTTCCAAAGTTTTTGCTTTTCCTTTTGCGTTAGCTCTCGAATTTCTTTTGTTTTCAAGTCGAGTGTTGCAATTAAAACTTCCTTTGGCTCTTTTTTACGTCTTAGAGTGGCCTTTATCGCTAGTATGACGGCTTCTTCTAAACTCATGTCAGCTTTATATCCCCCTTTCAAGACTCCCTTCGTTTCGTCACCACCTTTGCCTTCCATGCAAGCTCTGTACTCTTGGGATGCGCCTGCGCTGTTAATCATGAACAATCTCGGCCTGTTTTGAGAATCCAAGCCTCCAATTATCATGGCTACTGCCAAGGGTCGGAAACCCTTTTTTTGCGCGTAAGGCTGCATAAATAGAGTCAATCCCTTAGCCAATGCTTCGACATCTACGTTGGCGTTTTCTTTCTTGAGTATCCCTGTTTGTTTTTTTGCTTCTTCTAAGACGAGAAGAGAGTCTTGTTGTATTCCAGAAAATGCTATAGCTATTGTTTCGGTTATTTTGAATATTCGATAAAATGGATTTGGCAGTATTAAGAACTCATCGCTAGGTGTTTCTTTAGCTAGAACAATGCCGTGGTTGCAGCATATACCCACCATTGTTCCACCTCGCTTCATAGATTCCATTGCATATTCTAGTTGGAATATTCTGCCATCTGGAGAGAACGCGGTTTCCACGTCGTAACCCTTTTGCAGTTGTGTTGGAACTGTGGAGAGGAAATATGTCAATGCTGTTCTTGCTAATTCCGCTTTGTTTCCTGCAAATCCCGCTTTTATCAAACTGTCTAGAGCCCTGTCTAAATCTTTCGGTATCACGAGTCTTACTTCAGGCATCCATCAAACCTCCATATAAACGGATAGATTTATCAATGATCTACAATCTTATAAATTTATGTGGTAAAATGCCCGTCAAAAGGGAAAACATAATGGAGATCATTGAGAATTTCTTCAAAACAAAAATCGACGAACGTGGGAGAATCTACATACCTAAATCTGTGAGACAAAGGTTTTCAATAAAGCTCGGCGAAAGACTCTATATTAAACTTGAAAACAACCACTTTAGCATATATACCGCAACAGCTATCAAGAAACTACAGCTAACCAGAAAGTTATCGGGGAAAGAAAATGTCTTCTAAAAGCCAAAGGGTTCAACATGCAATGGTTGAGTTGAAAGCCAAAGTAGACGGTTTAGAGACGATTCGAGATAAGTTGATTCAATATAGCGCTAAGCAAGTTGGCACTTTTCATCAAATCGACACCTATTACAAAGTTCCGAAAGGTAGGTTGAAACTGCGGGAAGTAGAAGGCAAAAGTGATGCTGAACTAATATATTACGAGAGAGAAAACGTTGCAGAGCCAAAAAGAAGCTCTGTTTTCATTCTAATAATTCCACAACCTCAAGTCTTTAGACAGATTCTTGAACGAATCATGAAGATTAAAGTTGTGGTGGATAAGGTTAGGGAAATTTACTTTTACGAGGGTATTCAGATTCACTTGGATATTGTTGAAGGGTCGGGTTCTTTCATTGAATTTGAACGTATAACCTCCCAAGATTCAGAGCAACAAAAAAAAGACCTCTCTAAGTTGGAGAAGCTCAGAGAAAAACTAAATATTAGCCCCCAAAGTTTAGAAAGGCTTTCTTATAGTGGTTTAATTTGATATCTCAACCATTGTTCTTCTCTTTCGTTCATCCAGTTCAAAAGTTTCAGCATGTTTTTTGCAAAGCCCAGCATACTGCCTAGAACTAATATAGCGAGGAAGAAACGCAGGTCAACCATCAGGTTAGTCTGCTCTATATTAACGTTGATTATGCCTGTGTTTAGAACGTAGCTGAAGTAAAGCACCATCATCAAAGAGTTCGCTATGCTGAAGATGTGTTGAAAAACTGTGCCGTGAGCCAGTTCGATTACGAAGACAAAGAATAAGAATAAAACGATCAAGGCTGTAAAGAGCGCTTGATAGTCATAAAAACCTTCAAAAGGAATCAGGAACGATGAAAAGACGACATAGAGAAGGTAAGTAATCGCTGTTTTAAACAATGCTTTAAAGAATCGTGGTATCATAATCCTCATCGTAAACCTGCCGTCTTTTTCCTTTACTACTTTATCCATAGTTTATCACCATAGGACCATAATCGAACATCTCAGTCTCAACATAAACACGAATCTGTCCTCTCTCTGTAAGCATTCCTGCATTAACCAACATTCCAATCTCGTTGTCATAATCCGCGTTGGATGGGACATCTATTGAAGCAGTGTCCTCTCCCATTAGTTGGTTTCTGTCATTGAAAATCTCAATCCGTATTGTTCCAGTTACGGTGAAGTAAGGTGAATGATTTTGGAAGCTGATTGGCACATTTACTCCTAAATGCGTAGTGTTATATGCGCTGTATTCAGGCATATCAGTAGTGAAATTAAAAAGTGGCGCGCCCCAAGGTATTGTTGCGTTTGCTTCGAATCCAAACGGTATTAAATTAGCATAGTTCAAGTAGATTGAACCGTAAAGAGTGAAGTTTGAGTCATCAAAGAGATAGTCTACTCGCGTCATAATTTCATTTACGTTGAAACTAACATTGTGAAAGATAATTGCGTTATTTTGAGGAGGAATTTGCGCTATGTAAGCAGCAGCTTTTGAAATTTGCCTATTTTCATAGTCTACAATGAGTGTTGTGACGTTGAAATCAGCTATGTTGTAGTAGCCTTTGTTGTCAAAGATAATCGGCAATGTTACAGTGAAGTCTTCTTCTGTAGAGGTCAAGATTGGTTCGCCGAAGTTTACACGAACTAATGTGACAGAGTAGGCACATGTTACGGCAAAAGCTAGGACCATTATCCAGAAGAAACGTGTGGCCCAGCTTAGCGCCCGTATTGGCACGTTCATTTGGGCTTATTCTTCCCTTTGGTTTTCAGGTGGAATGAGTACTGCTTTAGGTTCTTCTTGTTTGGGTTCTGGTATAGGTTGAGATGTTTGTTCTTGTGGGGCTGGAAGCGGAGACTGTGGCTCCTGTCTAGGTTGCTGAGGAGCTGGCTGCGGTTGTGCTGTCGGTGTTTGCTGCGCTTCTGGTTGAGGTGTTAGTTTCGGTTGCGGTTTTGGCGGTGGTTGTGCAGTAGGCTTTGGCTGTAGCTTTGGTTGCGGAGTTGGTTTTGGCTGTTTTACCAGTTGTGGTTTAGCTTGAGTTGCCGCTATTGGCGTAGCAACAGGAACAGATTTGTGTGTTACTAATGGGATGCCTCTGATAGTTAGTAGCGAACCTATCCATCCCATGATGCCGAGATACATTAAACGTACGCATGCTTGAATAAGAGGGGCTAGAGCCTCACCGAAAACCCTTGCTAAGTCGCCTGTAGCGACTATACCGAGTGGTTCTTGAAGGAATAAAAAGGCGTTTATGAAAGTGAAAGCTAAGAGAGCTACTCCGGCGAACAGAATAATAATTCCAGTGAGTTGAGGCTTATTGGATAATCCTATAGGCATTTTTTCATGTTCTCCTCTGTTTGGATTTGTATGTAATGGTAGTATCGTATTAAATCTTCTGTAGCAATAAACAATATTCCTTTACACACTTCCCACTTCAGATTCAAACTAACACATAACCTTGAGCTTGACAGAAACATACACGCACCTCATTTGCTTTTCATGTCTGGCATCTAACTGTATCCGAATAGATCTAGGAAGGCGCAGCACCACCTACACGCCATCAAACCTACATTCACAGCTTGTTAGAAGCGTATAGTACAAGACTTAGCCTAGTTGACATACAAGATCACCGCAATAAACGATTTTAATGCCTTCTAACAAATAGTGCCGTTTAGTTACCTTACAGGAGAATGTCCTTGAAAGCAGACGTAACAAAGAGAGGTGCAATCCTTTTAGGAAAGTATGTTGCCTGCGACGCCTTTGAAAAAACAAGGCCCTTAAGAGTTGTTACACACGCCCATGCCGACCACATGACCGGGTTGCAAAAAAGCCTAAAGAACTGCGACACTGTGGTGATGACGCCGGCAACTAAAGACTTAATCGACATTATGAAAGGACCATACTTGCTTTTAAGAGGAAATGTGAAAGCAATCGAATACGACAAGCCTTTAACTTACAACGATGAACAGTTAACGCTTCACAAAGTTGACCACATTCTTGGAGCAGCACAAGTGCTAGTGGAAGACGCTGAGGAAACACGTATTCTCTACACAAGCGACTTTCGAATCACAAACACTCCTGTCATCCAGTCAGACATCCTAGTAATAGAGGCCACATATGGCAGTCCATGGCACACAAGAAACTTCGAAGACGAAGTGAAACAAATGTTAATGTCCATTGTTGAGAAAGGATTGAAACAAGGCCCCGTCTATGTTTTCGGTTATCATGGAAAACTTCAAGAAGTAATGCAGATACTACACGAAGCAAGAATTAAAGCGCCATTCATAATGCCTGAAAGGATTCTTCGAATCTCGAAAATCCATCAGAAGCATGGAGCGAGAATTTGTAGACCTTTATTCCAAACTAAACATCCACTACAATCTACTCTCCAAGAACAAGAGCGTTATGTTGCTTTTTACCATATGAGTTGGCGCAAGAAAGTCGGTTTAGAGGGCTTTAGAGTGTGTGTGAGCGGGTGGGAGTTTGACAGGCCTTGTAGACAAACGGGTGAAAAGGAGTATGTAGTAGCCTTAAGCGATCACTCCGACTTCAAAGGCTTGCTAGAATACGTGAGGCAAAGCAAGCCAAAGCTGGTCATAACTGATAACTACCGAGGGCGAAACGCAGAGACGCTTGCAAAACAAATAGAAAAGCAACTAAGAATCGAAGCAAAACCTCTTCCATCATAACAATTCTATTTCATATCTTCATGATTCCTCCCCCTATGATAGTCTTCAAATATAGAATAGAAAGAAAAAGAGAACGTAGTCAACATTCTGTTTTAGCCTTGATGAAAAATACCGATTTCAGAGACACAAGTATTATAAAACCAGAGTAAAACAATAGATTATACATCAAGGAATAATTTGAGCAAAAGAAATGTTAAAAGTTGAGAAACTCTTAAAATAGTATAGAGGAAAGTGTTCTTTTGTCAAGCTTAGAAAAGACCGTTCGAAGTCATAACAGAAAATCAGAAACCTCTAAAGAAAGCGGCGCTTCTGAAAATCAAATTCCCAAAATCTACTTGAAGGCGATGCCTCTCAGAAACCTTTCCGACTTGGACACAATAAAACGCGAAGTCAAATCAGGCAACATTATTATAGTCAAAGTAAGCCCTCTGGCAAACAAAAGCATCAAAGACATCAAAAAAGCTGTAAATGAGTTATGCGAATTTGTTAAAACAGTAGACGGCGACATCGCTCGATTAGGAGAAGAACGAATAGTCATCACTCCCTCTGGCGTACGAATTTGGCGAGAAAAACCCGTTGCACCTCAAGAACAAGTCTCTACCGCAGCCTAAGAGTTTCTAAAGTTTCAGGCGCCACCGCATCAATTTTAAATCTTCTTCTAAGAAAGTTCGAGACGCCTAGACACTTTGTCTTTTCACCGTGACAAACTATTACCTTCTCAGGCCTTGGCGTGACGCGATGAATGTAATTAATAATCTGCCTCCTGTCTGAATGCCCTGAAAAGCCTTCAATTGACTCAACCTGAAGTCTTGCTTTTATAACTTCGACTCTGCCCTCATTGTTCACGATAGGAGTTTCGGTCAATCCCTTTTGCACTCGACGCCCCAAAGTACCTTCAATTTGATAACTGACGAATATCACTGTGTTAAGTTTGTTAGAGGCTAATCGCTTGAAATAATCAATCACAGGTCCGCCCTCAAGCATGCCTGCAGTTGCCATAACAATACTTGGTTCTCCTTCCACTATTTCTTCTCGAGCGCTTGGATGCTCCACTATAGTAAAGTAGTCAGATTGAAACGGGTTTATTCCCTCATGTAAAATGCTGTTTCGAACCTCCCTAGCTAAATATTCCGGATAGGCTGTGTGAATTGCAGTGGCTTCTGAAATCATTCCTTCAATAAACACTGGAGCCTCTTTCATTAATCCTCTTTTCATATAACCGTCAATAATCAACATAATTTCCTGAGCTCGACCAACTGCAGGCACCGGAATTATAACTTTTCCGCCGCGTTCTAATGTTTCATTTATTATTGACGAAAGCTTTTCTTCGGCAGCAATTCTTGAAGGCATAACATCTTGAGGAGCCCCATATGTACTCTCAGTTATTATTGTCTCTACTCTAGGAAACTCTGTGGCTGCCGCTTCGAGAAGAGTTGTTCTTCCGTATTTATAATCTCCCGTATAAACAAGATTATGCAATCCTTCTCCAATATGTAAATGAGTTACTGAAGAGCCTAGAATATGTCCAGCGTTATGTAAAGTCAAACGAATATCAGGCGATATGTCAGTTACGGCGCCATAACGCAACGGCAAAGTGTGAAGAACACATTTACGGACATCTTTCTGATTATAAGGGGCTGTAGAACCTTGTTTACTTGCGACATCTAAATAGTCTAATTGAAGCAAAGTCATGAGATTTGATGTGGGGGCAGAACAGTAAACTGGGCCGTCATAGCCGTATTTGAATAGAAAGGGGAGAAAACCACAGTGGTCAAGGTGTGCATGGCTTATGATTACAGCGTCGAGGGTATCTATGTCAAATCGGGGTACGTCGAGCCGTGGGAAAGCATTGAGAGGGTTGGTTGAGCCAGGGTTAATGCCACAATCTAAAAGCACTTGGCTTTCTCTTGTTTGTAGGAAAATCGCTGAACGACCAACCTCTCGAAATCCACCTAAAGCTGAAATTCTTACGTCACCTACTTCATGGATCATGGGTCGAAAAATTCTTTCACCTATATTGCGCAGTATCCTCTCACGTTCTTTGGTTTCTGAGTGGAGATAGTGACGCATGTGACTAATGATTTTTGATGCAATAGGAGAACTCCTCAAGATTTTAGGGCGCCATCTTGTTTCCTTTACAATCTCCTGCAATACCGCCCCGTTCTTTCCTATGACCAGACCTGGCTTCTTCGCATCGATTATGACTTCGCCAAGGCTTGGGTCAAAGTTTATGTTTGTAATTTCAGCTTCTTTAGGAACCGCTTTTCCTATAATCCTTATTGTGTCTTTTTCAGGTAATCTCACAGAAGGATCGGCTCTCACAACTATCCTCTTGCGAATTAAGCTAACTATGTCTGCAATAATGGAACTCTGCTCAATCAGAATTTCGGGTCTTTTTGTGTAGACCGCTAATGCTGGGCCTTCAAATTCTATCCTAGTAACTTCTGCCTTTTCAGGTATATGTTGTAAGACTGCTTGGCTTATCTCGACTTTGCTCTTGCCAGCGGTTGTCACGCTTTTCTCCTCGTCTCAGACACCGTCTCCGCTATGTCGTTTTTCTCTCCATCATCTAGTTCGCGGTAGCCTTCTTTATCAATTAAGCTTACATCAAAGCTGTCGCCACTTGCCGTGTTCCTTTTCATAGCTGCTTTCACGGCATGAACAACGATTGGTAGCAGCTTCTTTGTAGAAACTCCTTCTCGATATTTATCCTCAAGAACACCATAAGCTACTGGAGAACCTGAACCTGTAGCAACACATTTTTCCTCTGTTAAGCTGCCTAGAGGATCAAGCGAAAACACGTGAGAACCTGTATCGTCGACTCCTCCGATGAGAATTTGAGCAATCAATGGGGCATAGCGAGATGAGAATAGAATATTTGCGACTAGTCTAGAAGCGGCTTTTATTGGAATTGGTCTTCCAATATTCATTTTGTACAGTCGTGCATTTGCTGTAAGTATATCAACAACTTGTTGTGCATCTGCGACGCTTCCTGATATTGTTATAGCAATGTGGTCGTCGATTTTGTATATTTTCTTTCCTTTTTTGTGGGCTATAAAAGTGCCCATTGTTACGCGGGTGTCTGAGGACAGAATTACGCCATCACTACAGACGACACCTACGGTGGTAGTACCTTTAAGGACTAACTGATTTGATGTTTCACGCACTTCCATGTTCTCCTTGAAAATCGAAAACGCTATTTTGCGATTATCTTCCAAAGGAAGTTAATTGCCATTTATACATTACCGAGTTATTTAAAAAGATTTCGTGAAAACGAAATTACAAGCATCTATAAGGCTACTCTAGAACATTGT
>Ga0224501_10001916_pt1 | contig 16220 bp, 9 predicted proteins | sample SF_Oct11_sed_USG_4_FD_169105 | JGI IMG/M metagenome (GOLD analysis project Ga0224501, IMG submission 169105) | Sediment microbial communities from San Francisco Bay, California, United States - SF_Oct11_sed_USGS_8_1 | ecosystem: Environmental > Aquatic > Marine > Sediment | place: USA... | reverse complement strand
AACAGATCAGTGTAAGAGAATATGCCAGAAACTATTCACTTGTAAACAACTTTGTAGCTCTTTTTAGGTCTCGGCACTGATGACGTGGCACCTAATATAGAAGGGGTAATCGGTGAAAAATACTTACTTTGTGCAATCTGTATATTGGCAGTTGTTATCACCGCCTCCAACTCCAGCAGCCTCCACAAGCACTGATGTACTTATTCACATTCCATGGCAACTTTTCTCATCTCGCCTTCTTTTTCTAAGACGTGGTCACGATGGTGAATACCTTTAAATTACATAAATAAATTTATTAGTCACACACAGAGACAACAACAATGTCCTAAACATGTACATGTACCCACAACCATGGTTATTCTATTTGACACCCAGAGTGTTATTGTGAAGCTGTCAATTTAGATAATAGTGTAGATAATCGGGAACCAGCCATGACCAGGATCTGGACCCAGGTTTTCACGGTGTAAGCCCAACACTTTACCAGTATGCTATCACATTGTCTGGTTAGCGTAGCATGTATGACCATGAGTGGGTCGTGATCAACGCTCCACTCTATAGCGAGTTTTTCGTTCTGAGCTAAGATTACAATGAGATGTGATAATCACAATGGGAGCCCACCATGACCAGAGGTCAAATCACTCCTCACAGTTGGTAAAGTAATGACAACAGATTGTGAAAGTTTACAATCTGCCCCCAAACAGTCTGAACTCAGTAACCATTCCCAAGGAATAAAACCAATGCTAAACTACTTGTTAGCAATCACTAATCAATATCAATTCGTTGTCATCTAATCTGTCCACTCGTGAGTCGTGAACTGAATCATGAAATGCTGTCAACTAGAAATACAACTGTGTCACTCAGGAGACGAGTCCCTAGACTAGGACTAGGAGCAACTCTGGTTCATTGAATACTGGGTCAGTCTCTGGATTAATCTGTGACTGGGATTGATGTACATTACAGTCAGATGAGCACACTCAGCCGAATACCGATGAGCAAGACTAAGACGAGAAACCGAAAGAACTTTCCTACCACATGTAGTAATCTAGGCTAGTGCCAAGATTGATTGAAATTGCACTGCAGACCATGATAAATCGCCATAAAATGATAAACGCGTGCTTTTTCTCAGCTGAAAAGACACCCTATAGTACGAGTCACGCGTATTTCAAGACACCTAAGAATAAATGTAAACAACTCACTTACCCTACTGTGGTGTCTGTATATGATTACAGATGAGTATAAAACATAAATTTACGTTTTGGTCGTGTAATACCAACACTATGGGTGAGTGACAGCTAAAATTCTAGCTCTGTTTTCGTCACGTGACATAGTCTCAATGCCGCTTTTCAATTGAGTCATGCTCATAAAATAGATCATTTTTCTCTGAATTTCTTCCTAAAACTGTTGAGAAACTCTATTTTGCATAATAACCTGGAGGGAACGTTTGATATTTATTGAAATGAGGAAATGCGGCGCGAAAAACAACAAAACCTCCATTGAGGGTATAGGGACGAGTCCCAAGATGACGTTTCAACCATAACAAACCAGGCCCGCTGTCGGAGTTGACGTCACGCGGCGCGCTCGACCTGAAGCTTATTCTAGGCAGCTGTGTTTGCTTTATCAGCTCTGACAAGGGGCATGGTGAAAATTGATTTTTGGTGGACTGTCTCTTTAATGGGTTACTTCCAGCCACTACGGCTCTGGCTAGGTGACACCCAGGCACTCACTATGACCCTGTCAAGGTTACTCCAGGGCACTATTCCCTGGCTAGGAGATGCCACCAGTTTTACTAAAGTTCTGTAGTTAGGTGCAGTCGCGTGCTCGGGTTGAAACGGATTTCGGTCGCGAAAAACCCCTGCTCGCGACCGAAACTTTTCCCAAAATCTCGGTCGCTAGCACGCGAATGCACCTAGTATCTCCTTAATAGAGCGGGCTATCCTGCCAGCAAGGAAAAACTAGGTATCCTCTACTAATGAATCTCTGTGATACCCAGGGGGGCAGGCGGCAAGCGGCAGGCGGCAGGCGGCAAGCGGCAGGCGGCAAGCGGCAGGCGGCAAGCGGCAGGCGGCAAGCGGCAGGCGGCGTCGGGCATCTTTTTACCATATTGACATTCCTTCCGCTCTGATCCATTGATAGAAATCTTTCTGTCAGCTATCAGTACCCAATCACTACACAGCCTCTGCTAATTAGCTACAATTGTAAATCGCTTTATCGATGGTGAATCTCAGAGAATCGGGCCGCAGTTTGATTCGAGTGCGTGACTGACTGACCTGTCAGTGACAGTTCATCCAAACAATTCATCCCCATTGCCATCCGTCATGGTATTGACCCGCGATAGGGTGCATGTCAGGATGAATAAAATCCATTATATGCTGCTAGTTTCCTATACAGATCTCCTGCAATCTATTAATAGCATTTCTATATGTTGTTTTGTTCAGTATATTTCTTATTGACAAAGACTCCACATGTTACGGGGTGGATGTCTGCTACACTCTGGGTATCCATAATGCTGAATTGAATTCATCGATACCATTTGGGAATCGTGTATAGGATCAGCTATCAGCTATAAAACGACTACAACCCCTGTCCTGCCTCAAATAGAACCTCCGATGCGAAATGGTAGGTCGGTTAGTCCGTTAAGGCGCCTTTTCACTACATCGGTCATTCGATTAGCCTCGGACCGGACGCTTGTGACAGACCATGACCCCCCATAAATGGAGTGAAATGCCCCTGTCCGATCGGCCTCGAACGTCTGGCTCATCAATCAATTTTTTTCCATGGATTATCTAACAGCATTCACCCATTTCCGGTCTGATACTAGGATTGTTCAAAAGAGAAATTTATTTGATTTCACAACACTATTCACTCGACTAACAGCATGTAGGTCCACTGGAAGGAGAGGCAACCTGTAGTGAAAGAATTGAATAGCTGATCGACTTTCTTTTGAAGTTATGAGCAAAAAGTGATCGCCATTTCCGGAAACACAGGTTCGGGCCCATTGATTGGCGACAAAGTGATCCGGGATCGGGCGTCAAGATCTGTCGGACGAGCAAAGAGTGAAAAGGCTGTCGGTTGATGAGTTGAGGTGCTTTGATCATTGATCTTCTGTTCAGTCCCGGTCGCCTCAGCTTCAATCTGAGTCTGATATGTCATCCAACCTTGTACTCTTCTTCAGTACAAATGGTCTGTTAGGAACCAAGCCTCCGTTACTTCAATCCCAATCAATGGCATTGGACTTATGTTACTTCAAAGCTGGTCATGATTTCATCTGAAAGTGAGTCTGCTACCCAATTCTTTCACTACCGGTTGCCTTTTTATGTTCTTTTGAATGAATAGGGGTGCAAAAACAAAAGCTACGCCTCTAATGGTCTCAGTGTGTAACAAAAGAAACAAGATTTGAGTAGTTCAGGTAATCTGTGGATATCAGTTTTATTGGTTTATTAGATCGGACGTCCTAGTATAATTCAACCTGTGTCATCTTTAAGAGACAGGCGCGTTCAATCCGACTCAAATGTCCAAGGCAGATTGACCTGAGCACTTCTGTAGTCTAGCGCATCTACCCCGAGTTGGACTGGACAAGCATCCTTATAGTCAGCCGGTTGGTCAGTCTATCAGTCAGTCAGTTATAGGTCAGCAGAGCTAATATTAACAGTGCTGACATCTTCAAATTTACTTTAACAAAAGATCAAGCAAGGTCATCACATCATGGTCATTTTGAGGGGAAGATGCATCAATCTCAGTTATATCTGCTATCAATTTTCATTTACCCATCTATTTCTAAGTTTATACGCATTCTGTCATTCGCAGTCATTGAAACCATCTGGCTGTGATGAGGAGCCCCACAGCTCCGCTCCCTGATTCTATCAGCTGATACGGATTATGGCCACTCCATTATCCGCTTTTTGTTTCTTTTTCGGCAGAAGATGTATTTGATCATGGAGTTGTGCGAGCAAGGAGAACTAGCCGACCTTCTCAAGGCCATTCACCATTTTAAGGAGAAAGAGGCGCAGGAAATTATAAAACAGCTCGCTAACGCCATTTCTTACCTCCATAAAAACGGTATGATCATCCTATATGTATAGCGTGAGTCAGGGAATCATTTTTAGGATGATCTATCGTGTACATTAGGCAGGTAGGCCTCCTTTATTAGGTGTTGCGTTTGGAACCTGGCACCATGCTGCAGGTACACCCAGACTGCCACTGAGCACTCAATTCACCCAACATCCCATTAGCCATGACCGCAGTGAAAAATGATGCTCACCTTATAATAATGATATTCACCATGTGCTGTAGATATCGTGCATCGCGATTTGAAGCTAGAAAACATTCTGGTGCAGACAAATCCGGATAACGGTCACTTACAGATCAAGGTCAGTGTACTCCTACCCACTTCCTCTCACCTTATCTCCGTCCAGTTTCTGGTAATGTCAGAAACAAGCCAGGACAAGTTAGCTCAACTGGTAAAGATCTTGAATCTGCGTTCTGTGAATGGTAGGTTCAAGTTTTACAACCAGCAGGGTGTTTTCTCGTATGGGCCTCTAACAAGCCTTTCACTCCATATTCCTAGTGTGGCTTCGGGACACCGCAGTAAAAATAATGGAGGTCCCAACCAGTAAATAAGGGTCAAGATCACTCCACAGTTGTAACAGATCCACCTCTCCCTTATTAAGAGGAACCGATTTCTCGGCGGGTGATGCGTAAACTGATGGTTGACTGATCCCCATCCTAGAGTGATCGGTATGACCTGCATGTGGGGCTTCGTACTAAGCTTTATCTGGTGAAAAACAGATATCTAGCCCGGCAGCTTTGCCATAAACTCTTTCTGGACCCTTTACTAGGAGGTTACTGAGCCATTTTGCGAACTAGACTCCAGGTTTATCTAGTGTCTGCCACTCTTAGTAGATAGGTACTAGTCGCTAGTTATAACACTACACCTCAGTGGTCAGGTCCAGTTTCTGAAACTCAGCCGCCATCATGACTATCAGATGAAACGGCTTACTGATTATCTCCTCCTACAGGTGACTGACTTCGGTCTGTCAGTATTTAAAGATGGCGTTGGCCATGAAAACATGATGCAGCAGTTCTGCGGGACACCTATTTATATGCCCCCGGAGATCGTGGATAATAAAACTTACAGTCAGCAGTGTGATGTATGGGCTATGGGAGTCATAACATATTACCTGTGAGTCAGTCAACTGTAGTTATTATATGGATACGCATTCCTACAATTATATATCTTCCGAACACATGTAGCTCTATGTCTACGGGTGCGCCTGGGTACTACTAGGTCCTCTGCTATTGGATGGCCAATGCAGCCACATTCAAGGGTTAGTGTATTGGATTTAAGATCGAAGGTTCCTCTGTCAACTCTGCGAACAGTCACTGTAATTTATTAACTAGTCATTTCCTGGCAAGGGCGGGTAACTGCATTAAGAATCCTCTGGATCATAGATTGTGTACCGCCTTTGATGTTTGGCGCGACTGCGATGTGCTACTCTCCTAGTGGTGGCTTTATGGCGATGCTGTCCCTTGCTGTCTAACGCAGTTGGAGCGCTGTTTCCTCTCTGCAGCGGATGAGCACATTAATTGGTTGTGTTTACAGCTTGGCAGGCATGCCGCCATTCCGAGCCAGGGATGAAGAGACGCTATACGAATATATTAAAAAAGCTGATGTGGACTGTGGACAAGAATTTATCAAAGATTGCTCAAGCGCTGGTAAGTTAAAGGGATACCTAAGTTCCGTGTGGATTTTGATTGAACATGCAGTAGTGATGGTATTGCGCTTCTGTACAACCTCAGGAATGCGTCAAGTGGTATTGGGATACCCTCTGGAAGGCCTGGTAGAAAATGACTAATTTTCAGTGCCTGGCCATTAACTAGTCATCAAGCTGGTGATATTAGGTACATTCGCATGCTTGGGTTTTTTGCGACCAAAATTGATTTCTGTCGCGAAATCTGCTAAATTGCACAAGAGCGTGGCCGAAAAGCACTGTAATTTGACTCAGGTAGGTTTGGAGACATGCTGATACCGGTAAGCCAAAAAAATTTTGCCTCGTCATCCAACCTTTAATCAGACCACTCATTCAATAGTTATGATCAAAATCCACGTGGTCCATATATGTCTATCATTGGATGAGGCTTATTAAGTTCTGTATGAAAATCTTAGCAGCCTCTGACACGCAATACGCTGCAAGAAGAAAGAGATCAATATATAAGGGCGTGTTAAAAACTTGAGAGCACTTTAAAATCTAATCAGACTCAGTTAGTGGAAAATCACTCGTTTGTGTCATCATTGAGATCTCCACATTACACATGCACAATCAGGTGCTTTAAACCTACTCTTCCTTTGACCGCCAGCTGATTTTATTTGGCTTTGCAGCTCACGCGTGTATTAAAGGGATGCTTAAGGTAGATCCAGCTCACAGACTCACTGCTAGTGAGGTGCTACATCACCACTGGATCACTGTAAGTTATACTGACACTATATCGCTAAACAGGGGATTTATTTCAGAGGCCGTATGTCAGCGGTTTAAGATAAGGAGTAAAATTGGTATAATTATAAGCAAGGGAGGACAACTCCGCATTACAAATACTAACCGGGTGATTTTAATGCGCAGTTGCCTCCCATTGCCACTAAATGTGTAACGATTCCAATAAGCCCTTGCTAAAGCACAAGCTTGAAAACTGGACACTGCCTTTGATGTTCAACGTGATATCTAGGGCGTGTTCTTTGCAGGGCTCATGCTTCCAGGTATTGCCTTTGACCTATGACACGACGTGCTAAACGGTGAGCCTCAAGGTGCGATTGTTTAAAAGCATTAGTGATTAAACAGGAATGAGTGAAATCTCTATGCATCTCTGCGGTTTTACTGACAGGGTATGAGCAGTGGCAGCTCATCGGCAAACGTCCTTGAACTAATGAAGCAGTGGAAGGATGATCTGACGAGTGATGAGGAGGAAGGGACAACCGCAGCGCCTGAAACTGCGCCGGATGAGCTCAGCTCCAGTCCAAGCGGTACCAGCAAAGCCAGTATTCAGGTGAGAATCATAGAACTAGTGTAAATTAACTGCATGGTTCCCAGGTGGCATTCTTTACTAACCAACCTAGTACTAGCTAAACTAGTGTTTGTGTATGATTGCTAGTATCTTGCTAACTACACTAGGGCAGTCTGGAGCAAATTCTGGTTACTCAGATTACTGAGCATTTGTACAGCTACTGATAGTTAGTCTGCCCTGTGGTTATTATAATCAGCAGAGGCCTTCCCTAGCAAGCTCTTAGGTTGTGCTCATATTGTGTCTCTTACAGCGCAATCATCTCTCTTGTTATTAGGCTGATAGGTTTAAATTTCATCCACAAAATATCTTGTCTAGACTCTTTTACAGGACTCAAGTTTGGGTCTTTCAAACATGCGGATTTCATTTCAGGCTAAATCGAGCCAGCCGAAATCCGGCGGAATCACTCGAGCTAATGGCTCTAGCCGAGGAGGCGTGCAGAGGTCACCAAAGGGTTTATCCAACCAGAGTGTAAACAACAGGAAGTCACCGCAGCAGCTCTCTGGGGCGCAGTCAAACCTCGAAACCACCACTTACCGGGAGACAGGAAGTGGTAAGCATCATCAGTCATCTGATAGGAAACTCCTCTCTGCGCTTCAGATGTTGAGTAAAGACAACTCCCCATACATATTGTCTGACCCTGTTTTCCTGCCAGGGGTTGCCCGATTACTCAGAAATATTTTGGCCAGATGCCAGATTCTGGTTGTATTTGTAATGTTGCATGACTTATTTTCCCCTCTCCACATGTGAATCAAAACACTAAATGAAACATTAGTATAACCTGCTGTGTGGGTCACTGCGTTATCTCGGATTTCTATCTTACTCACGCCTCTATTAGGGAGTCTACAATCTTGTTCTTGGTTTCCCATCATTGGTCACATGACACAATTGGGATTGATTTTATTCGCAGCCGGACGTAAACAGAGCTTGGGCATCACACCAGCTGCCACCAAAACCACAGTCGCTTCCAACGGGCACAAAGACATTAAAACAACAAGGTCACCTACAAGTTCTTCAATCAAACCAACTAAAAAGAGATGATGCCAGAATCTTCCGGTATCACTCAAGTTGATTGGTTTCTCTGGAGAAGAGACTCACTCCCCACCTCCTTATAAAATGAGCTTTGCGACCTCTCATGATTGACTTCACAGATTTTATCCTCACTATGATTTGCCTAATTATACGTGTGCTGCACACCATTCATCCTTCATTCCTCCCATCATGGCTAGAGCCCCCCACGCGCTTGATGAAGGCTCTAAGTTTCTTCTCATGACATCATTTTGTGCAATTCAGTTCTCATGACCAAAATTCAATATGACCGTTATCAGAGTTTAGTTTTTGATTGCATTGTGAGTATACCAAGTGTGGAGAGTTCTGTATATAATACACTCCAATTCTCTATGACAAACAATTTGCCTTCAAACTCCGCATAAGTCCTTATTATACTTAGTCTATAATCATTCGTAAAGGCCGAGCTGTGAGCTCTGCCTGATGGTCCACCTCGCAGGGATCGTGCTGTAGTTCAAAGGCGATCTCGCTGACACAAGCCTTGTGACACCAAAAGCTGGATCCTAACTTAAGCCAGGTTTCCCGAAATGTCTCTATGTTCTCCTTTGTCCCAGAGGGTCTGAACTACTCTCAGTAACCGGGTTGGACCAGCAGAGTATATCAGGGAGACACTAATAGTGTATTATTACGGCAGTTATAAAAACCTAGGCTGGCCAGCCGGCCTATAATATATTAGGAAAAATGCAAATAGGCAAAAAGCAAAATGGCAAATGTTAATAGAAAAGAATACATTAGTTCACTTGTCCAGTAGCAGTGGATCTATAACAGATACGGCTACTCCGCCCACATACAGGGGAAGGTAACTCCTAGCTGACGTGTATATAATGAACAGCTAGGCAGCTGACTGTTCATACTCCTCTTGCAGTCCAAGTTTAGGGTAGACAGCAATTCTCACAGTATTGATTGCTGCACTGCTGTCAGCTCTACTGTTGGTCTGCAGCGTCCTGATTATACGTGCCATACACACTGACAGCAAGCCTTTACCTCGTAACAGAGCCCTGTCCTGTACTCCTCATCCAAAACGCTATTCTTCACGAGTTTATTAATAATCCAAAATGGAACCGTTACAACGAAAAAACCTGAAAGAAAATGGAGAGGGATTAGTTACAATCTATTATCTTACCAAAAACTACATAATAACTATATTATATAGTACATTATTTTTCTATACACTCACCTATGCAGATCATAGAGAGGAGACTTGTAATATATGAGAACCAGTACAACTCAGCAGAATATGTCTTCTACAAGGAATAGTTACACTAGTAACCACCAAGTTAGTGATAGGAGAAAGTTGGCACGCCAGCATTTCTACAGGTAAATGAGAACCTTAAACTCCCTCAAATAATCCTCATCTCCATCCACCACTGTCAGAAACTCGGCTCGCTGCTCTGTGACATACGTATGTAGGGGGTCGGCTTTTGGAGGGAGGTCTGGTTATAATGTTATAATATGGTATATGGGGAGGTCACTTACACATTCAGAAGCCTGTACGGAATAAACTGTAGTGACGATGCTATACACAAAGGTAATGCCTCCAAACATATGGAATATCAGCTTCACCTCCACGGGAACTGGGTCCATCAAGGCAAACAGAATAGAGAAACCTACAATACCCGAGCAATGAAATATCACATTCTACCCCCCCCATGCGCTTTCGATCACCACAGTGTCAAAGGTTCCAAGTCTTTAAACTTATGATTCAAGCTACTAGTTGGATTGCGGTTCGTTTTGGTATGGCCAGCCAAGATAAGATTTGTTGACTCAATATCTTTACCCAAGGCTATAAAAGGCCTCTTTCCCTAGAGCCTTTATTTTGGGGCAGGATCCCAGGTACCTTTCCCCGTATAGGAGCAGTTTTAGTACCTAGTCTGTAGCCAGGGCTGTAACTGCTCTCAGGGCTGTAACATAGAGGGTGCTACTCCCAGAGCTGTAATACAGAGGGCTTTGCTCCGGGCAGATACATAGAAACAGAGATCCGACAACGGAATTAGTCCCCCACCCCCTGGTGATTACAAAAGCGAGGCTGCTGTTGTATCATATAAAAATAGCCTATTTTCAACCAAGCTTTTTTAAAGGAAATACTAGGTTAATCACGTTAAACATAATATCATATAAAAGCTCGTATCAAAGAAAATCTATCATCAACATTGATTTTGGGACAACCTTTCCATGATACATTTTGTTCTAGGATCAGCGGACCATAGACCTTTGGAAAGCCTGTTGCAATGCCAATGGAGTCCATGTACTACTGCATGTCATAAGCTGTGTAATACCTGCCGTATTCATGTTTATGAGGATGTCGCCAACTTGCCAAACCTATGAGCTCATTGCGTGGAGAACTACAATATATATATATATCAAACATGGACACTTTGATGCTCTCATAACCATGGATTAGGGACCCATGTGCTGGGCAGTCGATCTGCTGGCTGCAATCAAGTTCTTTTATTTGCAAACCTAATCAGGACTATTACCCGCTGATCCTAAGACAAAAATTTATCTTGCAAGGGTTGTCCCAAAATCAATGTTGATGATAGATTTTGTTTGATATGTCTGCGTGCTGACCGCGGAGGTTCCCTAATGAAAAGGTTGCATATGCAAAGAATTATGGCTTGTAAATTGCAACATCATAGTTATAAGCTAGTAATCTCATCTAGACATCTACACAGATCTATGATCATACTCTACAGGATTATTACTAGTAAAATGGCAAGTAACTGTTGCTGTATACTGTATAGGCACAGAGACCACAATGTGAGTTGTTTTATCTGTATGATTCTAAGTGATCTCAGTATCCATATAGTCCCCCCCTTAATTAGCCCCTGTGAACAAACGATCACTAATATTTAATTTTCCTGGATTGGCTTTTATAAAGTAGGTTTTGAGCTTTCAGTTGATATTATGTTAGACATGGCTGGCCCAGTATTTCTTTAAAAAACTTGGTTGAAAACAGGCTATTTTGTATATGATACAATGGCAGCATCAATTTCATAATCACCAGCAAGTCTTGGGAAGGTAATATCACGATTTGCATGAATGTCATATCTCTGTGTCTATGTCTCTGCTCCAAGGCTGTAATATAAAGGACTCTGTTCCTGAGCTGCAATATAGAGAGTTCTGCCCCGGGGCTGTATTATAGATGACGCTGCTCCGGGGCTGTAATATGGAGGGCCTTGCTCCCAGGGCTGTAATAAAGAGATATTGAATGATACCACCAGACGCCGGTGAGTCTGCACCGTCTGTTGGATTTTTGTAGGGGCTCTAGTTACAGGGTCTGCGATCGCCTTTGTGCTATCTGCATCGAAACCGGAATCGTTTTCGCATGCAAATTGCACACGTATGAACAACAGAACAAACCGCTGTTGAGTTGCAATGTCAAGGTGAGGGCTCTAGTGCTGCTAAATTACAAGACCCACGCATGCACACTGATCACCAAAGGGCACCTCGGTACGTACCCCGGGACACCAGAACAATCCACCGGGCTAGTTCACATTCTTATATAAACTAAATTTTGTGTCCAATCTTGGTATAATCTTTGGTACTAAAGAAGACTCTGCTGCAGGGTTGTAATATAGAGGTCTCCGCTCTTGGGGTCTTACCGATCATACAACCTGTGAATGCTATAGAAGCACTGAGTAGGTGGAAGAGAGGAACTGAACAGTATCTGGTGCTCCTATCTAGCAGGAAGATATAGAGCTCCGGTGCCAGCGTGCACAGCACACATACTATCACTATCACTCTTCTACAACAATAAACCAGTGGCGACTCACTCGTACATCCTCTTGAGGTGCTTTTACTGTTCACTTTGCGCCGATCTGTGTCGCGTCGAATGCTTACAACACACAGCATCCGACCCCCCAGAAACAGAGGGTAAAAGCCCCTCATCGGATCTCACTCAGAAGTCTGACTGCTTGTCTGAATCACGAGACAAAAATGAGTCTGGTCTGGTTGAGCGTCTGGCTCAACCACTCCATTTTCCACAGATTACTTTGCAACTCTCAATTGCTTTCAATTCAACTACTGCGAAGGCAAATACTTGTTTGTTTTCGCAACAATATTCATTTACACTGGGAGTAGAAGGAACTGTTAGTGAAAAAATTAACCAGGGGATTGAGTATTGACTTCTATATATAATTAGGAGCAGAAATGGTTACATTTTCTGGGAAATATAAGTTCGATACTATTGATTGGCACTAAGGTAATCGGACATCAGCGTGTGACAGATCCACTCATTAAGACTGAAAAGAGGTCTTCGGATCTGAGGTCAGATGCCAGATCAGAATTAAACTGCATCCACTCCGCCCAGATGCATAGTGGCTTACAAGAGCACCTAAGGTGGTACTTATATTGCCAATGGTAGGTGGCACAGAAAGTGGCGGTGCTGGGGTGTTGACACAAGTGGCACCGTAAAAGGGAGTCAACTCCGCCAATCGAGCAGCATTATGCCGCTTTGAGTCGATGCTGCATGCACTATATATTTTTTCAAGCAGCACAGGCGCAGCGACCAATCAGAGCATCAATTGTATTTACCTTTGTGGACCATTTTGTAAACAAGACTTTGCCTTAATGATGTCATTCACGTAGCATAAAATTACCTAACCTAACCTCTAAAAGGCATATAGTTGAAGGACAGAATCGATAGAGCAGCAAAGTTAAATCTGCACGCATTATCATTGGTTGCCGCTGGCCTGATGCCGAAGGAAATAGAGCATGCAAGATTGGTGTTCTGCCGCTGGTTCACCGGGAGCTGGCGTCCACTAGGCAGCCTTTTTGAGCAGTTTTTAAACAGTTTTTGCACCCAAGGATGCACAAAGTTAATAGGTTGTACAGTTTTAAACGATTCAATACCAAGGTCAAGGTGATCTAGTCGACTAAATTTGTCAAAATCTGGGTATAAATGATACCTTGAAGGTTCATAGCTGCTATAATACTATACTTTGTAAGTTACTAGCTACTGGTAGTAGTAGCTAGCTGTTTTAGTTGGGCAATAACAAACCTCATAACCATTGAATGCAGGCGAGCCAGTTATTGAGACAATGAGAGTACTGAATGCATTCTGATTGTAACTGCTAGTGATTTTGATACTGAATCTTTGTGAGCTAATCGTTACTATTTTCGTTTCACAAAATGCAACGAGTAACGGTAACGAATACAGAATCGTATTCGACATTGCCAACCCTGCTTTTGAGCGACCCTAGGTGAGAAGATTCATCGAAAATCCTAACTGATTTTAAGCAAAATAATTAGCTGATGGTGTGTCAAACAGAAGAGTCTGTTGGCATGGTCTTACTAATGAGAAAATGATGACACATGCCAAATTAATACAGTAAATCCAAGCCAACTGCACAGTGCCAGGGTAGTGAGAAACTGTACATCCCCTACCCTGTACCTCAGTAACTCCGAAACATTATATCCCATAATCTCCAAATTATGTACCACAAGCTCGAAACCATGTACCCATTACCTTAGATACCATGTACCCATTACCTTAGGTACCATGTACCCATTACCTTAGATACCATGTATTTCCGTAAGAAATTTGACAAAAAAAGAGAACTAACCCCAACAATGTTTAAAGGGGTTATGTCACGGTCGATGGTAGATGCGCTTTCGGAGTTCGGAGCACTTTCTTAAAGGGAGGCAACTCCATATTCATTGCGGCGATGTCGGGCGGTTTTCTCCCAAAAAACAAATATCGGTCATTCGAATAACCAGTGACACTGGAATAACTACGGGCTGAATGGTCCAAATAGAAAGAAAATGGGATCTATTTACTAAAACCTAATAACCTATTGATCTTTACGCCCTCATAACATCGGGTAGAACTCAAAATCGAATGTAACACTGTCTTGGAGAAAATTGAAGTTATAAGAAGTGCTTTGCCGGTTTTCCCTAGCCCTAAATAGAGGCCATTGCATTCGGGACTCTATCATTGCGCAATAATGGCACTAACGGTCGCTGACAGAGGTAACAAACTGCACTCCGAAACCCTATTTCTACATTTTCTCTATTCAGAATTGTGTAACTACAGGTCTAGTATCCACCAGCGAGAGGGTTTTCCAAACATTAGCGCGTAAGTCGAGAAATCAATGCAAGCACCAACAGCTCTGCGTTAATTTTCTATCTTGAGGCCGATTCTGTTGCATTGACAGTCTGAAAAGTGCATCGCCGAGGGCTCTAGTTATGCGCATTAGATAGGGCTATATCTAAGCTCCCATCTGAGCTGGGTATTGGGCCCATTTGTTTATGGTAGGCTTCAGAATCTGAAAACAAGTGAAGACACTTTTGGCCATGACATAATCCCGTTAAAAATTAAGTCTTTTCAGTAAAACCCAACAATGAGAGCGAAAAACAGAACCACTTTGGCGTTTCCTTTTCAATGTACTCAATTTAAAACACAGTGAATCGGATAAATTTCACCAACTTTTTTTACATTAAAATATCATGACTCAAGCGGGGCATTGAAAGTGAAAACAAATACACATATTATAAGTATGCTGAAAAGTGCATGGTTACGAGGGTATATGCCAATATGGTTTCGAACTTGAGTTACAGGGTACATGGTTTCTAAGGTAGGGTATAGGGCTTTGAGACTACGGGTCTCATAGATTCGATGGTGCAGGGTACCCGTACGTAGTTTCTCACTACTCATAGTACCACAGTTGACATGCTGGGCATTGAACCCAAGACAAAATACTAAATGTAAATGCACAAATGTACACTGGACTGCATATTTGAGTCTCACTCACTTATTGAGACTACCATTCAATCGGTTACGTAAGAAGGTAACTCGGTAACGAACTCGTAAAATGTAAATGAATCACCGAATCATCCATTCACTCCAGTCACTAGTCGGTGACGACAATCAACCATCATTCATTCATTGTCAAGGATGGCTCAGGTGTCTCTGTGACTTACATTTTGAGTCGGTTATCTCTCGGATACCATCTCATTAAATGGAAGATGGCGTGCGGTATGCAGTAGAGCCACATACTGTAAACTCGATTCAATGGTGACAGACGACACTGAACGATGAACTATAGAAAATAATACTTCACAGACGAGTGGCCATATTTTCCCAGCAACAAGTAAACAATGTCAAGGACGCTTGGCGGCTTGGCGATTTGGCGACTCCGCTACAACCCTTTTCGTGTTCAGATGGGGATTCTCCCTGATACGAACGGGAATCCCCTTCATGAACCGGGACCTCCCCTCAGTGAGCAGGTCTGCTGTGTGGACTATTCCCTCTGTTGACATTCAACTGATCAGGATTACAGCGGAGAAGAGAGATACTGTAAGTATATTCACAGTTCTATGAGACTGTAGCCGAACATAACCTTGTGGATGCGCTTTGATGATTGATCTGATGCAGAGAGAACTTGAAGTTGGGTGCCTGAAGGTCGTGGGGGTAGTGAAAAAACTATGTACCCCACTACTACGCTGTACCCCTCGACACTATGTACCCGTGCTTCCGAAACTAAGTACCCCGTATCTTAAAAACCATATACCCTATACCCCAAGCTCGAAACCGAGCTTCCCGTACCTTTGGAAGCATAAGACATTTGACTGAAGAAAGTACAATAACCCCAACAGTGTATACAACTTAAGGTCACACCCCTGACCTGAAACATAACCAAGTGTGTATTGTTTTTACTTTCAGTATCTAGCTTGAGTCATGCTATTTTACAGTAAACAAGTTGGTGAAATGCGAAGCGGTGAACTGTGTCCAATATACTGCGTTTCAAACTGGGAACTGAAAATGAAAGCAAAAAGTGGTTCTATTTGTCTCTCTCATGTTGTGTTATACTGAAACTCAAGGACCTTCACATTAATTTTTCGACCATTTTTTGGGGTTATTACATGTTTTGTCAAATTTTGAATGAATTACATGGTATCTTAAGTATGGGTGCATGGTTTCGAGCTTGGGGTACATATTACATGGTATCAAGAAATACCCTAGAGCCGCATGTACTTCCAGCTCTCAGCCCGCATATGTATATATATATGTATATATATATATATATATACATATATATATATATATATATATATATACATATATATATATATATATATACACATATATATATATATACATA
>Ga0224501_10001915_pt1 | contig 16222 bp, 1 predicted proteins | sample SF_Oct11_sed_USG_4_FD_169105 | JGI IMG/M metagenome (GOLD analysis project Ga0224501, IMG submission 169105) | Sediment microbial communities from San Francisco Bay, California, United States - SF_Oct11_sed_USGS_8_1 | ecosystem: Environmental > Aquatic > Marine > Sediment | place: USA... | reverse complement strand
ATTCGCCTGTGCTTTCACCAGATTCAGCAGTTTCATCAGTACTGGCTTCACTAGTGTTAGTGGTTTCGCTGCTGACTTCAGTTGATGTTGTTTCAGTTGCACCTAATTCCGCTTCTAACTTGGCCATGCGAGCGGCGAAGTCATCTTTGGATTCGCCCGTGCTTTCACCCGATTCAGCAGTTTCATCAGTACTGGCTTCACTAGTGTTAGGCGTTACACTGCTGGCTTCAGTTGATGTTGTTTCAGTTCCACCTAAGTCAGCTTCTAACTTGGCCATACGTGCAGCAAAATCATCTTTCGATTCGCCCGTGGATTCTTCACTGGACTCGGCATTCTCAGGTACGGCTGTTTTGCCACTCGCTTGTGCAGTGTCTGATTCAATGGATGACGTTTTTTCAGGGGTCGGTGGTTTTTCAACGGCTGTTTCCACTGCTGGAGGGGGTGCAGTACCGGTGCTGGTTTCTTCACCACGCTCTGCAGCGACTTTTGCTTCTGCCTCAGCCAATTGTTCAGCGCTAGGAATAGGAAAATCTAAAACAAACGCCGCACCTTTACCCGGTTCTGTATCAATATTAACTTTAACTTTGTGCTCTCGCAGAATACCAAAAGTCACAGCCAAGCCCAGACCCGTGCCTTTACCTTTTTCTTTAGTCGTGAAAAATGGCTCAAACACTTTTTGCTTGATTTCTTCGGTCATGCCAGGACCCGTATCTTTAGCAACTAAGCGTATGGTGTTGTCATCGAGTTGTTCAGTTGTGACATTAAATTCACCACCATTGGTTTCTTCCATGGCTTGCATCGCATTCATGGCAAAATTCATCAGTACTTGTTGCAACTGATTGCCAATGCCTAAAATCTTTGGAAGTCCTTCGGCCAGTTGAGAACTTGGTTTGACTTTGTTCATTTGTAGTTGATGACTAACAATCGCCATGGATTCGTTGACGACATCATTGAGGTAGATGGGCTCAAGTGAAGTGTCTTCCGAACGTGCGAATTTCATTAGATTTTGCACAATCTCGGTACAGCGTTTGGTTTCTTTCTCGATGACCGCGAGATTCTGAAAAGCAGGGGAGTCTTCATCCAGCAGTCGTTTGGTTAACTGTGCATAACCTAGTATACCGCCCAAGGGATTTTTAACTTCGTGAGCGAAACCCGCACTCATTTGACCAAATGCAGACATCTTTTCGGATTGAACCAAAGCATTTTGTGCGGCTTCGAGTGCGTCTTCACGTGCTTTCAACTCGGCCGTCATTTCATTAAACGAGCGCGCTAGATCACCGAGCTCATCTTTGCCATCATGTGCGACCACTACATCAAAATCGCCTGTACCCACAATTTGCGCTGCCTTGGACATTAATTCTATCGGTTTGGTAAAATACCTCGCCCAAACCAAACCGATAATCGCAGCGGCGATGAGTAGTGCTAATGAATTGAGCACTAACTCGCGCAGCAATTCTCGGGCACCTAGATATGCGGCACTTAATGGCACTTGAGAACCCGCGAGCAGACTGCCAACGCCTACACGATAAATACCACCTAACATGATCTCGCCTTCATACTCATATTCCAGCGTTGTCCTAGACAGTTTTCCTTCGTATAACTCGCTTAAATCCGGTAGCCAATCCGCTTTCTCATGGTTGATGACTTTTTTCAAATCGGTGTGAACCAGTAAAACCCCGTTTCGATCAAATAGAAAACTATCCATTACATCCGATCGTTTAGCAAGACCTAGAAGGCGATCGAGGCTCACGACGACAGAAATAACATTGCTCACGGTTTTTGAAAACTGCGGTCGATAATAAATCGTAAGACTTGGCAGCTGTTCACTGATGGTGGAGTTTTCGATTATAATTTGATTAGGCCGAATACTGCGATAGGTTTTTTGCTGTGATTTGCGATAGTCGGTGAGTTGTTTCTCGGTAACACCGCTCTTTTTTAATAATACATTATCATAAAGCGTGATGAGTTCTCGTCGATTTTCGATAACAGTAACACCGACAAAATCGACTGAGTCAAGAAAGAGTTTTCGTAACAAAGTGGCTTTGTCGCGTTGCTTCAGTCGGGTATCAAGAATTAAATGCGCAAAGGTTTTAATACGTTCTTGATAACCAATCAGAATTGAACGCGATTCACGACCTGCCTGGCGCGACATTACCGAGGCTAAATCATTTATATAGACAGTTTTATCATCATGAAATAAACGACCCATGCTATAAGTAACCATGCCTAACACCGTGGTTATAACCACTAAGAGCACAATCAATATTTTATAGCGAATAGGAATACGCATAGTTCTGGCCGTTTAAAATTTACCTGTAAATAATTCCGATTGATAAGCGACATTGCCAGCCGCATCCAATGCTTCTACCACGATAATGTTGACACCGCGTTTTAATTTTATTTTCTTGCCAAATTTTCCGTTGTGATCTACTTTCACGCGTTCTTGGTTAATGAATACAGTTGCACCAATTTCAGTTTCGCCCGAAAATAGTTGGCCAGGATTTTTAACCAATGTTGGCGGAAATTTCACATTTAACTTGGGAGGAATGCGATCGCGTATTAAAACAAACTTCCATGCATCACTCAGTGCGCCTTCCACACCATCAACATTTCGTGATACCACACGCCAGTAATAAGTACCTGGACGCAAATTGCCAAATTCAAATTCATTGTCATACACCTGAGTATCCATGGCGACATGACGAAACACCGCGTCTGACGCGATTTGGATGCGATATTGCTCAACACCATCCATGGATTTCCAGGCAAAGAATAAACGCGGAGGTAAATCACGATAGGTATAGCGCTGTCGATTGGGAGGGGCTGCGAGTACTACCGCTTCAAGTAGTTCCAAAGGTGTAGAGAATACGCCATCATCTTTCAGAATGAGTTGTTTATTCGCTTCGAGCACGGTTAATTCGCCATCTTGGTTTTCGATTTCCAGTTGTCCCTCATACACCACAAATGAAGTGCTTTGATCATCTTCAATATTGATTTTGAAATCGATGGGTTTATCACCGCTGCTATTGCTACGTATTTTCGCTAAACCATTCGGCGTGGCAATTTCTACTACGGTGGTTTTGCCACCTTCTTTCTGCTCTAAACGACCCCATATTTCGCCTTCAGCCATTACTGCCACTGCACTGCGACGATTGGTTAAACCGTCCAAAGACAAACGACTAATAACAACCAAGGAGTTGTTGCCGACGTTTAGATAATTGTTTTCATCAAATGTGATTGCTGCCGTCGATGTTTTGTTGGTTTGCACGCTATCACCTTCGATCAAGCCCATGCCTGCTTTGGCGATGCGCCAGGTAATATGGCCTGCACGTCTTGCGCGAACGGTGTTATTGGTTTGTGTGAGAATCGCCGCATAATCGCCATCTTCCGCATATGGATCATATTCGTCGCTATTGCGCATGAATAAAATATCCCGCAGGGCATCACCGACTAAGTTAATGGTTGATTCTTCATTGTTATATGTTTTTAAACCCGTGCCAACTGGAAAGACCAAACTCACAATCAAAACAAACAGACCAAAAAATAATAGCGTCAATAAAAGAATGATCAACGCTTCACGCAGTCGTTTGAATTTATTTTCTTCCGCGATTACTGCCATAGGAATTGTTGTCTCATGAACAAACCAATGAAGAAGAAAAAGAGGGTCGATGGAATAGACGCAGGCCTATGATGTGTTTATCAATATTTTGTCGAGTAACACAGATGTTATTTTTATACTGAGCAATTAATAAATCCATTTAATCTATCATCCCTTTGGAGCTGATCCTTTTGAAGAATCTGTAGTAAAATTCCATATATTGGAAAACTGCTTGCGGCTTTCTTGCTAATAAATTATCGGTAGCAAGTGAATAAAACTTTCATCTAAGTGATTAGTTTGAAAAAGAAAAAGTTCCTTGGTCTGAGAAATATTATCAATCCTGAATTTGTTATTCATGAGAGAGTGGGGACATCATATGATGCCTGCGATGTTTATTACGTTTATAAAAAAGTGATATAGCGTAACTCTAGGGAAGCAGCACAATGTTGTTTGATTAGATGTTGTTTTAAAAAGGAGAATTGGCTCTGCGGAAATATTGAGTCTGTGCCAACGGCTTTTATGCAAAGCATAATGCAGGCAGAAAGTGAGTTTGAATTTAGAAACAGACTAATATGTCGGTAGCAGCGACGTTTTCGCTGGCTTAATTATTGTAATTGAATTACAAGCTTCCTTGTACCCGTAAGAACCAACCACGTTCCGAGTAATTATTATCGCTGAATATATTGTCACTAAAGTAAGTGAAATTAAAACCCATGCCTAAGCGTAGATTTCGGTTAAAGCGATAACTGCCTTCGAGTAACCAACCTTGGTTTTGATCAGCAAAACTATGGTTCGTAAGTACTCTGAATTCTGCACCTAACAAGATCTTGGGCAGGACTTGATAGTTAATATGTTGTATAGCCAAGGACGTATTTGTTGCTGCAGGAACGCCTATGGTGTTATGGAACACTCGTTTCCATGCAAGTTTTTCTATCCATTCGATGCGTGAAGTTAACCACCACGACCATTCGGCAGAGAAGGCATGTGATTCACGATTACGTTGATCATTTTGATCGGCAACCAAAGTGTCATATTCATAAAGACGGGTATAGCGTGCCAAGGCATTTAAATCGTTATGTTCTAACGGCCGGTAGGCCATGCCTAGGCTTTGCTCATCAAATGCTTTTAGTTTTTGGCTAATGTTGATATCCGTGGTCATGCTAAAGCGAATATTCATTAAAGCAACAAAGTCTGGATTGAATCGGTATTCTGCGTGATTCAAGGTGTAACCTTGCACATAGGATTCTGCACCAATGTCGCGACGTAATTCACTCTGATGATCAAAACTAAAACCGTTCTTATTATCATACAGCGCTTTCAATCCTGCTATTTGGCGTTGGCCACTGCTATCACCCACTTTGTTTTGTGCATATTCACCATAAAGGCTTAGTTTGAAATCTTCTAAAGGTTTCCAGAATTGTTCGACGCCGAACACGGTTGCGCGGTTATTAGCTTCACTGTGTTTCGACCATTGGTACTCACTATAAACCTTGCTTTGATCGCTTAGCTTAGACTCGACACCGGCAACCGTGGTACTGCTATTGACCGCATCATGATCAGTCATTTGTTGCGATAAATAGACTTTGTTGCGTTTAGTGTTGAGGAAGGTTCCAGCCTCAGCAGCAAAACCTTGGGCGCTTTGTTTGCCACGAGCAACGATGTTTAGGTTTGAAAATAATCGATACTCGGCGGCAAGCTCTGATTGAGTATTATCATCACCGGCAAATGTTTGTTGATGTTCAAGCGATATATCAAGTTTGTTAGTAACCGTCCAATCGGCGCGAACAGCGGCAATATCATAATGGGTTGCAGTCTCAGGTTCACCACTGAGTTCAAAACGTTGCGCTTCGGCTGTGAGACTAAGACTGCGGAAACGATGTTGCCATTGTGCAATTGCAGATAAGGTTTTACTCAATGCAGTACTGCTATCCAAGGTGTTTTGATCAACTCGCATGCTCAAGGTGTCATTGCGACCCACTTTCAGTAAAATGTTAGCACCGGTGGCTTGTTCACCAGGATGATTCGCCGCGCTATTACTAAAAAATTGTTCAGACTCGTCTTGAATATATGCGGCGATATTATAGCGATTAGCCTGACCAAATAATTGGCCAATATCAAATTTAGCACTGACTTTATAGGCTTCGCCTTGTTGCGTGCCAATCGTAGCTAACTGCTCTGAATAGCTCAATCCACCATTGTTGCTGACGAAGATTTGGCCGCGACGACCTTGGCTATCAGCCAGCGCCAATTTAATTTCTGAGCCTGGATTAAGGAATATACTAAGGTCTGCGCCACGTAAAGTGTATTGATCTGCGGTTAAACTATCTCGAACATAACTCGCGCCAATATTAAAATATTTGCCCAGTTGCTGCCTTGCTTGGGCACCGATCGAATTCGCGACTAGACTGTAATCCAATATTTCATAATCCACATGAATACGCAACTCGTGTCCGTCTGCCAAGTGTTTATCGATAATATTATGTCGTGTGTAGGTTGGCGATACCGGTCCACTGAAGATTACACGGCCAAGTTCATAGTTAATGGTGTAGTCTTTGTCTTTCAATAATTGCAACTGATCAATGGGTTGTTTGGTGACTTGATCGTAAACCACGAATTCAACAATTTCACTGTTGGCAATGACTCGGCCATGACTTAAGAAATACAATGATCCACCAGTGGCTTGGATGTCATTAGTAATATGCACACGATTCGCTTTGGCGGCGAATATCACAATATCGGTGACGGGTTTGCCTTGAGGGCTTTGTGCCACTGACATGTAACGTGCTTTAACACCATATAGGCGACGTTTATACACTGCGAGTTCAGATTGATCCAAGTTCAGATCAAAATTACCTAATAAGAAATCAGCCTCGTCGCTCTTCACAGCCAAGTAGAATTTGCTTTGACCGACGGTGTCATCGCTTTGCACAGAGCTGTCGCCATACACTGGATAATATTTGTTAGGATCTAAGTTTTTCATTAGCTCATCGGTATTTGTTTCGCTCAAACCGCTAAACATAGTGTCGAAGGAACTACGACCGGTATCCAGGGCGGATTCGACTAAGTACTTACCAAGGACATAACCTTTGACATAGAATGCGACTCGGCCTTCGGTGTAATAACTGGTGCTATCGGATATATTTTTGCCTTCTAGTAAGCCTTGAGTGCTTAAGCCACCAATCTTGCCATCAGCAAAACCGACAAAGAATAATTGATTATTGTTGACGCTTACTTGATGTTTTATTTCACCAAGATTACCTTCTTGATCCACCACACGAACAACTACGTCATTCTTGCCCGATAATAAACGAGTTTGCACCACGACTTTTCCTTCGTCATCAACTTTGGCTTGATCATTATTCACATAGACAATATTACCTGGTGTGGTTAAGCCGGTTACGGTTAAATGTTGGCTACGAATATACGATTCTTCTGAAGGTAAAGTGACTGCTAAGTTAGGCACTTTCGGTTCAACAATAATTGGTTTCTCATCGTCATCACGATCATACACATGAATCAACATATTCTGAGCTTGGAAATTACCTTTGGCATTTTTCGATACCAACGCAAAAATGTTCTCACCTAGCTTGAGTTTCACTGATTGTGAGAATTGTCCATTTTCATCAACTTCAACGCGTTGACTGTCGATGTACATTTGATTATTCGGGTTAGTGATGCCTTGTAATACATAGTTAACTAATATGCTTTCGGCAGAACGCTGCAATTGGAATTCATCGACCATGACTTGATAATTTTCTGTTTTCACGCCATAAGCAAGACGTAATCGTTCTGCGGGTTGAAGAATTTGTATGGTGGGTAATGGTAAATCCAATGTGGCGGATGCGCCCAAGTCATTAATAATGGATAATACAAATTCACGGTTTTGTGTAGGATCAATGTTTGCGATGAAACGTCCAAGCTTGTCAACGTCAATTGCTTCGTCATTAATTAACACTTCGGGGTCGCGGCGGAATTGATCATATAGTTTGATCGGTGTAACATTGTCGCGTGATTGAGCGCGAATTTCAATTTCAACACGTTTCTCTGGTGTCACATCGGCACCGATAAAACGATTGCTTGAGCGTTTATGTTTTTCAGCTTCACCGTAGAAATTTAGTTTAAATTGTTCGAGTTTCAGACCATGTTCGTTGACTAAAATATTACGAACCACTTCCGCCCGCTGTTGCGATAAATTACGACTGGCTTCTTTATTCTCAGCAATTGCAAATCCATCAATGACATAACGTTGTTCAGGATATTGACTTAAGGCGGTGGCAACTTTGGCCAAGCGCTGTTTTGCTTTGTTGGTTAGTTCCGCCGTTTTAGCTTTAAAGCTACCTTCGCGTAAACGATCCAAATAGCTTATTTGTTCATTTAAGCCAAATAGACGTTTGCCACTTAGAACGCGATGACCATTTTCAAAACTCACTTCAATTTGATAGGTATAACTTTCGCTAGCATCGATTGAAAGATTGTTGTCGCCCACGCCGTTCCATTTCACCAATTGAGGCGGTTTGCCTTCCCCTTGAATGCGACGAATCATTTCATTATCCGATTGGCGATTAATAATTAATGCCCAATGCTTAATCGGTGAATCGGATTCTGTTTCAATATTGAAACTCAGTGATTCTGTGAGTTTTCCATCTTTTTGTTCGAAGGTATGATCCAAGTCGCGATTACTTAATTCAACATCTGCCGTTGGAAGTTTGATTTTTTTGCTGTTGACGATTAATTCAAAAGTGCGAATACTGCCCACAACAGAAATCTGGTTGCTATCAGTAATGGGTTCAATAATTAAACCTTCCACTGCCGGTTTACCGATGCGGATTTTTTGGTTTAACACATCATCTTGAATCACGCCAAAATTAACAGTGGCTAAACTACCGGCGCTGATATTCACCACATGAGATTCTTCAGTGGTTAAGAAACTGCCTTCAGCCATTTCCATTAAATTAATTTTTACCAAATGTGGACCAGGATCTATCGCACTAAAGTGGAATAGGCCATTAGGATCTGCAATGACTTGCGCACCGGTGTCGAGTACCACAACTGCATCGGCAACACCACGTTCGCCCTTATCCTGCACTCCATTTCGATTATCATCATGAAAGACTTTTCCGAGTAGGGTGCCGTATTCCAACACGGGATCTGAAATTATGTCGACGCGAGCCTTGGCTGTGTTAGAAATATCACAAATTGCACAATCGCGAGCGATAACTTGGTTGGTGTATTCACCTGGTTTTGCATCGGCACTGATCGAGATGCTATAGCTTAATTCCTGATAACCTAATTCGCCTTTATCCGCATAATTGTTCGCATTGGTATCCACCAGTCCTGGTACAGTTCCAAGATTAAATACCAATTGGCGTCCACCACTAGGATCCGCCATGACCTGGTTGTTTAAGTGTGTACTGCCCGGAACATATTTAAATCCGCGTGGCAAGCTGTCATAAAGTAGTACACTATTGGCCGTGTCCGTTTCTGTATTGCGAATAATGATTTTAAAACGCAGTGATTCGCCCACCATGACTTTGCTGCGATTAGCTATTTTATTTAAAATCAGAATTTCGCCTTGTGTAAAATAAGCGGTATCACTCACCGGTAGCAATAAATTTTCCGGCATAATGCGAGCAGTAAATGTTGCTGCACCAATCGTATTTGAGCTGACTTGACCTGTGGTGTCACCATTGACATCGGTTTGTGGACCTTGAACTAGGGTATCAGTTGCACCACGAGAAGACTCAATCAAAATTGTGCGATTGCCATAGGCCGTGCCGTTCGCTTCGCGTACTCGTACATTGATATTCGCTTGCGTTGCACCGTCAGCAAGAATCACTTTTGGCGATATACTAATGGCTGATCCATCAAGATCCAAATCTGGGACTATGATTTCGACGTCTTGATTATTATTGTTTGTTGTTACGCTATCAGCATCACCCGTGCTGCTGGCAACGGCCGCAATACCGGTAGTGCTACTATCATCGACAGTGGTAGTGAAAGTTTCTGTCGATAGTGTCGGTGGTGCATCCATGTTGAATTTCACGGTGATGCGACTATTCGTGCTAAGTTTTGTTGTTAAGTCAACACTAATCGTATTTCCAAGCGTGTTATCGGTATACGCGACACTGCTTGAATTCACTAATACATCAGTTACAACAACATTGCTAAACACGGCGGGTACTACAATTGAAACTCGATCCACGCCTGTGTCAAATGTTGCTGGATTGACTACAATCAAAATATCGTGTGTCATGTTGTTCGCGGTTTTACCAATATCGACAACGGCTGGATTGATTTCCGCAATTGCACTGGAGACTGCCGGACCTTCTTCGTTATCAATATTAATCACCGTGACGTCGGCGGTATCGGCGTTGTTTAAATTATTGTAAACCGTATCTGCACTGCTTGGGTCACCAACTTCGACAGTAAAGGTAATTGGTCCATCGAGAATGGCATCGTCGATACCAGTGACTGTAATGATTTGTGGTGAATTCCAATTCGCACTGGTAAATGTCACACTAGCGGGTGCAGCAATAGCTTCACCGAGATCTAAGCTCGTGACGGGTATGCTGACATCGGCAGTGGGTTCACTAGTTAAGACCAAGGTAAATGTTGCGCTCGCAAGATCTTCGCTAGTATCACCACTAATCAAACTAGCACTTACACCGGCGGTATCGTCGTCAATGTTGGTGACATTAATATCCACGGTATCGGCGTCAGTGAGATTGTTATAGTTTGCGTCCGTACTGCTAGGATCGCCCACAGTAATTACATGTATCACATCAGCATCATCGATGGCGTCATCGACACCCGTGACGTTTACACTCACGCCGCTATTCCAATTGCCCGCAGTCAATACAACCGACGTTGTGCTTACCACGGCTTCACTGCTATCGTTAACAATAATAGGAATGGTGACATCATTTGCTGGTTGCGACGTTAAGCTCAATGTAAAGCTAGCACTAGCACCGGCTTCGCTTGTACTAATATTCGCACCGACCACATTCACACCAGGACTATCATTGTCTACGTTGGTCACGCTGACATCGCTGGTGTCGGCATCGATTAATGCATCATAAATCGCATCACCCGTACTGGAAGGATCACCAACTGTAATGCTGTGAGTGATATTGCCATCGATAATGACATCGTCGACACCTGTGATTGTGACGGTTTGTGCACTATTCCAATTCACCGTGCTAAAGATTAAATTCGCCACACTACTGCTGGCTTCACTGGTGTCATTGACAATAATTGGAATATTAACATTGGCCGTCGGTTGAGTGTTGAGTACAACAGTGAAAGTTGCACTAACACCAGTCTCATCAGTGGTACCACTAATAGCGCTGACACTGACGCCGGCAACATCATCATCGACGTTGGTAAAGCTGGGATCAAGCGTATCTGCGTCAACGAGTGCATTATAAACAGCGTCGCCCGCGCTGCTCGGATCACCAACAATAATATTATACGCAACATCACCATCGTCGATGAGGTCATCAACACCGGTCACCGTTATTGTTTGGCTGCTGTTCCAGTTCGCGCTGGTAAACGTCAAAGTGGTGGGGCTTACACTGCCTTCACTACTATCTCCACTACTCATTGGAATAATCACATCGCCAGTGGGTTCACTATTCAACACTACACTAAAACTACCCGTGGTACCCGATTCGTTGGTATTGTTACTGATAACATTAATGGTTACACCAGCAACATCATCATCGGTATTGCTTACACCGACGTCAGCAATATCACTAGCCACCAACGCATCATAAACGGCATCTAGAGACGTTGGGTCACCGGAAATAATTAATAAACTAATATCGCCATCGTCTATAGCATCATCCACACCGGTGACCGTAATCGTTTGTGGCGTGTTCCAATTGGCATTGCTAAAGGTCAAACTCGCTGGTGCTATGGTCGCCTCAGATGTGTTATTGCTGCTGAATGGAATCACAACATCATTGCTTGGTTGAGTATCAAGAACCACGGTGAATGTTGCGCTGCCTCCGGCTTCACTAGTATTGCCGCTAATAACACTTAAGCTTGCGCCTGGCGTATCGTTGTCATTATTTGTCACCGCAACATCTGCTGTATCGCCGTCAACTAGTGCATTATATAAAGCATCAGCAGAGGATGGGTCACCCACAATAATGCTGAAACTTATATTGCCATCAGCGGCAACATCATCAACACCGGTGACCGTCACCGTTTGAGGACTATTCCAATTTGCGCTAGTGAAAATTAAATTAGCCGTGCTTACGGTGCCTTCTGTGATGTCGTTACTACTAATAGGAATGGTGACATCAGCCGTTGGCTCTGAATTTAATACTACGGTAAATGTTGCTGTGGTGGCATCCTCAGTGGTGTTTGCACTAATGCTTGAAACGCTGACGCCAACCGTATCGTCATCAATATTATTGGCATTACGATCGGCCGTATCGCCATCGACTAAGGCATCATAACTGCCATCACCGGAGAACGGATCACCGACAATAATACTATAAGCCACATCACCATCATCTATCGCATCATCGATGCCCGTGACGGTAATGGTTTGAGGCGTATTCCAATCAGTAGGCGTAAAAATCAAAGTAGCAGCACTAACACTGGCTTCACTGGTATCACTGCTTGAAATTGGAATGGTAACATTTGCTGTCGGTTCGGAATTTAGGACAACCGTGAATGTGGTGCTGGCACCGGCCTCACTGGTATTTCCACCAATAGCGCTAACCGTCACGCCTAAGGTGTCATCATCGATATTGGTAACGCCTATATCGGCTGTGTCAACATCGGCGAGTGCGTTGTAAACCAGATCGGTCGAACTTGGATCACCGATAGTAATTGTATAAGCAATGTCACCATCATCAATCGCATCATTCACACCAGTGACTGTTACCGTTTGTGCACTATTCCAATTGGCGCTAGTAAAGGTTAATGAGGTTTTGTTTATACTGCCTTCACTGGTATCGCCGTTAATGATTGGAATAATGACATCGGCTGTCGGTTGAGTATCAAGCACGACCGTAAATGTAGCAGTCGTAGCGGATTCATTGGTCGTGCCACTAATCGCACTGACACTGACGCCCGCGGTGTCGTCATCAATATTGGTGACACTAACATCACTGGTATCGCCATCGACAAACGCATTATAGATTGAGTCTGCGGACGAAGGATCACCGACGGTAATTGTGTATGTGATATCACCATCATCAATATCATCATTGACACCAGTGACTGTTACGGTTTGCACACTATTCCAATTGCCACTAGTAAAGGTCAATGAGGTTTTATCAATATTGCCTTCACTTGTATCGCCGTTACTAATTGGAATAATAACATCGGCAGTCGGTTCACTATCAAGCACCACAGTGAAGGTTGCTGTTGTTGCTGATTCGCTGGTTGTGCCGCTAATAACACTTACACTGACACCTGCGGTATCGTCATCAATATTTGTCACGGAAACATCAGGCGTATCAGTATCGGTTAAATTATTATAATCACTATCAGTCGATACAGGATCACCGACAATAACATTATAAGTGATGTCACCATCATCAATCGCATCATTCACACCGGTGACAGTAACGGTTTGTGCACTATTCCAATTACCCACTAAGAAAGTTAACAAGGCTGTGTCTACTGTACCTTCACTAGTGTCTCCGCTGCTAATTGCGACCGTAACCGTGTCTGTTGGTAAAGTGTTTAATACAACAGTAAATGTTGCAGTGGTTGCAGACTCATTGGTGGTACCACTAATCGCACTAATCGTAAAACCGGGAACATCATTATCCACGTTAGTGGCGCTGACATCGCTGGTATCAGCATCAAGCAATGCATCATATAAAGCATCAACAGATGTTGGATCACCCACGGTTATTGTATATGTGATATCGCCGTCGCTGGTTACATCATCAATACCGGTGACAGTAACGGTTTGTGGCGTATCCCAATTGGCTGCAGTAAAGGTGAGTGTCGCAGGTGTTACCGTGCCTTCGCCAGTATCTGTGCTAACGATTGGGATGCTAACATCATTGATTGGTTCACTATTAAGCACCACGGTGAATGTCGCTGTGGTGCCGGCTTCGCTGGTTGAGCCACTCATCGCACTAACACTCACACCCACCGTGTCATCATCTACGTTGGTAACGGATACATCCGTGGTACTGGCATCATTTAATGCATCGTATAATGCATCAGCCGATGCAGGATCGCCCACAACAATGTTGTAAGTAATATCACCATCATCAACATCATCATTCACACCGGTAACGGTGACGGTTTGCGCGCTATCCCAATTGGCGGCAGTAAAAGTTAGTGAAGCAGGGGAGACCGAACCTTCGGTTGCATCGCCTGTGCTTATTGGAATAACAACATCATTGGTCGGCTCGGAGTTAAGTGCAACAGTGAATGTGGCGGTGTTGCCTGATTCGTTGGTCGTACCGCTAATCAAACTGGTGGTGACACCGACGGTGTCATCATCGGTATTGGTGACGGCAACATCAGCCGTGTTTGTATCGTTCAATGCATCATAAACAGTATCGCTTGATGCAGGGTCACCGACGCTAACGCTATAGGCAATATCACCATCGTCGACATCATCGTTGACACCCGTGACGGTAATGGTTTGTGGTGTATTCCAGTTGGCGCTAGTAAAAATTAAGGATGCTGCGCTGACCGTGCCTTCGCTTGTATCGCCGCTTATAATTGGAATAGTGACATTGGCAGTCGGTTCCGTATCTAGTACAACCGTGAATGTGGCAGTGCTTGCTGTCTCAGCCGTATTTCCGCTGATGAGTGAAACTGTAACACCCGCCGTATCATCATCGGTATTGGTGACGGAGACATCACTGGTATCGACATCGCCTAAGGCATTATAAGCCGCATCGGCAGAACTTGGATCGCCCACCACGACGGTGTAGGTAATATCACCATCATCAATACTATCATCAACACCCGTAACGGTTACCGTTTGGTTAATATTCCAGTTTAAATTGGTAAAGGTTAATGTTGCAGTGCTGACACTACCTTCAGTGCTATCGCCGCTACTAATTGGAATACTAACGTTAGCCGTAGGAGCCGTATTAAGTTTCACTGTGAAGGTGGCAGTGCTTGCGGTTTCTGCCGTGCTACCACTAATTGTACTTACAGTGACACCGGGTACATCATTGTCGATATTTGTTAGCGAAACATCAGCTGTATCCGTATCAATTAAAAGATCGTATTTTGCATCGACCGATGATGGGTCACCCACTTGAATCGAGTAAGTGATGTTACCATCGACATTAACGTCATCGACACCCGTCACTGTAATGGTTTGTGGTGCATTCCAATTGCCACTGGTGAATGTTAACGATGCGCTGCTCACCGTGCCCTCACTGGTATCCAAACTAATAATTGGAATAATCACATTGGCTGTGGGTTCAGAGTCAAGTACGACAGTGAATGTTGCAGTTGTACCACTTTCATTAGTGTTGCCGGAAATAACACTAACACTGACGCCGACCGTATCATTGTCAGTGTTGGTGATACTGACATCGTTTGTATTTACATTTGTTAATGCATTGTACAAACCGTCGACAGAACTTGGATCGCCGACTTCAACAGTAAAAATAACATCACCATCATCAATAAGATCATCAACACCGGTGACGGTTACGGTTTGTGCTGTGTTCCAATTTCCATTGGTGAAAACTAATGAAGCTGTGCTCACGGTGCCTTCACTGGTATCCAAACTAGTGATGGGAATAGTGACATCATTGCTGGGTTCGGAATTCAGTACCACAGTAAAAGTAGCCGTGCTTGCAGTTTCTGCTGTATTTCCGCTAATCGCGCTAACGGTGACGCCAACACTGTCATTATCAATATTGGTGACGCTGACATCAGGTGTGCTCGCATCATTGAGAACATCATACACAGCGTCAGCCGACGCAGGATCGCCGACTTGAACCGTGTAAGTAATATCACCATCAGCGACATCATCATTCACGCCAGTAACTGTGACGCTTTGTGCACTATTCCAGTTAGCGGAGGTGAATGTTAACAATGCAGTACTCACACTACCTTCGCTTGTGTCTAAGCTAATAATGGGAATGTTAACATCGGCTAAAGGTTCACTATTGAGTACCACGGTGAAAGTGGCCGTGCTGCCGGATTCGTTGGTGTCGCCACTGATGGCGCTTACACTTATACCAACGGAATCATTATCATTATTGGTGACGCTGACATCATTGGTATTGACATCGGTAAGCGCGTTATACGCCAAATCTGTAGAACTTGGATCACCAACAATCACGTTATACGTTATGTTGCCATCGACCGCGACATCATCCACGCCGGTAACAATCACGGTTTGTGGAATATTCCAATTAACCGAAGTAAAAATTAATGACGCTGTGCTAACCGTACCTTCACTGGTATCGTTGCTGTTAATTGGGATAGTGACATTCGCTGTCGGTTGTGAATCCAAGACCACAGTGAATGATGCAGTGCTACCATTTTCGTTGGTGTTACCACTAATGGCGCTGACACTAACACCGACTGCATCATTGTCAGTATTGGTTGCGCTGATATCGCTGGTATCTACATCATTTAGAATATCATAAACACCATCACCCACGGATG
>Ga0224501_10001914_pt1 | contig 16222 bp, 12 predicted proteins | sample SF_Oct11_sed_USG_4_FD_169105 | JGI IMG/M metagenome (GOLD analysis project Ga0224501, IMG submission 169105) | Sediment microbial communities from San Francisco Bay, California, United States - SF_Oct11_sed_USGS_8_1 | ecosystem: Environmental > Aquatic > Marine > Sediment | place: USA... | reverse complement strand
GTTGGACTTCCCCGGTTGCGCCGTGGTGATCTCGCATGATCGCTGGTTCCTGGATCGTATCGCCACCCATATGCTGGCCTTTGAAGGCGATGGACAAGTGGTGTGGTTTGAAGGTAACTACGCCGACTACGAAGAAGACCACCGACGCAGACTGGGTGCGGAAGCCGATCAGCCCAAGCGGTTTAAGTATAAGAAGTTGACCACGGCATAGGTTGGGAATGTTGGGCTTCACGCCTTATGGCGTTCAGCGCCAACCTACGGTTTCAATCCAAAATTTTGTAGGTTGACGCTGAGCATCGAAGATGCGAAGCCCAACACCACATATCTGCGTAAAAAGACGGAATAGAACGTGGCAACTGGCCCAACGAACACGCCTAATTCACGCCCATATCGAACGCGGCCCCTTCCCCTGTGCCGGAATAGACAACCTTGATGTAGAGTATAGCTGCACCACCACTATTGGCAATACAAGACTCTGCTGTCGTCCCAGTATTGACTGATGAACAGAGTAGATTTGTCATGGCCAAATCGTCGTATACATACAAATCAGCGTTATCCGTTAGCGTACCCAGATCAATGGTGTAGCTTGTACTCGTCGACACACTAATTTTGTAGAAACTGTCTGAGCCACTGGCGACCATATCCCTTAGACCGCTTGCTGTATTGTAAGGCGCTGTTCCCAAGCTCACAGGAGAGGCCGCACTGCCAGCGGAATAAAACAGGAAGTCATAATCTCTGTGTACTTCAAACACGCCGACGAAGTTGCTCAAATTGGTAGAGACGCTACAATCTGTGCCCGATGCACAAAGTGTAATATCGTAGCTACCCTTGATGAGATTGGTTTCGGCCTGGAACTTATCTACCGTGATCGTGCCGGAGGCGTAGGTACCGTCATCTACATAATCTCCAATCGTACCATCGGTATAAGAGGCCGTCGCATCTGTTCCCAGGGTGTACGTCTTGGCGGTATTCCCCTCTACACTCAGAACAAACTCACCATCGTATACAAAGGTACCTGTATTCCAATCATGCATAAGCTTTATTTGAGTTTGCATAGGAGATAAGGTGTGATCATAGGCAGACATAATGATATTGTCAGACCCATTACTCGAATAGGTATTGGCGCCTGCGGAATCGATATTGATTGTGATCTTTTGAGGATAAGCGACGAGATCGTAGCTTGCCCCTTCACCGGTATCGACATAGATCACCTTAACATAGATATTTCCCCCGTAACTGGCACAGCTTTCAGCATTGGTACCGGCTGAGGAAGAACAAACGAGCGTGGTAAATCCTGCATCAGAGTAGATTTCCATATCCACGTCACCCGTTGCGTTGCTCAAATCAATTACATAGTTGTTTCCCGTTCCTGCATATTTGTAGTAGCTCGCTGTTCCACTGGCGACCAGCTGAGGTAAACTCACAGGTGGAACATCGCTTATCGTAGCGGGACTCGCTATAGTACCGTTTGAATAGAAAAGGAAATCATAGTTTCTTACTACTTTGAAGGAGCCTGCAAAATTAACCCGATTTGAAATCACACTGCAATCTGCACTCTGCGGGCAAAGATTGATATTGTAGCTGCCACTTATCAGTCCTCCTTCGGGGCCAATATAATCGATCACAATCGAACCATTGGCATTGCTTCCATCGTCGACATGCAAACCGATAGTTGCATCCTTATATGAGGCAGTGGCAGCAGTGCCAATATCATACGTACCAGTCGTATTACCATAAACAGAGAGTAGCATTTCAAGATCATACGCCATATTCGTATTGTTCCAGCTACCCGTGAGCTTAATCTGTGTTTGCATGGGCACCAAAATATGGTCATAGGCCGCCATAATGTATGGATCGGCAGAATCATAGTGAGTCGTGGGGCCAGCAGAATTTATATCAACAGAAACACTTGCCCGTTCCACATGGAGATCGTATGTCGCCCCTTCGCCCAAGCCGGAATAGACAACCTCAACGTAGAGATAGGCTGAACCCGTTGCTGCGCCACAAAGTTCAATTGCACCACCCCCTGTAGAGCTGCAAAGCAGCGTAGTGAAGCTGGAGTCACTATAGACATTCAGGGTAACATCGTCATTGGCGTTTTCTAGCACGACAACATAGTTACCGGCGGTTGTGGCGTACCGATAGTAGCTTGAGCTAGCACTGGCAACCATTTGTTGAACTAATTCAGGAGGGGTAGACTCCAAAGTACCGGGTGCTGAAATTGAGCCGTCTGAATAGTATGAATAGTCCACATCCCTGAACAGACTAAAAGTACCGACAAGGTTTATACGGTTAGCGCTGTTGCTACAGTCTACTCCGTCAGCGCACAATGTGATGTCATAACTACCATGAACCAACCCTAGTTCAGCGCCGTATTGATCCACTGTAATCGTACCGCTAGCAAAACTGCCATCATCCACATGTAGACCATTCGTGGTATCTTTGTAGCTTGCCGTCGCATCCGTTCCTATGGTGTAGGTTTTTGCTGTCGTGCCCTGGAGTTTCATTTTGAACTCGCCATCCCACACCAATGTTGTATTGTTCCAGCTATGAGTCAACTCTATGGATAATTCCATGGGCGAAACAATACGCTTGTAGTATGTCCACAAATACGCATCAGAACCGTTCAAATACTCAACAGGTGTCGTTGAGTTTACACTGACCGACAAATTCGTGGGTTTTACTCTTAGATTGTAGGTCGCTCCCTCAGCGAGCCCTTCGTATACAACTTCTATATAGAGATCGCCTGTTCCCTTACTCGCCGCACAGGTTTCTTGTGCGATGCCCGAGGCAGACGAACAAATCAATGTAGTAAATCCAGAGTCACTGTAAACATTCAGCGTCACGTCGTCCAATGCATCGGTAAGTTCCACGATATAGATGCCAGCAGCGCCACTGAATCGATAGTAACTTGCAGATCCTGCCGCGACGATATTTGGACTCGGTGGTGGCGGGCTAACAAGGACATTTGGAGTGGCAAGTGAACCTTCGGAGTAGAATAGCCAGTCCATGCCTCGTGATACCACAAAGCTCCCGGCAAGATTCACACGATTAGAAGCAAGGGAACAATCCAGTCCTTCTTTACACAGATTGATATCATAACTTCCCCAAATGAGTTCGAATTCCGCGCCATAGCGATCAATCGTAATGGTTCCGCTGGCGTTAACGCCATCATCGATATGCACACCATCCGTAGCACTTACCAGACGTGCGCTGGCATCGGTACCTATGGTGTAAGTTCCTGCAGTATTGCCGTGTGCATATAGATGTAACTCAGTGTCGTAAGCTGTGCCGTCCCACAGGCCATACAATTCAATGAACGTTTGCATAGGCACTTTAGTATGATCATAGCTTGAATATAGGCCAGATATTGAACCACCGTACAGGTATTGCGTTACCTCCCCTCCGTTGTAACTGAGAGACAGGCGATCCACGTGCGCCAATACACTTATATTGGCGACTGCATCCACACCTAGGTAAGTTGCTGCAATGTTGGCACTGCCGGCCGACTGCGGTGAAACCAACCCTGTGGCTGACACAGTGGCGACACTGGCAGAGGACGTCGACCAACTTACCGCACTACTCATATCGGCGGTTGTTCCATCCAGATAGGTGACGGTTGCAGTGTACTGCAAGGACTCACCCACATAACGGGTCGTGGTCAGAGGCGTCACAGCAAGCGACTGGAATGCGCGCTCCACTGTAATATCTGTGCTTCCACTGTAGCCGTCTTGTACAGCTTGTATGGTAGTACTGCCTTCACTCAGAGCCGTTACCACGCCGTTGGCATTCACCGTTGCCACGGCAGTGTCTGAACTAGTCCACGTGGCTGTGCTACTAATATCAGCAGTAGTGGTATCAGGGTAGTAGATGCTGGCGCTAAGCGCCTGAGAGGAGCCGGTAAAGATAGTTGGGTTGATGGGCGAAACACTAATTCCTGCAGCGCTTATGGGGGCTGAGACAGTAATTTGAGTACGTATAATTGCGGCGGCATCCGTAACGACGTAAATTTCCGTACTTCCGATTCCGGTAGCAGTGACCAAACCATTCGCATCAACTGTAGCAATAGCAGAATTATTAGTGCCCCAAGTAATACTGTTTGTTACATCCGAACTGGTTCCGTTGCTGTAGCGATTCATTGCACTCATCTGTAACGTACCACCATCCGGGATTTCAGGATTTAGTGGCGCAATGGTGACAGCGGTAACGGTGGGCACGGGATCAACAAACAAACTGGTGGTACTACTCAAATCATTGAGATTGGCCGAAATAGCCGTTTCACCGACTGTGATACCAGTGACTAAACCAGTCGTATCGATCGTTGCAATGGCGATATCTCCACTGCTCCAATTCACCTGACTTGTTACATCCTCTGAATTCCCGTTTTTGTGTTTGGCAATTGCTGTAAACTGGCGTGTTTCGGCCGGAATCAGGACCGCCCCCGATGGTCGGATTTCCAGGGAGATGGGGCCGTCCTCTTCCTTGTTATCGAAACAGGCAGACAAGAACATGGTGAAAAAAAGTAGGGTTAAAACTGTTCTGATTCTATAAAGCGCGCTATTCATTTTGATGGTCCCCAGATCTCGTTTTTGACCAATTTATTTGGTCTTAATCGATTACACCCAGCGGGCGTGAGTTCTATAACTAGACTATCGTAGATACGTCAGAAAACTTCTGTGACGAATCGCTATTCCTTGACCAGTTATTTAGCTGACATGAGGAAATGTGACGGGTTTAGTGATTTATTCGAGGGAGTGACTACAGGTGTGAAAGAAACTCGGAATACCAGGACCGAGAGCACATTATAATATTAGAAATTCAGCATATTCTTGTAAGAGGAACGTTGGGCTTCACGCCTGCGGTGTTCAGCGCCAACCTACGGTTTCAATCCAAAATTTTGTAGGTTGATGCTGAGCATCGAAGATGCGAAGCCCAACAATAGCCCAACACCATCCGATTAATTAATCTTCCAACTCACCACTGCCGTCCCAATTCACAGCAGGACCGGCAACTAAATTACCACTTAGCTTGACAGGAGTACCTGCGGAAACCAAGGCAAGAAAGCTTGCTTCATCAAAGACAGCAGACCCGTTCTGGTCTTCAAAACTGGCAAGACCCGTTGTTGTCACCGCCACACCCAATATGGTTACACTACTGGCTGTCTTGCTTTGTGCTGGTCCTCTCAAGTAAACACCGGTATCAGCATTGCGCTCATCTATCCGACTCACCTTCACCGTATTCGTGCCTGTCGGTGTACCGCGCAGGCGCACATGGTCACCATTCACAAAACTTTCTTTTGCGTCAGTTGATATATTCTGTTCCGTCGAACTATCAATCGTAAAAGTAATTCCTGTCAGACCATTCAAGCTAAAATCGTTTCCACTGACATTAATCAAATCACCTTCTGCGCGTACGCTATCTTTTAAAGAAACCTTGGCAGCCGTTAGCACCCCACTGCTCAACACCCCTTCCACTTCCACTTTGACACCGTTGGCAAGGAAGGAATTGCTACCGGTTTCAAATACGGTATTGGTGTTGGTTGCAACGCTTTGCCCGTCTACAGTAAACGTAAAATCAGGACTCGTTCCTGCGATACTTCGAATATAGCCCTCTACTTCAGAGTTTGCGGCGTCGCTCACGCTAGGGCCATCTTTTTCAACAACACTGGCCATCAAAGGATCACCATTGGCAGAAGCCTTTGCTTCTACCAACATACCCACGGCCGGAGCGCCACCCAGATCACTGGTATCGGCGCCGCTGTAGTCTATGGTTTTACCGCTAATATCAAAGGTACCTGCACCAAGCGCGCTGATATAACCCGTTACCTTGTATTCTGTGAGGGCGGACTTTTCCTCGACTCTCGTGGCCACGATGATGCCGTCCTCTTTAACAAAACCGGCCACTTCTACCAACATACCAACCGTATCCAGATCAGCCAAAACGTTGTTGCCTGCAATCGTGTTAATCATAGCGCCATCGTCCAGGCGGATTGTCTGACCCATTACCTGCAAACTTACTTCGTTACTCGGAACAGAATCTAAAACCCCTTTCACAACCGTTTCGGCAACAACCGCAGTAGCAATTCCCGAACTACCATTCGTGCTGGCCACCACTTCCACCGGCATTTGCAACACATCGTTTGCAGTGGCCGCTGCACCATCTCTTGTAATACTGGCTGAAGAGGTGTCGTAGCGCATGCCGTTAACATAAACACTGCCCAATTTGGTCACGCTTCCCACGACATAGGTATTAGGCGTAATCTTGCTTGTGTTGTTCTCGTCCTCGCTATTCGAGCAGGCATTCAGCAGCAGGGTAAATACCACCAACAGCAACATTATCTCCAACGATTTTTTCATTTCCATCTCTCCAGTGTTCGGCATCCGTGTCGGGGCCGAAGAAACAATGAAAAATTCATACCGATGAAGGACATCACCAATAAACACACGCACAATAATGTTTTTTAGTCCGCTTCCAACTATGATTAGAACGATTCGACTATACACAGAACGTACCCAGGGTCGATATATTAAGATCGAGTCACCAACAGGAGCCGCCCATGAAGCAATTTGGACTGATCATCTGCCTGCTCGGAACGTTAATGGTTGTTTTGTATCCCCCTTATTCGGTTTTGGGCGGCACGCACTGGGGCTTCGTATGGCAAGATATCGTCTCAGTGTTTGGTCACGGTGTATCAGTCCTTGATAATATTGACTATAAATTGCTCGTGGTTGAGTTAGTACTCATCAATACCTTGGGTGTAGGTCTAGTCTGGATCTCCCGCTGATCAACCCTGCTCCCCCTTATCACAGCAACTTGCGCTTCTCTCCCTTAAGGCCAAGGCCATTTCTTACGATAGAACTACTATAGATTTACGATACACAGACACACGGAAAGCTGTATGTCGGTATATTCCACCGAAAAGCTGGTGAGCGAGGCTCGCAAACTGGCCACCGAATTCAGGCGCACAACAGGCAAGCCGCTGGGCATCAGTGGTGAGATTGCCGAATTTGATGCGGCCCATATCCTAGACCTGGAACTTTTAAAAGAAAAACCAGGTGGTTACGATGCTATCGGCCGCGGAAAACGAGAAGGACAGCGGGTACAAATCAAGGGTCGAGCCATACTGAATGACAAATCGGGGCAACGAATTGGTCAATTAAAGACCAACCAGGACTGGGACCTGCTGGTGCTCGTCATCATGAACGAGGAATACCACCCTGTGGAGATCTGGGAAGCAGACCGCGAGACCGTAGAAGAAGCGCTGGAAGAACAAAAAAAGAACAAAAATAATAAAGGGGCCATTTCCCTTGCCAAATTCAAGCACATCGCCAAACTGGCCTGGTCTGCCGACGAGGAACCCTCCCAAAACACGGCCTAAGCCGTTAAATTTCCAAGCCAGATCTGGTATGTTTGGAGCAGCAGATCAATAGTGGTCTTCCCCTACAATAACAATTAGACTCTCAGGCTTGACCATGGAAAATCTACAAGACGTACTCTCTGATCAGGGACCTTTAGCAAAGGCCATTCCCCATTACAAATGCCGTCCCCAGCAATTGCATTTTGCCGAGCGCGTGGAGCACGCCCTGGAGCACAATGAAAGCCTGGTGGTGGAAGCGGGAACCGGCACCGGAAAAACCCTGGCCTATCTGGTTCCCATCTTTCGTTCCGGAAAAAAATGCCTAGTCTCCACGGGCACAAAAAACCTGCAGGACCAACTCTATCATCGCGATATTCCCATGATACGTGACGCGCTGGCCACGGGCGCGGTGATCAGCCTATTGAAAGGCCGCTCCAATTATCTCTGTCATTACCGGCTCCATCGTCACGCCAACACAGCGCGCTTTACCAGCCGGGAACAAGCCATCGCCTTTCAAAAGATTCAGGACTGGGCACGCACTACCAAATCCGGCGATATCGCTGAAATGAGTCAACTCTCGGAAGACTCGCCGGTGTGGAGTCTGGCCACTTCCACCGCCGATAGCTGCCTGGGCGGGGAATGTGAATATATCTCCCAATGTTGTGTCAACGAGGCCAGGGCGCGTGCACAAAAAGCGGATATCGTGGTAATCAATCACCATCTGTTTTTCGCTGATCTCGCCCTGCGAGACGATGGCGTGGCCGATCTACTGCCGGCTTGCGATGCCATTGTTTTTGATGAGGCCCATCAATTGGCCGACACGGGAATCCAGTTTTTTGGAACCATCATTAGCGCAAGGCAAGTGCTGGAATTGATTAACGATGCCAATTCTGAATGCGAAACCGATGCACTGGAACTGCTATCTCCCCTGGCAGACCAGGCCTCTACGCTACACAAAATTATCGATCGGCTACACAAACTACTGGGCACCAGTAACCGCTCCGCCTGGCAGGATGTGGACGAGTCCCAGCGCTGCACCCAGGTGGTACACGAACTCATTGATGCCCTGGAAACGCTCACCGATCTCTTTTCCCGCGTTGCCGAAAAGACCAAAGGGCTGGCGAACATCCTGGAACGCAGTGAAAACATTGTCCATCGTTTTCGCGCCTTTCTAGCGGAAGACGAAAATATTATTCGCTGGTTTGAATCACGAAAAAACAATTTTGTGTTACACAAAACACCCCTGGAGATTGCCAAACCCTTCCAGGAAAACATGCAGCGGCTCAATCAAAGCATGATCTTTACCTCAGCCACGCTCTCGACCGGCACACGCTTCGACTATTTCAAACAGCGCCTGGGCCTGGAAGAGATTGAGACACACCAGTGGGCCAGTCCCTTTGATTATGAGCACCAGAGTTTACTTTACTTACCAGAAGGTATCCCGGAACCCCAGTCACCGCGGTTTACCTTGGCGGTGATTGAAAAGGCCAAGGAGATTATCGAGATTTGCCAGGGGCGTACCTTTGTGCTCTTTACCAGTCATCAGGCCCTTAACCAGGCCGCCGAAAAACTGAGAAATGAAATCGATTTTCCTATTTTGGTTCAGGGAGAAGGGTCCAAGAACCGGCTGTTGGAACAGTTTCGGACCTTGGAAAACGCGGTTTTGCTCGGCACGTCCAGCTTTTGGGAAGGGGTGGACGTAAAAGGGCGCGCCCTTTCCTGCGTCATCATCGATAAATTACCCTTTGCTTCGCCGGGTGACCCCATCATAGCCGCCCGCATCAATGAACTGGCCCAGAAGGGCGAACACCCTTTCATGAAATATCAGCTGCCGGACGCCATCATTACGCTACGGCAGGGGGTAGGCCGCTTGATCCGGGATGAAACTGACCGGGGGGTGCTGGTGATCTGCGACCCTCGAATTCTCAGCAAATCCTATGGAAAGTCCTTTTTACGCAGCCTACCCCGCATTCCCATTACACAGGATATACAGGACGTGGTAGAGTTCATGTCTGAGGAGACTGCGTAATGAGAATGCTGGCAATCGATACGTCTACCCATGCCTGCACCGCTGCACTCATGGTGGATAACGAGCTATACACCCAGTTTGCATTGACCCCGCGTGGTCATACCGAGCTGATTCTGGACATGTGCGATAAAGTGCTGGCCGAAGGAGGAATCACCCAACAACAATTGGATGTGATTGCCTGCGGACGTGGCCCCGGTTCGTTTACCGGTGTTCGAATTGCGGCAGGACTCGCCCAGGGTATGGCCCTGGCCCTGGAAATACCGATCGTTGCGGTATCGTCATTGGCCGCCGCCGCACAGCATGCCTATTCCGAATACGGACAAGATCATCTTTATGTGGCGATGGATGCTCGGATGCAAGAGACCTACTGCTGCTACTATGTGGCCACAGACGATGGCTATGTGATCGCTGAGATAGACGAGACACTCTGCGCACCGGATGAGGCCCCGGTACCCAAAACCGAGGGGTATATGGGGGTCGGCTCCGCCTGGTCGGAATACCGGGGACTCCTGCAAGCCAGACTCGCGCCGCACATTTCCAAAATTGAAGCAGACTGTTATCCCCATGCGGCCGCCATCGCGACCCTGGGTAAACGAGAGCTCAACGAAGGACGAACCGTTCCGCCCGAAAAATTCTCTCCCGTCTATCTGCGAGACAAGGTCGCCGAGAAAGCCCAAGCCTAATGCGTCTGTGTAGTCTTTTTTTTCTTGCCCTATTGTGCGCCTGTACCCACAGCTCTATCACACGCTCACTTGAGACAACCCCCATATCCGAAACTGAGTTGAATCAGGCGTTAAGGCAATCGGCAACAATCGATAGCAAATCCTACGTAAACATCAGCAAACGAAGGCTGGCAAACACGAAAATTTCCAGCCTCAAGAATGTGGATCTGTCCTTTAGTATTCTAGAAAATGTGGACTTATCCACTGCCAGGCTTGAACGGGTCATCTTTCATGGGGCAACTCTGATTAATGTGAATTTCGGGAAAGCCGACCTGGACCAGGTGGATTTCACCGCCGCCACACTTTTCCAAACCAACTTCGAGCATGCTCGGTTTGAATCGGTGATCGCTGATAACACCAAGGCGGATCGTAGTAACTTTCGTTCTACTCAGATCACTAATAGTGTCTTCACCAGTGCCTCCCTCAATGACACCGACTTTTCAAAAGCAAAACTGCACAAAGTGCGACTGGATAAGGCTCAGCTCGTTCGCGCCCGTTTTGAAGGAACCCAGGCCGCCAAGACCGATTTTCGCTGGGCAGACCTGAGCGCGATGAAAATCATCGATGCCGATTTGAGTGGTTCCGACTTTTTTCGCGCCATGTTGGACTATCTGAGTGGCGCGAATATCAACTTTTCAGATAGCCACTTACGGGCAAGCTACTTTCGCTATGCCGAACTGGACAATGTAGTCTTTGATCGCACCCTTGCCATCGCCGCCGATTTCTCTCACAGCAATTTACTGAACGCGTCGTTTATACAAGCAGACCTGCGTGAGATTCGCCTCTCAGAAAGCGTCCTGGAAAACGCCATACTGGATAAAGCAGACCTGAGTAATAGTCGTATCGAATGGACAAATCTGCAAGGAGCCTCGTTGAAAGAAGTCATCCTGAGCAAGGCCAACCTGATTGAATCCTCACTTGAGGGCGCAGATTTTCAGCAAGCCACACTCAAATGGACTCAATTCCTCATGAGTGATCTCACGAATGCCGTGTTTAACGACGCCGATGTGCACAGGATGGACTTGCGTGGCGCAAACCTAAAGGGCACGTCTTTCATTAACTCAAAACATATCGAAACCCTTATCGGTCTGGACAAGACAGACAATCTGGAAAAGGCCCACTTCTAACTCTCATTTTTGTGACTGGTCAATTTTTTGCTCTGTTATTGCCGTTTAATTACACGAAACTTGGATTACACAGGGCACGTGCTCCGGGTTTTAGTCACTTTATTTTTACTTGGGACGAGTTTTCCTAGACAAGTCTTTGAATTCAACTATATTTATTACTAATTTAGTTGCAATACGAAGACTGAATGTTTTATAGTTCGTTTCAACTTTTTGTGTCGACGCAATCGCAAGGGAAATGCGGCTAGCGCATGCAAATAAACGGAACCAATCGTAGCGGATTCTACCCCGGTAGCAATTCCGCTCAAAAACCGAGACAGAAGGTCTCACCTGCTTACCCCGCGAGTAACGTGGGGGAACGGTCTTCTTCCCCCTCAAAACCTGAAAAGCCACAACCTTCTCCCGCTCGTAGACTGCCCCCTGCAGGCCGAGAACGTATTCCAAGAACGGCCCATCCACAAACTCTTGCTCAGGCTTATCAAAGCAAATCAAATACGGAACGTGAAGCGGTGCGTGCGGATGATTTGTCTCCCTATGCACGCAAGGCCCTTGCGGCGTATACCCGTGATCAAAGCCCCGAAGAAAAAGAACAACTCTCGATCGCTATCGGGATTGATCTCTACGTTTAGATCTTTTCAGCACACCCACGGAAAATTTTTATTTACTGAATACAAAAAGCCCCATCGAGTGATGGGGCTTTGTGGCAACTTATTATTGTTATTATCTGTGAGATAGTTGTAGTTGTTATTGCTTTCGCCAGCGTAAAACTGTTATTACTCGGAACCTACTCGCCAATCGTCTTCACCTGTGGTGGCTGCGATTTCATGAGTCCACTCAATGCGGCGATAAGAAAATGAAACCCTTTCCATATGGCCGTACTGTCTCATATCAGGGTCCAGTGCGTTTGGCATATCCAGCGTGATATCAATCAAGATCGCGTCTTCCAAAAGGATCGTGAAGTAATGCTCTTCGGTACCCATTGAAGAGGTGCGATACATCTTCAGTTCTACTGACTCCAAACGTCTGCCTTGTGATAAGGCTTCAGCCAGAATCGGAGAAGACTTGTCTACATATTTGGTCAAGGTCAGTGGCTGATGAACACGTCGACCTGCTGGTTGACCAGATTGTGGGTCACGGGGCACAGTCATTTGGTGATGAATGGCTTGTACGATAAATTCGTCTTCATGACCTTCGATATAACCTTCACCAATACTTTCGGCGGTGTAAGCGCCTTCTGTTAAGAGGTTACCTTCTGCATCAGTGACTGAACAAAAACATGGGCTTGGCATTTTAAATCTCCTTCTCTAATTTAATTTAACTTGTTAGTTGTTTATTACTTTGTGTAATCCCTTACTGCTTTGACCTAGTAATTACAGGATGCATGCCACTTTTTGTTTTAGCCTAAAATAGTTTTTAACTAATTGAATTTATTAGTAAAAATAAATTTCTTTTTTTGTACCTCGGCTTGAATCACTATTTTCTTAGAATGAGACTGCGCGAAGTTCTGCGCACAGTAAAATAAAGCTGTGCGGGTTTCCTCTCAATTGGAAGAATCGGGTAAAATACCGCCTTTCATTCAATGAGTAGTCTTTGTGAATCAGTCTAAATCCCCTACCATCGGTTTCATCAGCCTGGGTTGCCCCAAAGCGCTGGTGGACTCCGAACAAATCATCACCCGTGTACGCTCTGAGGGTTATCACATCGGTCAACAGTATAAAGATGCGGATCTGGTGGTGGTGAATACCTGCGGTTTTATCGATTCAGCAGTGGAAGAATCACTGGATGCCATCGGTGAAGCCCTCAGTGAAAACGGCAAGGTCATCGTTACTGGCTGTCTGGGGGCCAAGGATCAAGTCATCCTGGAAAGGCATCCACAGGTTCTAGCCATTACTGGCCCACATGCCACCGATGAAGTGGTACAAGCAATTCACAAACATCTACCCCCGGATCAAAATCCCTTTACCAGTCTGATCCCACCTCAAGGCATCAAGCTAACACCCGAACACTATGCCTATGTAAAAATTTCGGAGGGCTGTAATCATCGCTGTACCTTCTGCATTATCCCTTCCCTGCGTGGTGATCTGGTCTCACGCCCACTGGGTGAAGTGATGCAGGAATGCGAAAACCTGGTCAACTCGGGCGTGAAAGAGTTGCTGATTGTTTCGCAAGACACCTCAGCCTACGGCGTGGATCTTAAGTATAGAACCGATTTCTGGGGCGGACGTCCGGTCAAGACTAAATTTTATGACATGGTCAAACACATGGGTGAGTTGGATGCCTGGGTGAGACTGCACTATGTGTATCCCTATCCACATGTGGACGAAATCATGCCTTTGATGGCGGAAGGCAAGGTGCTCCCCTATCTGGATATTCCCTTTCAGCATGCCAGCCCTTCGGTATTGAAGGCCATGAAACGACCCGCCCATCAGGAACACAATCTCAAACGTATCGAACAATGGCGTAAAGACTGTCCGGATCTGGTGATACGCAGCACCTTTATCGTGGGATTTCCTGGTGAAACGGAAGACGACTTCCAGCAACTACTGGATTTTATACAAGAGGCGCGACTGGATCGTGTAGGCTGTTTCCCTTATTCCCCGGTTGAAGGGGCCAAGGCAAATACTTTAGCGAATCCCGTTGCCGAAGAAGTAAAACAGGAAAGACTCGCCCGATTTATGGAAGTGCAAAGCGCGATCAGCAGTGAAAAGCTGGCCGAGCGCGACGGACAAGTCCTGCAAGTGATTGTGGACGAAATCCTCGACGACACAATAATCGGACGCAGTTACGCCGATGCACCCGAGATTGATGGACGCGTCTACATCGCGAATCCGGATTACAAGGAATTCGAACCCGGAGATTTTGTGTTTGCCGAGGTGGTGGGGTGTAGTGATCATGATCTGTACGGGCAGTTGGAGGAAGAATAGCAATTACACGTAGCTGTGCTAAGGTTATAGGGAAATCGATAAGCCATGTGTGATTTATGTTAAAAAAAGCCCGCCGGTTTGTTTGCCTATTTGTTGTAACATCATCTCTTGCAGTCGCCAAAGAAGGTCAGGATGGGGGTGGTATCATCCCGGCCACACCTCCCGTGAATGTGCATACTTCTGCCATAGAGTCAGACTATAAAGGTTATGGCTTGATGCAATTCAGCATCGAACTGCCCCACAAATCCACCCCTGAATTCACATTGGGTGGGGATGAAGATGCTGAATATGAAATTGGCACCAGTAAATATACGGCAATCGGCCTGGTCTATGTGAATGAAGGCAAGCGACGTAAATTCGAATCCAGCGAAACTGCCTGGTTGGCCGGCACACTCAATAGCAAGCTCACTAACGATACCTTTACCTACTCAGGTGTTACCTTTGATGTTAAATCGGAAAGCTCAGGTCTCATCGCGGGAAAGAGAAGCACCACAGCTAAGCGCTTAAGTAACTCCAATTCCTTATCAATTGACTATGCCTACACTTCTTTGTGGGCCTTTTATAATATGTCATCCAGCACGCGCTTTACGTCTCGTGGAACACAAACCTATATCGATGACTATGACGAGTCTCAGTTCGGTGTCGCGTGGAGACCGATGATTACAATCCAGCCCAAGATTTCCCTGGGCAGCATGATTGATTTTATTCCCTTCGCAGGCGCAGCATCCTTTTTGTCTCTAACTTACAGCTCCTGGGAAGTAAACCAGTGGGAAGACCAGAACTATGGACCGGATTGTTTTGATGGCTGCCCCGATTTTGGGCTATTCCCAGGCATAATCCCGGTTGAGACATTTGTGGGATTTGATTTGGAAATTCACTTTACACCTACAAGCACACTTTCACTCTCATCGTTTCTATCGGCAGGAATCACCACTGAAACGCAAAACATGTCGGAAGTGTACATCGTCTATACGCAGGATATCTAACGACCACGCGCCTTACGAATCTGCTCGTAGGCGGCTTTAATCTCTTGCGTCTTTTCCTTGGCCACATTCATCATCTCTTCAGGTAGACCCTTGGCCACCAGTTTATCGGGATGATGCTGGCTCATGAGCTTGCGATAGGCCTTTTTGATTTCATCGTCGCTGGCCTGCTCACTCACGCCCAGAACGCGATAGGCGTCCACCAGGCTGGGGCCACGCGATGCCTGTGGTCCACCTGCTTGAGAATAACGGCGTTGCGCAGAGACCATATTGAGTAGTTGAATGATGTGTTCACGTTGCAGCCCCAACTTCTCACCGATACGCACCACCACATCACGTTCGGTATCGTGTAATTCACCATCGGCCAGTGCGGTGGAGATTTGTATCTCCATAAACATCTGAATGAGGTTAACGCGTCGATGGCATTCCTCACGGAATTGGTCCAACACTTCATCGAGTGGAAAAGCAGGCCCCTTGCCTTGATTGAACAGATTGATGGCGGCCTTTTTTTGCTCTTCGTTGAGTTGCATCTGGTCCATCACGTGGCGGGCCAGAGAGATCTCGTCTTCCGAAACACGACCATCGGCCTTGGCGATATGGCCCATGATGGAAAACGTGGCCACGAAAAAAGCGGATTGAACGCGCTCAGTGTCTCCGCTAGAAAATCCGTCTCCCCTGCTTTCGCCCAGGTAATCGAACTGATGCCCGAAGGCGGCCCCTAATAGCGCGCCCAGCGGCCCTCCCAGCATATAACCCAGAGTCCCGCCGACAATCTTACCCCACCAACCCATTACGTCTTTCCTTCGTTATTATTGAATACTGATATTATCTGTTTTTGGTAGGACTGGTCCAATAGCAGGTTCTCGTCCCCCCTTTGTTGAGACAGCTTCATCAACAGTAGATTCAGGCGTTTTACCCCCTGCTCTTTTTGCTCTGCTGTCGTGGCGGACTGGATCAGTGCCTGCACATCAGCGATTTCTCTGCGCGTCTGCATTTCGGGCGGGAGAAAACCGGCGTTTTTTAATAGCCGATAGCCCGCACGCAGCTCGGGTGGTACCAGGCTGTCGTCCTCCAGCTTCAAGG
>Ga0224501_10001913_pt1 | contig 16226 bp, 12 predicted proteins | sample SF_Oct11_sed_USG_4_FD_169105 | JGI IMG/M metagenome (GOLD analysis project Ga0224501, IMG submission 169105) | Sediment microbial communities from San Francisco Bay, California, United States - SF_Oct11_sed_USGS_8_1 | ecosystem: Environmental > Aquatic > Marine > Sediment | place: USA... | reverse complement strand
TTTAGAGTTTAGAGTTTAGAGTTTAGAGTTTAGAGTTTAGAGTTTAGAGTTTAGAGTTTAGAGTTTAGGAGAACTTGGAAAAAAAATGGCAGGGGTGGCTGGATTCGAACCAACGCATGACGGGATCAAAACCCGTTGCCTTACCGCTTGGCGACACCCCTGTGGTGTGAGCAGTGTTCACTGCAAATTTGTTAACTGTAATTTTAGCTTGTCAGTTTGTTTTGTATAGGTGAATTTTCCAATCCTCTAGCTACAAAACTTTGCCATGGGCATTGAGCCGCTATTTTACGTATTTCTCGTTCATTGTCAAAGACTGCAAAAACACAAGCACCAGTTCCGGTGAGTCTGGCATTTGATTGATGTTTTTTTAACCAATCCAATGCTTGATTGACCTCGTCATATTCAGATACGACGACTGTCTCCAGACTGTTGACACCTTGAAAAGGCAGCCCCAATGTGTCGAGGTCGCGTATTGTGATGGCTTTATTATTTCTTGTCAACAGTGGATGTGAAAAAATTTTACCTGTTGATATATGACAATCGGGTTTGATGATTAAAAACCAGGCAGAAGGCAGCGAAAACGGTGTTAATTTCTCTCCAACACCTTCTACAAAGGCAGTTTTGCCAAAAATAAAAAATGGGACATCGGCACCCAATGTCACACCCATTTTTATTAATTCTTCTGAATCAAGATTCAATTGCCACAGCTGATTAATTGCCATCAAAGTCGTTGCACAATTTGAGCTGCCACCACCCAAACCTGCTCCCATCGGGATTTTTTTATTAAGTTCGATATTTAAGCCAAAATAGGGTGCGTTATTTGTTTCGGCATAGTGAGTCAGAAGTTCACAAGCCTTAATAATTAAATTGTCGTGATTATTCAGTTCAGCAAGATTACAACTAAAACGGATTTCTTTATTCTTTCCGGGTGTTATTCGAATTTCGTCAAACAGATCTACCATTTGAAAAACACTTTGCAGCAGGTGATAACCATCATCTCTTTGGCCAATAATTTGAAGATACAGATTAAGTTTGGCCGGACTGAGCCATGTTGAAGTCTTTTGCTTGATATTAAACTTACCCATTTGATTCAGAGATTATGGTGTTTGCCGGAGTTGCCAGTTTCTAATAACAATTTTCAATGACAGATTGGGATGTTTTGCCTTGATCATTTTAGGCATGGAATAGCCTGAAAAGAGTTGATATCGACTGATATCGACCTGCCAATCGCGAAAAATAATCTGTTTAATTTTGCCTTTTTCATCACGGGAAATCTGCTCGCCTGAAATTTCTGACGGGATCCCCTTGATCCAAAAACTTAAGGCATGAAGCGGAAAATCCCAGCCCATTGCCTGATAAATCAGTTGTTCAGCATCTTGATGATAGGCAATTTGGTCATCGGGCAGTGTCAAGGTTGCCATACCATCTTTTTGTGTCAGTTGAGCGTAGGTAGCACCCAGTAAACCATAAATATGAAAATCAAAATTTTCTTCACGTTTATCCCATTCCAGCGTAACTGTCGCATTTTCTTCTGGCGTATTGATGGCCATTTTTGCGGTTACCTGCCAATTCTGTATGTCCTTAAGTTCAGGTGAATTGGCATCCTGCCGATTGATTAATTTAACCGACTGGCAACCGGATATCAGAAATAATAATGAAATAATCGATAAATTGAGAATTTTATGGCTCAAGTTCAAGTTTAAATCGCTCCAATGTTTCTTTTAGTATTCTGTTATTCTGATCTATTTTAAGTCCTGAACGCCACACAGATTTTGCATTTTCATAGTCTTTTTTAATCCATAGCACTTCACCCAGATGTGCGGCAACTTCTGCAGCGGGATAAAGTTTAAAGGCACGTTTAAGATATTCTTCAGCCGCATCCAATTGCCCCAAACGATAAGCGAGCCAGCCTTTGCTATCTATAATTGCGGCATTATTCGGGTAATGCTGATAGGCACTATCAATAAGAGATTGAGCATATTCCAGCTCAAGATTACGATCCGCAAGCGTATAGCCCAATGCATTTTTAATATTAATATCATCAGGATGATCTTTAAGCAGGGCTTTAAATTCCTTGATCATTAAGGAATATTGTCCGAGATTTTCCCGATACAGTGTACGTGTATACTTTAATTCTTTTTGATTATCAGTTTGCTTGATTGCGTCATCAAGCCACTTTATGGCTTCCCGGTAATAACCCTTTTTATTGAGTAATTCTGCACCCAAAAGATTGAAGCGGTTTAATTTGTCATCAGACACAATACCATCTTGCGCTTCCCTCAAAACTTTTACCAGTTGCTTTGGTTTGTCATACAACTCATAAATTTCAATTTTACTCAGGATAAGTCGATAATCGGCTGGAAACTTTTTAATATAGGAATCCAGACTCTGTTTAGCTCTCGATTTTGAGAAATGCAAATTTAACAATCTGACTTCTTCCAATGCTAATTCAATTTTATCTTCATTACTAATGGCATACTCAGCTGTTAGAAGATCCAAAGCTGCCTGATATTGCTTTTTCTGGCTTATTAATCTGGCTTGCTTGATTCTGGCATTAGCCAGATATTCACCCTGACTCACTTTTTGATAACAATTTTCAGCAATGTCCACTTGTTTGGTTTGAAATGCAGATTCTCCACAATAAAAGTAGGCAAGATCAGTTTTGAAATTTCTTTGATACATTAAGGTAAAGTATTTCAAACTATTTTCATATTGATGCAAATGAAAGTTTCCAGCAGCTACAAAAAGCAATGCAGTATTATCATCAGGGTATTTTTTTATCCAGGGAGTAAAAACCCTTAACAGATTTTGATAATCCTGAGTGTCATATAAAAATTGCCCTAAAAGATGTGCGATTGGTTTTGAATCCGGATAATTTCTGTGTTTGCTGAGCAGAAAATTTCTTGCTTTTTGGTCTTCTTCAAAGTTGTATAGCAACTGACTTTTCAGCTGAATGGCTTCGTAAAAATCTGGCGCAGTGCTTAGTACCTTTTCAATATTGTCGTAGGCTAATCTTAGTGGCTTTTCAGCTTTGCCTTTTCCTTCAGTCAGGTTCATGATGAATTTTGCCTGAGCTATTGCAACCGACAGTTTATGATTTGAAGTTTCTAACAGCTGTTTCAGAATGTAATAAACCATGTTTGGCTGAAATTCGAAAAGCTCATTGACAAGGAGCTGATATTTGTCGCTGTGAGTTTTTTGAACTTTTAATAATCTGTTGATGGTGCCTATGGCCTCATCTGCCTGATTAGTTGTAAGCTGAGATTTTAAAAGTACTTTCAGTGCTTCACTATTATTGGGTTTGGCTTTTAGCCAAATATTTGCTGCTTGTTCCAGTCCCAATGGATCGCTTGCATATTCCGCCTGCTCTATCGCCTTGCTGATCAGGGAAATGTTTTGAGAGAGATCTGCAGCATGTAGATAATAACTCATGGCAGTGAGGTGATCTTTTTGATCTGCTGCCAGATCTGCTGCAATAATAGTCTCATACAATTCAGCCTTTTGTTTGTCATCCAGTCTGTTTAATCGCTTTAATTCATATTGATTATATTGAGTGGAAAATTTTTGTGGCTGACTGGCGCAAGCCATTAAAGTCAGTATCAGGCTGGTGAATATCGTCCATTTATATAGTGATTGTTTTCTCATTGTATCTATCATTAAAAAGTTTAAAATAGTTCTTTAATTCAAAAAGTATGCGCTTTGTTCTTTGCCTCTGTTATAATTTTACAAAGTTCTGGTTTTAATGAACCTATGTTTCGTATTTTTCCGGAACATTTTATAAAATATGTGAACGTATAGGTATATGTTAGTGAACCTTAAAGCAAGGGAACATATTACCTATGCATTCTGGTGATAACAATCACTATTTGGTGTTTACACGTTAAAAAATTATTTATTTTTAGGGAATTTCCGGTTTTTAACTTTTTATGACTATGCCTGTTTCTATATTTGGAATAAATCACAAAACCGCTCCGGTTGATATCCGGGAGAAAGTTGCTTTTTCTCCTGATAAATTGTCGGACAGTTTACAACAGCTTAAGCAGGACTTGTTGCTTGACGAAGTGGCAATCATTTCTACCTGTAACAGAATGGAAATCATTTATCGTAATCCACAGGATGAAACAAAACCGTCAAATCAGGAAGATCCGTCATCTCAAATAGCCAGTTGGCTGGCTGAATATCATCAAATTGAAAAAAGTCATGTCATTGAACATGCATATCATCATTCAGGTGAACTGGCAATTAATCATATTATGAGTGTGGCCTGTGGTCTTGATTCAATGGTTCTGGGAGAGCCCCAGATTTTAGGTCAGGTAAAAGATGCTTATGGTTATGCCAATCATGCGGGAACTATGGGGGTTTATTTAAATCGCTTGTTCCAGCAAACTTTCTCATTAGCAAAGCAGGTGAGAACCGAAACCAAAATTGGAGAAAGTGCTGTTTCTGTTGCTTATGCAGCGATTACTCTGGCGAAAAGAATTTTTGTAGATTTTTCTAAAGTGGATGCTCTTTTTATTGGTGCAGGAGAAACTATCGAATTGGCTGCGCGCCATTTAAACCGACAGGGTGTTGTGAATATGTCGGTAGCCAACAGAACCGTTGAGCGTGCCGAGAAACTGGCTGAAGAATTTAACGCTTCTGCTCATGCACTGTCTGAATTGCCTGGGTTGGTTGAAAAGGCAGATATTATTATCAGTTCAACTGCGAGCCCTGTTCCTGTTATCGGTAAAGGTTTAATGGAAAAGGCGATGAAAAGCCGCAGACATAAACCAATGTTTATGGTTGATCTTGCTGTTCCACGAGATATTGAGCCACAGGTTGCAGATCTAAATGATGTTTATCTATATACCGTTGATGATATGCAGGACGTCATTAAGGAAAATCTGAAAGAAAGAGAAAAAGCGGCAGAAGAAGCCAGAGAAATTATACGGTTACATGGAAAAAGATATTTACACTGGTTGCAGTCACTGTCAGCTGTGGAGTTGCTTAAGGATTTTAGAACACAGATTGAGTCAGTTAAAGATAGAGAGCTGACAAGGGCATTGGAAAAAATTGCAAAAGGCGAAAATAGTGAAAAGGTTTTAAAAGAGTTCGCCAATCGAATGACTCAAAAGTTTATGCATTCACCCAGTAAATCCATTAGAGAAGCTGGAGAAAATGACCAGCAGGACATCCTGAATATTTTAGCCAGAAGTTTTGGGCTTGATATCTATAAAAAGTAAACATTCAACGGCGCTGAAATAGCCACCCCGATTATTTGCGCAAAGATTAAAAGTGAAGTGAAAAAATATTTATGAAAGATTCAATTTTACATAAATTACAAGGTTTAACCGAAAGACATGAAGAACTGGGTCATCTGCTTGGCGATCCTGATGTTATCTCGGATCAGAATAAGTTCAGGGATTTGTCAAAAGAATATGCACAGCTGGAAGATGTGGTGGGCGGATTTAAAAAATATCAACAGATTTTAGCAGACCTTGAAGCTGCCGAAGAAATGCTTAACGATAGTGATCCTGAAATGCGAGAACTTGCTGAAGAGGATTATAAGCAAAGCAAAAGTCAACTTGAACCTGCGGAGCTGGAATTACAGAAATTACTCCTGCCGAAGGATCCTAATGACAGTAAAAATATTTTTCTTGAGATCCGGGCCGGAACCGGTGGTGACGAAGCCGGCATCTTTGCAGGCGATCTGTTCAGAATGTATAGTCGATTTGCCGAGAAAAATCGCTGGAAAGTTGAAGTAATGAGTGAAAACCCCAGTGAACAGGGCGGATACAAGGAAATTATCTGCAAGATAGACGGTAATGATGTGTTTTCGAAACTGAAATTTGAATCTGGCGCGCATCGGGTGCAGAGAGTGCCTGAAACCGAGTCGCAAGGTAGAATTCATACTTCAGCCTGCACTGTTGCTATCATACCGGAAGCTGATGAGTTGGATGAAATTGAAATTAATCCGTCAGACTTGCGGATCGATACATTCCGTTCATCCGGAGCAGGTGGACAGCATGTCAATAAAACAGAATCCGCCATTCGTATTACTCACTTACCCACAGGTACAGTGGTTGAGTGTCAGGATGGACGCTCGCAGCATAAAAACAAGGCTCAGGCGATGAGTGTGTTGAAATCACGTCTTTTTGCGGCTCAGCAATCTGCCCAACAGGACGAGCAGGCAGAAGAAAGAAGAAATCTGGTTGGTAGTGGTGATCGTTCGGAGCGGATCAGAACCTACAATTTCCCTCAGGGTAGAATGACCGACCATCGAATTAATCTGACACTTTACAAGCTGGACGAAATTATGCAAGGTGAGCTGGCTCAGGTTGTTGAACCTTTGGTCAGTGAGCATCAGGCTGATCAACTGGCCGGTTTGGCTGACAAGGATTAAACCGGTTTGTTGTGCCGGAAAGATAAATCGGACAGAGCGATCAGTCATGAAAAAGCATAATTCAGTTGTTATCATCGGTGGCACTCATGGCAATGAAATCACTGGCGTGCATTGGCTAAAAAATTGGCCAAAGAACCGTTCATATAACGCTTTCAATGATTTGACTATTGAAACCTTACTTTCCAATGAAGCGGCAATAAAACAAAACAAGCGCTATCTGGATCATGATTTAAACCGTTGTTTTAAACTGACAGATTTAAATGACCAAAGTGCAAATAGCCGTGAGCAACAGCTGGCCAAAGTGATCAATCAAAAATATGGGCCAAAAGGTAATCCGAAAACTGATTTTATGATCGATTTACATACCAGTACGGCAAATATGCAAACCAATCTGGTGTTGATAAAACTTGATGATTTTCATATCAAATTAGCGGCTTTTCTTAAAAAGCAAATTCCGGATTTGGTGGTGACGTCAGAGGCAAACTTGATGTCTGATCATCATTTCGTTTGTTCAATTGCCAATAAAAGTGCTGTTGTAGAAGTTGGCCCTGTACCACAGGGAGCTCTGGATGGTGAAGTCTATAGCAAGACCGATAAGGCAGTTATCAAGTGTCTGGAATTTTATCAGTCTTATCAAAAGGATGGATCACTTGATATTGCGGAAGAATTCGAAGTGATGAGTTATTATGAAAAATTGTATTTCCCTTTGGATGAAAATGGGGATATTGCTGCGACTGTTCATCCTGATCTGATAGGCAAAGCCTACCCGAAAATTTGTTCAGGTGACCCGATATTTAGAGATTTTCAGGGTAACGACATTGTTTATCAGAGAGAAGATACTCATGCTGCTTTTATTAATGAAGCGGCCTATTACGATCAAAAAATTGCATTGTGTTTATGTAATCCTATTGTCTATTCTTCAAAAACCTTAAAGCCAGTGAAATAATGTCAAACTCGGATAATAATATTTTGCCAATGTCAGTTGAGCAGGCTTTGAAACAGGGTATTGAATTATTAAAATCTGCAGCAACAGATGATTCTCTGACCGACGCTAAAACTGATGTAGAATATTTATTGTCTTTCGTTTTACAGCAAGATTTCACCTGGTTAAAAACCTGGCCTGAACATTGTCTATTGCAAGAGCAGCAAGAGAAGTTTGAAGAATTGTTACAAAGAAGGCAAAAGGGTGAGCCTATTGCTTATCTGGTTGGAAATAAAGCTTTCTGGAATCTGATTTTAAAAACAACACCTGCAACCTTGATCCCGCGAGCCGAAACAGAATCTTTGGTCGAGTTGGCACTGGATTTCCTCAAGCATAAATCAAGGGCAAAAGTACTGGATTTGGGAACCGGCACTGGCGCTATCGCATTGGCAATTGCATCAGAAAGGCCTGATGATGAAATTTTTGCCTGTGATTTTCAAGCGGATGCGGTAGCATTAGCTCAGGAAAATGCGCAGTCTAATAATTTGCAGCATGTCAAAATTTTCCAAAGCGACTGGTTTTCATCAGTTTTAGAGAGGGATTTTGATTTAATTGTTGCCAATCCTCCCTATGTTGCACCAGATGATCCCCATTTACAACGAGGTGATCTGATTTTTGAACCTGATTCTGCTTTGGTGGCTGATGATGATGGTTTTTCGGACATTAATCATATTATTGCTAATGCACAGGAATATTTGCGTAGAGGAGGCGGATTAATGCTTGAGCATGGCTACCGGCAGGCAGAAGCGATCAGAAATACCATGATTGAAAAAGGTTATCTTACCGTTAGTACCCATGGAGACATAGCAGGTCTGGATAGAATAACAATGGGGATAAAAAGCAAAGAATAAAATTTATCCCTGAGATAGTTTCTGCCTTCTTTGCATAACCAATGAACTCAAAGGATCGTGGCTGCTGCCTTTGCTTGCTCTCAATAATCTGAATTTTTGTTGGGCAATCAAATCATAGATTTCTTCTTTGCTCAGTTCAAGTGTATCGCTGTTTCTGTTATTAACAAAAATTGTCTTTTGCTTTGATTTGGAATACATGGTTACTGTCGCTTCCTGCCATTTATCAGAGTCATTTTTGTAGCCAATAATAGTGTCAGGAATGAGACTTTCATAGATTTTATTTTGCTTCTCTTCAATAACACGGGTACGCTGTTCCTCTGCCTCCTGCTCAAACTGTAGCTTGATAGCTTCCTGTTGCTTGATGGTCTGCTGCTCTTTTTCCTCTGCCATTTTTTTTGCGATAGCTTGTCGTGAAAGTTCTTCCATGACACGGCGCTCTTCTTCATTTTGAGCTTCCTTGAGTTTGACAACTTCGTACTCGGTTTCGAGAACGGTAGCTTTGGAATTTAATTCCTGCTGCATGGCATTAAATATATGGTCATATTCAATATATTGATGGGGCAGGGGCAAGCTAATATTATGTGACAAAAACTGAGTATCTTTGGTTGATACGGTAACAACTTCCTCGCCGGATACATTAACAAATACCAGCTTTTCGATAAAATCATCTTTTATTAATAACTGACAGTATATGGTCGACTCATTAACCTGAACATTATACCATTTGCCTACTTTCAGGGAATCCAGTTGGAAGTTGTCCTCTTCATCCCATGAAAAATCGAAGTCTTCATCTATCAGTAACGCGCCAGCTGAAACTGTTTCATAGGTTACACGCTGACCTTGTAATCTCTTGGTCTGTATGCTTTCTGTCTCAATGAAAAAGTCATTCACATAATCATTAATCAAGTTTGAATCCTGAAGCAAAGTGTAAATTCTTTTCATCATTGGTGTAACGTCATTCTCAAATCGTTCCTTGTAATCTTCACCTGACAATCCTGAGGTAATACTCCAGGTGAGCAAATCAAGATCTGACAAAAAACTCTTTGATTGTTGGCTTTCCACGCCATGACTAAGTAGAATTCTCAGCAGCACCTTTGTCATATGATTTTCATAAAAATCAACCAAAAATAATGGCATGCCATCAGCATGGGTTCTTTCGTGGATCAAGGTTTTTGAATCAGCTTCAGCTTTTATTTTTTTTGAAGATTGCTCAATTTGTGATTTTAGATTGTTGGTATTTTGCAGTACTTTTTTATCCAGACCAGCACAAAACTCATCCAGCTTTTGGTGCGCTTTTGCAAAAACCTGGGTTGTAATACTTTGGGTTGAAGCCAATTGAGTAGCCAAATGTAAAATAGCATTGGCAAAGGCTTTAGCAAGTTTTCCGGCTGAATTATCAAAATGATGTTCAATGGCAATGATTTTGTCGAGAAATTTTAATGCCGGATGTTCCTTATCGGAAAAAAATGAAATATCACGAATGGCCAGATGAGCAAAAGCTAATTCCGTGCCATTTAAAATTGAATAGGTAATAGACTGAAAACTGGAATGTGTTCTCAAATAGTTGAACATAATTTCAACCAGTTGCAGTGCACTTCTATGTTGATCAGAGAGTTTTTTATCAGCACAATCAGAATGGCTGAGCAACATTTTCATAATTGACAGGTCATTTGACTGATTTGAAAGTATTTCATTTGTCTGACTGCTCAGTGTTTTTATCAGGAGTTCTTCGGAAATAGTCTCAGCTGTCTGGTTAGCTGTATCGGGGGATGAAAATATTTTTTCTTCCAGATTGCGATTTTTTTCTAACAGAGCAAGAACTTGTTCAAACATGTTTTGTAAAAACCTTAAGAAACTAAAAATAAAAAAGCTAATACTATTTCAATACTTGATTAAGTATAGGGCAGGTATCGGCAAATTGAAGTAAAAACATTTTCACTCAACTATTCTTAAAGTATAAATGTTTTTTTTGCGTCCGGCTGTGAACTATAAGGCGAAAATAAACTATTTTAATATATTGATTGATGTTTTCATCACAAAAAAGAATATTTTGCCTTTAAATGGTCTTAGCAGTTGAATATAAATTTTATCTCTGCAAGAAAAATAGGTAAAATACATTTTGGCTTTAAAACCATTAGTTTAGCTTTGGTTTTTAACAGATTAAGTTAAATTTATCTTGTATTTATAAGTGAGCATTAAAAAATTATGCATTTTTTAGAGTTTGAAAGACCCATTGCCGAAATGGAAGCGCAAATCGAAGAGCTGCGTTTGGTTGGTAATGATAGTGAAATTAATATTAGCGATGAAATTGAACGTCTGAAAAAGAAAAGTACCGAAATGACCAAACAGATCTTTTCGAATCTGGATGCCTGGCAAATTGCTCAGTTGGCACGTCATCCTATGCGTCCCTATACTCAGGATTATATTAATTTAATTTTTACTGATTACAATGAACTGGCCGGTGACAGAGCCTATGCCAATGATAAAGCTATTATTGGTGGTCCTGCGCGATTAAATGGCAAACCTGTGATGGTTATAGGTCATCAAAAAGGACGTGACACTAAAGAAAAGGTTGTACGCAATTTTGGCATGCCAAGACCTGAAGGTTATCGCAAGGCTTTAAGATTGATGCAAATGGCTGAAAGATTTAAGTGGCCGATTATCACTTTCATAGACACGCCTGGTGCCTATCCAGGTGTTGGGGCAGAAGAACGTGGTCAGTCAGAGGCGATTGCCAGAAATTTGAAAGTAATGGCTCAACTTAAAGTTCCAACCATTTGTACTGTAATTGGTGAAGGTGGCTCCGGTGGCGCCTTGGCTATCGGTGTTGGTGACAGAGTGAATATGCTTCAGTACAGTACCTATTCTGTTATTTCTCCTGAAGGCTGTGCATCGATTTTGTGGAAGAGCGCGGAGAAAGCTTCTGATGCTGCGCATGCGATGGGGATCACCGCAGATCGATTAAAGGATCTAAATCTGATTAATTCAATCATTGACGAGCCACAGGGTGGTGCTCATAGAGATCATCCCGCTATGGCGGCCAGCCTAAAGCAAAGACTGGAAACTGATCTTGGCACATTACAATCATTATCTGTTGATGAAATGCTTGATCAACGTTATGAACGATTGATGTCTTTTGGTGTTCAGAAAGAGTGGGAAGCGCTACCATAGCAATATTTCCTGCTTCCAAACAGTCGGCAGATGTATTTAGGGGAAGAGATTGTGGCTGATCAAATCGTCAACAACTTCGAGAATCATCTGTTTGAAGTCCTGCAAAACTACGGCATTGGAAAGAACTTTTATATAGCCTTTAGTGGCGGTATGGATTCCAGTGTTTTGCTGGATGCAGCGCACAGATTGAGAGAGAAAGGGAAAATCAAGTCACTTTCAGCTGTCCATGTAAATCATAAACTTCAGCAAAATGCTGATCAATGGCATTCCCATTGTCAGCAGATCTGTCAGCAATATCAAATTCCTTTTTATTCAACAGTTTTAAAATGGCCAGATGGCAAGACTTCTGATTCAGAAGAAATGGCACGCAAGGGTCGTTATGATTATTTCATTCAGTTGATGAAAGTAAATGATATCTTGCTTTTTGCTCACCATCAGGATGATCAGGCCGAAACCTTGTTATTCAGATTGATTAGAGGTACCGGCATTGATGGTGCTAAAGGCATGCCCATCTACAGGTCACTTGGAAAAGGTCATTTATTGCGACCTTTTTTGCAGCTTACAAGAGACCAAATCGAAACCTATGCAAAAAAAATCAAACTACGCTGGGTTGCTGATCCTTCAAATAATGATGAGAAATTTGCGCGCAACTATTTGCGTCATCAAATTATTCCTAAATTAAAATCGAGATGGCCAAATTGTCAGAGCAATCTGGCAAGATTTACAGAGATTGCAACCCGACAATCGGTATTGTTGGATGAAATAGCTGAGCAGGATTTACAGTCGCTCAAAAGTGAAAAAATTCATTGTTGTATGGAGAGCTATCCCGCTATTGAAATTTTTAAATTGCTCGAATTAACAGAAATCAGAATGCAAAATGTTTTACATTACTGGGGCAAAAAATATGGTCTGGCAGCACCAGGTTTTGTAGAAATTGAAAACTTGATCAATCAGTTGTCGGCGGCAAAGAGACAATCAATTCAGGTTGGTTTTTCCGGTAAGTGTGTCAGAAGTTATAAGGGTATTTTGTATCTTCTTGAAAATGAAGTTATTAGTCCGTTAAGGAAATCTGAAGTTTGGTCAGATATTACCAAGCCACTTGAATTAGCCAATGGTATGCATCTCCATGCTCATCAAACGCTTGCAAAAGGTATTCGATTACCACAAAAGGATGAACAGGTTATTGTCTCTCCCAGAAAAGGTGGTGAAAGATGTTTGCCAGAATACCGTAATAAAACCACAGATCTTAAAAAGATTTATCAGGAACTGGATGTGCCACCCTGGTTAAGAGAAGTCCTTCCGGTTATTTATTACAATGATGAAATTGTAGCAGTGCCACAAGTTTTTACATCCAAACCCTTCATCAATACAAATGAGCAGAAGCAATCAAGTATATTATTTGGTTTAAGATGAATGATTGAAGAAATTTAGTATATTCTGTTTTTTTTCCATGGCATCTTTATATCCCAGATCTATAAGCTCTTTGGTATAGTTTGATTCGAACAAGATATAGCTGAGAATATTGGAGCCATCCTGATTTCCAATACCAAATCGTTTAAACAGAAATCTCACCAACCAGGGTAAACTATTAAAATGCTTGCTGGCTAATCGACTGAGATCCTTGCTGGGAGAAATGACAAAAGTTTCAATGGGTCTCAGGCCTGATTCCTTTGCTTTTTGTTCCGGTATTAAATTGATGGTTTGATTGACCCTTTTGATTCTTTCCATATCAACATTCAAACTATCAATAAATACACTATCCAGTACATGACCAGCCACTTCACCTATGGAAGGGTAGTGCGGATCGATAGTATCAATTTCATCAGGCATTTTGTTTTCCGGATCGACACCTATGATGAATATTTTGTCTGCGCCAAGATGGATGGCCGGACTTAAGGGGGCGAGAAATCGGACTGAGCCATCGCCATATAATTTATTGCCAATTTTAACCGCAGAAAAAACCAGCGGAATGGATGCTGAAGCAAGAAGATGAGCTTTGGTGATGCGAGTTTTCTCTCCAATTCTTCTATATCTTTCCCAGTTCTCGACTTTTTTTTCGCTTTGATAAAAGGAAACGGTCTGCCCTGTCGTGTAGCAGGAGGCTGTGACGCAGAGAGCCTTGAGTTGTTTACTATCAATACATTTTTGAATGTTGTCATAATGGATCACACGATCCAGTAAAGAAACAAGCGGGCTGTTGTTAAATAAACCAAGTTTGTGATTACGATAAAAATCATTGGAAAAAATTGTTCTTATCCAACGAAATGTATTTTTAACAATACCAATAAAATCACTTCGATAAATTTGGTCAACGGAAAAATTTTCCCATACCTTTTGTAAACTTCTAACCCCAACTCTTGGGGTTTTGGAATAGGAGGCCAAAACAGAGGCATTAATGGCCCCAGCAGAGGTTCCGGTAATGATAGGGAAAGGGTTTCCACATTCGCTACGGTAAACAATATCTGATACCGCCTTCATCACGCCAACCTGATAGGCTGCTCTTGCGCCACCGCCACTGAGTACCAATGCTACTGCAGGTTGCTCGGAAGAATTATAACAGGGATTGCTTTTTGCCATAGTTTTATATCAATCTGAAGTATTGGAACAATCTGATGAATGTTGTCTTGCCTTCTTTGTTTATTTTAGTTGCAAAAGGCAAGACAGTGTCTAATATTTTTATAGAAATTGTTATTTGGTGTTATTCAGTCTGGTTGAGATAAATTCAAAAGCATCATTGATATTAATATCGGTTTTATCTGAATCTGTTCGATGCTTATACTCGTAGTTTCCGTTATCAATTCCTCTATCGCTGATTACTATTCGATGTGGAATGCCAATTAATTCCATATCTGTAAACATAACGCCGGGTCTTTCTTTTCGGTCATCCAGCAGAACTTCAATACCAGCTTCAACTAATTGCTGATACAGCTGGTTGGCATGTTGAGCCACCTGTTCGCTTTTTTGCATATTCATTGGCACGATAACCACATGAAAAGGCGCTATGGCATCTGGCCAAATAATGCCTTGCTCATCATAATTCTGTTCAATAGCGGCAGCAACAATTCGAGAGACGCCTACGCCATAACAACCCATTGTAAGGTTAATGGCTTTGCCATTTTCATCCAGTACGCTTGCTTTCATGGCATCGCTGTATTTTCTGCCAAGCTGGAATATATGACCTACCTCTATACCTCGTTTGATAACCAGATGTCCTTTGCCATCAGGACTGGCATCTCCTTCTTCTACATTTCTGCAATCAAAAGTTTCTATGTTTCCAACATCACGCGACCAGTTAACGCCGGTCAGGTGGAAGCCATCTTCATTAGCACCACAACAAAAGCTGTCCAGTGCAGCTGCATCATTGTCTACCAGCAATGGAATTTTTAAATCAACAGGACCGATAGAACCAAAGTCGCAACCCACAGCGGATCTGACTTCTTCTTCATCGGCAGGTGTAAGAGGGAAAAATACTTTAGGATGTTTTTCTACCTTCAGTTCGTTTAATTGATGATCACCGCGTAAACAAATGGCAATTAATGGTTGAGTTTCATCTATCGCTTTTACAATCAGTGTTTTAATTGTTTGTGTTTTATCAAGACCAAGTTGCTCAGATACTTGCGCAATGGTTTTACTGTTGGGAGTCGATACTTTTTCTAGTGATGCTGAGGGCTCACCAATATATTTTGGGGCTATTTGAGTTTCTGCTTTTTCCACATTTGCAGCATATTCACTCTCGGTACTGAACGCAATGGCGTCCTCTCCTGATTCAGCCAATACATGAAACTCATGGGATGCACTGCCACCAATAGCACCGGTATCAGCTATTACGGCTCTAAATTCAAGTCCCAATCTGGTGAAAATATTGCTATATGCACGATACATATCATCGTAGGTTGCCTGCAATGAATCTTCTGATGTATGGAAAGAATAAGCGTCTTTCATCAAAAACTCTCGAGCTCGCATTACGCCAAATCTGGGTCTGACTTCATCACGAAATTTGGTTTGAATTTGATAGTAAACCGCTGGGCATTGTTTGTAGCTTTTTAATTCATCTCTGATCAGAGAGGTAATCACTTCTTCGTGTGTTGGTCCCAGACAAAAGTCACGTTGATGTCTGTCTTTTAGTCTTAATAATTCAGGGCCAAAATCTTGCCAACGACCTGATTCTATCCATAGATCAGCGGATTGAACCATAGGCATCAATAACTCACTTGCACCTATAGCGTTCATTTCTTCCCGAACAATATTTTCTATCTTGCGTAATACCCGCAACCCTGTCGGCAGCCAGGTATATAATCCTGATGCCTGTTTTCTGATAAGTCCTGCCCTGAGCATCAGTTTGTGACTGATCAATTCCGCATCGTTGGGTTCTTCTCTTAAGGTAGCTAACAAATATTGACTGGTTTTCATTCAATTGCTCTTGTTCAATTTATGTTGTCGACAAATTAATTTTGACATATTTTACCAGTCAAAATGACTAACTTATATTGGTAATCCTGATTTTATGGCAATAAAATGAAAAAAAGTGGATAACAAGGCTTTAATTTTTGTAAAAAGCTATTATATTGAGCCCTTTCTATCAATATTTTTGTTTTCTTGATATTTTGGAATGATTCGAATATGCCTATTTATGAATATAAATGTAAATCCTGTGATGAGCGTCTGGAGAAATTACAGAAAATTAGTGATGAACCTTTGGTGGATTGTCCCAGTTGTGGTAAACCTGATTTAAGTAAATTGGTGTCGGCATCAGGGTTCCGCTTAACCGGTACAGGCTGGTATGAAACCGATTTTAAAAATAAAGCCGCAAAATCCAAATCATCTGATTCTGGCTTGGGAA
>Ga0224501_10001912_pt1 | contig 16227 bp, 17 predicted proteins | sample SF_Oct11_sed_USG_4_FD_169105 | JGI IMG/M metagenome (GOLD analysis project Ga0224501, IMG submission 169105) | Sediment microbial communities from San Francisco Bay, California, United States - SF_Oct11_sed_USGS_8_1 | ecosystem: Environmental > Aquatic > Marine > Sediment | place: USA... | reverse complement strand
ACACCTTTGCTCAACATCCTCTATTCAGTTTTCAAAGAACAATCCGCGCTCTTCACGCGAGCCGCGCACTATACAACGTGCGCCCTTACGTGTCAAGGGACCCGCTCGAAATAAATCCGGGTAGTTTCCCCTTTGGCACCGCACCGTGACTCGCCGTCAGGCGCGGTCATCAGGCAGGAACACAACACCAACTAACGGGACGCAAGATAACAAGCTCTTTCGCAAGAGTCAAGAGCGCGAACCGTGTATAATCAACTTCGATGACAAATTTTCAAAATAAATTTCCCATTCATCGCCGCGCTCTGCTCAAGGCATTAGGTCTTAGCACGTTGGCCGGGAGCGTCGGTGGTTGCGATGCCGTCGGCGGAATATTCGGCCGCATGTTCGCAGTCCCGCCTCGCGAGACTACGTACTTCACGCCAAATTCAAAATTCTACGTAGTTAATTACGCAGATGGCGCCGTGTCTGCCTCGCGCGACTTGAACATTGAGCAGTGGAAAGTCCACATCAGGGGCTCGGTGAAAACTCCGATGTCGCTTGGGTGGCGCGACATATTGAACCGTGATTCCTACGATCAGATCTCGACCCTCATGTGCATCGATACGCTGCCCGGTGGCGATAGTATGGGAACGGCGACTTGGCGCGGCATCTCGCTCAAGCAACTGCTTCTCGATTGTGGCGCTGATACTGAGATGGCGCGCGATGTGGTCTTCCGTGCTGTCGACGGCTACGACGACAGCATTCCGTTCACGCGAGCCATGCAGGATGACGTGATGCTGGCCTTTCTGATGAACGGTGAGAAATTGCCGAGGGAACACGGATTCCCGCTGCGCCTTCTCGTGCCGGGACTCTACGGCATCAAGAACGTGAAATGGATCGTCGAGATCGAAGTCTATCCCGGTGACTACAAGGGCTACTGGCAGCGCAAGGGGTGGACCGACGATGGGACGATCAAAGTGTTTTCGCGCATCGATTCACCGGGACATTACCAAACACTTCGGGGACCAGAGCACACGTTCCGCGGCATCGCGTTCGGCGGACCGAACAGCATCAGCAAAGTTGAGCTGAGCTTTGATGCCGGTCGCACGTGGAACAACTGCCAGATCGAGCCGCCCATGTCACCCTATTCGTGGGTGATTTGGACTTATACCTGGCACCCATCCAAGCCAGGGAAATTTCAGACCGTCGTACGCGCAACAGATACGAAGGGGCAACTCCAAATCGCCGAAATCGTACGTCCTCAACCAGCCGGCGCAAGCGGCTATCACACGATCATTTCGGAGGTGGCAGAACTCTGAATCGGCTGCCTGAGTCGTTCTCGGTTCTTTTTCTACCTCGACACATCTAATACCGTGACTCAGTGAGCGAACTCGGTGATCCTAGCCTCCGTCTCTTATTGCAACAGCGAGTCGCGGGCGATCTGATCCTTGCGGATCTCGTATTCTTTTTGATCGATCTTCCCCGCTTTGAAGTCCTCCTCGACCCGATCCTTTTGACGCTTCAGATGGTACTCATAGCTGCCACCTGCAGCTCCTGCCCCAAGAACGCCACCGAGCACACCACCCCCCACTGCACTCGAGCAGCCCGTCAGCAATACCAAGCACACCATGGCTAATATTAGACTCCTCACAACGCACCCCCTTTAGAATTAACGGGCCTAACTGCACTTTTATTAACCTCTAGCAGTCTGCTGAAAAACCCTCCATTCATCCTTCGAGAGCCTCAGGATGAACGGGGTGGTTATTGAAAATACTGAGGTTTCCCGTTCGTGCTGAGCCTGTCGAAGCACACAAACCGAGTTTTTCAGCAGACTGCTAGAGATCTTTTCTAGGTAATAGTCCCACTTTCCGTCAAGGGTAACTTTTCGCACGGAGTGCGTGGTATGGAGTGAGTCGAGGTGAGGTGAGAGAACCAGAACTCAGGTCTATTCCTATACTAGCGATACAACCCCTGCACTGGATGCAAAACCTACAACAAGACGCCGATGGCGCTGCATCCATCGGTCATAATGCGATGCTTTGACGGAGCTCTTATCGATCTTTGCTCGTAAATCAACGTCTAGACGACTGAGCCTTGCGTGGCCGACCGACCGGTAATTTTCCTTTTCTTGGCCTATACCGCTTTCCCTTCTCCAGTTTTTTCAAGGTCGCCAGAATGGCAGATTCGACGACACCGGTCAGTGTCAGCTTGGGACTCCAGTACACGACGGTCCGTAACCGTTCAACCATATCAGCGGAGAGAGACAGCGTGACTCTCTCCTTACGTTTCATGATCTGTTGTTTCTGTTTCATGCGATCATCTCCTTACATATACGTGACGAATCCGGCAAATTTTCACATATGCTTGCATATCATGCTCCATTCCACGTGCGCAAGAGGGCGTTCCGAGATCTTCACAGATTAAAGAGGCGAAACGGATGTAATTACCGAGATGGGGCTTTCGCAGTTTATTGATATAAATCAATAGCGTAGAAAATGCACTTCGTCGACGCAGGAAGGACTGTCCAAGGATGAAACAGTTTGTGCTGCCAGATTATATCTATTGAAAGACACAAATAATCACTTGATTGCTCGGTGTCTCCGAACACATCAGAATCCGATGCCCAACCCACCACGACCACCGCCAAATCCTGTGCCTCCAAAGATTCCGATCGAAAAACCGGGCCGTGGACGAACATACTCCTGAGATTGTTCTTGCCAGGTATGCAGGTGTTTCACGATCAAGACTGGATACCGATACTCAACCTCGTCGAGGTGATCGGTTTTGGCCCCGGAGACTTCCCCAACGATCGTCATCATGGTCCCCTCGGCAATGGTCGCAGGATCCAGAAACTCCTGCTGGAGCACGAAGAAACGTCCATCTGACCGTTGGCGGTTCAAGATCGGCCTCTCGTCTTTATCAAGTGGCAGCTGCAGAAGCTCAATCTGTGTTCCATCTTTCAGTCGCTTGGCCTTCAGTACCTCTCCACCAAGTACCAGCACCCGCCCTTGGTACGATTCAGGCGTCGCAATAACCTCGGCAAACGTCACTGCTCGGTCGACCAACGGCTCCAGCTCCTCAGGCACCACTCGCTGAGAAGCACAGCCCGCAATCAGCACCACGACCAGCAACCAGGACGTCTTACGACGGAGTAGACGCATGGGCGCACTATAGCGCTATCGCGGCGCCGTTGCTAGACAGCCACGCTCGCTGAAAATGACAACTAGGGTCTTTCCCCTCTGTCCCGACATCAGTTATGATGGGAGGACTAGATCTCTGCGCGAGTTCCTTCGATCATGTACCCGGTACGATTGGAAGAGGTGATTATGCTGAGAGTCGTTCTGGCCGTCATGCTGCTGTGGATCCCGCTGAGCCTCTCCTCCTGCGACAAAGCCTACATCGCCACGATGGAAAAAATGGGCTACGCGAAACGCGACATTCTGAGCAGCCGCGTCAAATCCGCCCGCGATGCGCAGGAAGAGGCCAAGCAAGAAATCCAAACCACCTTGGAGCAATTCGGGAAAGTCGTCTCCTACGAAGGAGGCGACCTGGAAGATACGTACAAAAAACTGAGCGGGGAACTGGAGACGAGCGAAGACGGTGCGGAGAACGTCAAAAAGCGGATCCAAGATGTCGAAAGTGTTGCTGACGCACTCTTCTCCGAATGGGAACAAGAACTCGGCCAGTACTCCAGCGCCGACCTGCGCAGGAAGAGTCAGGCGAAACTCACCCAAACCAAGAGCCGTTATAAAGAGATGCTCACGGCCATGAAACGGGCCGAACAGCGGATCGAACCGGTCCTCAAACCGCTTCGCGACCAGGTGCTCTACCTCAAACACAATCTGAATGCCCGAGCGCTGGCCGCTATCAAGGGCGAACTGGTCAAAGTCGATGCGCAAGTCGATCAGTTGGTCAAGGATATGAACCGTTCCATTGCCGAAGCCGACAAGTTCATTCAGTCGATGGAAAAAGAATCGGACTAATTTTCAGACGTGAGCGAGGACGGCTATGCGTATCGAAGACCAGCGGGGAAGCGACAACGTGGAGGATCGTCGCGGTATGGGGCCTGCCCGGATCGGGGGCAGAGGCGGCCTCGGTATCGGGACGATTGTGCTCGTGCTGGCCGTCAGCTATTTCACCGGGGCCAATCCCCTGACCGTCTTCAACATGATCAACGGGGTCCAGAGCGTGACTGAGACCATGTCGCCGTCGACCCCATCGGAGTCCGGAACTGTCGGCGCGCCAAGCGACCACCTCGGCAGATTTGCCTCGGTCGTCCTCGCGGATACCGAAACCACCTGGCGCACGCTCCTTGGTCCCCGTTACGAAGACCCGCGCATGGTCCTGTTCACCGGCGCCGTCCAATCCGCTTGCGGCACGACCTCGTCGACCGTCGGACCCTTCTATTGTCCCAACGACCACCGCGTCTATCTCGATCTTGCATTTTTCGACGAGATGGCGCATCGTTTAGGAGCAGCTGGCGACTTCGCCCAAGCCTATGTGATCGCGCATGAGGTCGGCCATCACGTGCAAAATCTCCTCGGTGTCGCAGAAAAAGTGCATCGTCTCCAGCGACAGGTCTCCGAAGCGGAAAGGAATGCCCTTTCGGTCCGGATGGAACTTCAGGCCGACTGTTATGCCGGCGTGTGGGGATACCACGCTAAGCAAGAACGCAATTTGATCGAACCGGGAGACTTTGAGGAAGGGCTTCGGGCGGCAGCCGCCATTGGTGATGATCGGCTGCAAAAAATGTCCCGTGGCCATGTGCAACCGGAAAGTTGGACCCATGGCTCATCGGAACAGCGCATGACCTGGCTCAAGCGTGGACTCGAGTCCGGCGATCCTTCGGTCTGCAACACATTTGAGGAGAGCCGATTATGAGCGCCATACAAACTTCAGCTCACAGCGGGTTCTTTGGGAAAACCTTCGGCACCATTCTCACCAGTCCCCCATGGACAGCCAAGCCATTTCTGGCCGCCGGCGCCACAACCGTGGCCGGATTCGGCGCCTGGCTCAACGACATGATGTCCCCGGCACTCGCTCGTGGAGGAGCCAGCTTCCTTGGCGGCTTCCTCATCGGATGGGCACTTCGGAAGACCTTGATGCTCGCTTTGCTGATCACCGCCGCATTAGCTGCGCTCGTGTTCGCCCTGAAATCGACCGGGTGGATTCACCTGGAGTGGAACTTGATCCAAGCAGATGTGACACACACACTTGATTGGGCGAGAGGCAAGGCTCAAGGCCTCAAAGAAGTTTCGACCGGCTACCTTTCTGCGTTCGGCGCCGGCGCCGTCGGCGCTTTGTTTGGATTTCTGAGGAAGTAGTTAGAAGTTCTGCCATATTTCCCTTAAAGCCTAAGTCCCATCCCATCCATGTTGAAGTGGTAAGGCTGCAGGTAAAGAGGACTGGCGGCTTATGGGCATAAGGATTCAACTGGAAGACGAAAGTGGTAACTCGGAAGGAGAATTGCTGATAGATGCCTTTCTCTTCCGCGTAATTCCTCCTGTCTCAGATGCTTCGTACGCTTGCCTTCGCTTCATCGATCCCTACGGAGACACTATCTTTAATCGGCTTCAGATACCAGTATTCATCGAAGAGCTAAATTGCCTAGCTGGTACTGCTGAAACGAAAGAGGAGAAACACTTCCTAAAAGAGCTGCTAAAGCTCGCCCAAAAATGTCGAGACGAACCTCACTTCTATCTCAGATTTATCGGAGATTAATATCGTCTCCAGACTCAAACAAGTAGAGCTGATTGAGTAAGAGAATTCGCCTCTCCGCTCTCATTGGCAATCTTCCCCTGCATACCAGGGCGCGAAGTTTGGCATGATAATCATTCAACGTTTCCTCACCACTCTCACATCCAATGCTCCTAAATAGTGCCCTTCGATTGTAACCTCATCGCCGTCTCGGAGCATGACCGGTCCCATCTGGCAAAGCGCCGCGTAGCTTGCCTGAATCGTCCCGGTGCCATCCTCAACCATAAAGTCCTGTATGCATTTCTCCAGCTTGGTATTGTTGCCGATGAAATGATGCATTTGGTACCCGCTGACTATGCCTTCAACCTGGACCACTTTCATCTTGTAGGCTTCAGGATAGGTCTGTAAGGAAGTGATCTTGACCGGTTCCGCCGCCCAGGCTGTGGATGCCAGGAACGTAAGCGTGGCGAGCATGAGTCCAACTGATCTCGTCACCACTGCCGTCAAGAATCGCCCTGTGTTGTGCGCATGAGGTTTCATCATGATCCCTCCTCTTCTGTTGATTCCTAAGGTGCGGGCCGAAGCGCTTGACCGGTCGCAGCGCTATAGGCTTCCGACAGTGAATACACTTGGATCACCTGGATGGATCGTTCGGCACCGGTAAAGCTGAGGTGGCTGTTGTCCAAACCATCGGGGACGATCATGGTGGTCTTTCGGAGATCGCGGCAGGCCCCCATCTTATCGACCAATCCCCCTACAGGCCTGACCTCCAAATCCGGCTCAATGGTCCCCGACATGCAAATATCCTGGCGAATCGAATCACCGAGCAGTGCCGCGGCAATGCCTACGGCAAATATCCCTCCGGCACTGGGCCCATCCATCGGCGTTGGAACCAGCAAGCGCACCGAAAGGTATTTCGGATCGTACCCGACGGCTTTGGCAGCAGCGGCGACAGCCGTCCACAATGAATGCACGGAGACGGGCATCATATTCGAATCAGGGATCACCTCCGGTCCATTCCCGTCAGCCTTATAGGACACGGTAAGATGCGCCATTAACCCAATCCATGACCCGGTGATGAAACCTGCCGTGGGCTGTGTCACGCCCAATATGGGAAATGAGAGGGAGGCCTCAGAAAAAGGCATGGGTTTCCTGCCATGACCTTGTGAGGGAGTGTGAAGGGTGATCGTGCCTGACGCTGATGGCCGCACCGTAGCTGGTTGTGCAGGCCGTGATGAAGGAGAAATCTGAAGGGGTGAATAGGTCTTCGCCTCCCCGAGCTGTCGGCAGCCTGGGTATTCACGGTCTGTATACAGATCCGGCTGACCAGGACGAGGACAGATCCAGGTTTCCGCCAAACTCATCTCAAGGGAACCATAGGTTGATCCAAAACAGGTGAACAGGAAAAGGAGGGCGTACAGGGATCGAGAGTGCTTACTTATCGAGGGCTCTGGGTGCATGCTGGCTTCTACGAATGAGGGGCATCAAAAGCCTAGCTCTAGAAGCCACTTTCGTCAAAGCCACGCTAATTTGTAGTGAATCGATGGGTTCAACCGTGGAGGATCACCCGGGCAAGGCTTGATACCAGCCGTTGGCCTGAACAAGGGTCATCTTACTGTCGAAGAGCGCGCTGACTCGGTCACTCGTGAGCACAGTAGATTTGTGGGCGTCGGCAATGATCCTTCCTTCTTTCAAGAAGACCACACGATCGATCTCAGGTGGGATCTCATGCAGATGGTGGGTCACAAGCAGAACCGTCTTCCCTTTCGCCATTTGAGCACGCAACAGATCCAGGTATTGAAAGCAGGCTTTGGGATCGAGGCCGCTCGTGGGCTCATCGAGGACCAGCACGGATGGGTCATGAACCAACGCTCTCGCCAACAAAAAGCGCCGTTGCTCACCGGTGGAGAGATGGCCGAACCGTCGATCAGCTAAGGCTGCGATGCCCAACTCATTCATCAGCTCATAGGCCCACGTCATCTGGGTCTTGCTGAACTGCTGGTACTCATAGGTATCGTTGCTGGCATAATAGCCGGACAGCATGACGTTCAGCCCCTCTGCACAAATCAGATACTCTCGTTGAAGGTCGTGTGACACGATGCCGATCTGCTTCCGCATATCCCACACATTCCACCGCTCATCGCCGAAGAGCACGATTCGTGTTTCATCCTTCGGCATCGCATGAACTTCGCCCGAGAGCAATTTGAGTAAGGTCGATTTGCCTGATCCGTTGGGGCCCAGGATCGCAACATGTTCACTCTCTCGAAGCGTGAAGGAGAAGTCGGAGAAGACGCAGGTTTCCCCGCGATAGACCGTAGCATGCTGAATATCGAGGATGAGAGGAGAGTCGGCCGATCGTTTCAGGTCGTGGGCTGGAGGATCAGTCTGGCCGACAACGGGTCGCTTGGCACAACGAGCCTGTTCGAGACCGGCACGAGCCAGGGCATCGACTCGCTCGTTCTCCGGATGGCCGTTATGCCCTCTGACCCAGTGCCATTCCAGCGTATGACTCGAAGCCAGATAATCGAGCCGTCGCCACAAGTCCTCATTCTTGACCGGCTCTTTTCCTGCTGTTTTCCAACCGCGGCGCTTCCAACTGTGGATCCACTCACTGATGCCCTTCTGAACATACTGTGAGTCGGTGTAGACACGCGCAGTTACCGGCTGGGTGAATGACTGCAAGGCCTCAATCACGGCGAGTAATTCCATCCGGTTGTTCGTCGTCGCGGGCTCGCCACCACACAGTTCTGTTTCAGCACCACTGATCCGCAGCAAGGCGCCCCACCCTCCAGGCCCAGGATTCCCGCTGCAGGCCCCATCTGTATAAATGTCGATCATTCAACTCTCCCATGTGAAACTCGCGCTTGGATTGTACTACGACAGCTTCGATCTGAACCATATGTAACCAGCCACGAGACTGTACGAGTGACGTGACTCGGGTGGACTACTTGAGTACAATGAGCGCCAATCCAGTTCACCATTTTTCAGCGAGTCGCGCACTGCGTACCCTTTTCCTCATCGGCACAGGCGGGTTCATCGGGTCGATTCTCCGTTATCTGTTGAGCGGGTATGCTCAGCATCTCAGCAAAAGTATCCAGTTTCCATTCGGCACTCTGGCCGTCAATATTGTGGGCTGCGCACTGGTGGGATTCTTGGCTGAACTTGCCGATCATCGAGGCGTCATCTCAGGGGAAGCCCGGGCGTTTCTTATGGTCGGTATCCTGGGCGGATTTACCACCTTCTCAGCATTCGGCAACGAAACGATGAACCTCCTACGCGATGGAGAAATGACCTTGGCCTTCGGCAATATCATCGGCCATACTGTGCTTGGCCTGGCCGCCGTATGGGCGGGCTATTCCACTGCTTATCTCATCTGGAAATAATCCATGCGGACCGAACGCGGGTGTCTACTACGGATCTTTGTCGGAGAGCGAGATAAACAGGACGGACGACCTCTCTATGAATGGATCGTCGCCCAGGCTCACGCGCAACAACTTGCTGGCGCTACGGCCTACCGTGGGTTGATGGGATTCGGCGCCCAAACCCGTGTGATCCATACCTTCAAGATCGAGCGACTCGCTGAAGACCTCCCTATCACCATCGAAGTCGTCGATTCGCGCGACAAGGTCGAAGGATTTCTCACGTGGATCGAACAGCAGATCGGCGCAGGCCTTATTGCGACCGTCCAACCGGTTGAGATTCACACTTCGGAAAACCGAGCTAAATTCTCGTAGAGTTCACCGACCCCAACAGATTAATCGCGAGACCGTTTGACCGACCCAGCAATCTTCGGGGTCTTGGTCATAATATCGACGTTTTGTGCACGATGCAGCAGCGAGTGGTCCATAAGCACGAGCGCCATCATGGCTTCGGCAATCGGAGTGGCGCGGATGCCGACACAGGGATCGTGGCGACCATTCGTTTCGACTATCACCGGATTGCCCTGTCTGTCGATCGAGCGGCGCGGGATGCGGATGCTCGATGTCGGCTTGATGCCGATAGTCACAACGATATCCTGTCCTGTAGAGATGCCTCCGAGAATGCCACCGGCATGATTCGTGACAAAGCCTTCTGGAGTCAGTTCGTCGCCATGTTCCGATCCGCGCTGAGTGATGGATGCGAATCCAGAACCAATCTCGACGGCCTTGACTGCATTGATACTCATCATCGCCGCAGCCAAGTCGGCATCCAATTTCCCATAGACCGGTGCTCCCCACCCGACCGGCACATGCTCCGCCACTGCCGTAATTCTGGCGCCGACCGAATCGCCGGCCTTCCGCAGCTCATCCATGAAGGATTCCAGCTTGGGAACAATATCCGGGTCGGCTGAGAAAAATGGATTCTGACTGACCGCCTCCCAATCCTTCAACGGCAAGTCGTGAGGCCCCAGCTGGCTCAGATAGCCACGAATCACGACACCATACTTTTCTCTGAGCCACTTTCTCGCAATGGCGGCGGCAGCAACTCGAACGGCCGTCTCACGAGCTGAGGCGCGTCCTCCTCCTCGATGGTCGCGAATGCCATACTTCTGCCAGTAAGTGTAGTCTGCATGCCCTGGGCGAAAGGTATCGATGAGATTCCCGTAGTCACGGCTTCTGGCGTCTTCATTGCGGATCAACAGTGCGATCGGGGTTCCCGTCGTCTGGCCTTCAAACACCCCCGAGAGAATTTCCACACGATCCGATTCCTGGCGCTGAGTCACGTGGCGAGAGGTGCCGGGTTTGCGCCGGTCGAGATCCTTCTGAATATCATCGGTCGAAAGCGAAAGACCTGGTGGGCACCCATCGACAACACATCCAATGGCCGGGCCATGGCTTTCGCCGAACGAGGTGACTGTAAAAATTCGGCCGAAGGTGTTGCCAGCCATGAGGACGAGGGCTCCTTACTCGACCAGATCCAGCTTGATGCGCAACTCCTTGAGTTGATCGGCAGCCACGGACGATGGCGCATCGGTGAGCGGACATTGTGCTTTTTGTGTCTTGGGGAACGCAATGACGTCACGAATTGAATCGGCGTTGCCAAGTAGCATGACCAATCGGTCCAACCCAAACGCGATGCCGCCGTGCGGTGGTGCTCCATACTCGAGGGCCTCGAGCAGAAACCCAAACTTGACCGCCGCTTCTTCTTTACCAATCCCGAGAAGGTCAAAGACTTTGCTTTGTACATCTCGCCGGTGGATACGAATGCTCCCACCTCCGATTTCACTCCCGTTCAACACCATGTCGTAGGCCTTGGCTCGTACCTTCAGCGGATCGGATTCGAGCACCGGCAGATCGTCATCAAGGGGTGCCGTGAAGGGATGGTGCATAGCCACATACCGCTTCTGTTCCTGATCATAATCTAACATCGGGAAATCGATGACCCACAGAGGCCTCCATGCAGTCTTATCGATCAAATTCAATTCTTCGCCAAGCAACAGCCTGATTCGCCCCAACACATCATGCACAACCGAGGCCTTATCCGCGCCGAACAGGACCAGATCATTCGGCTGTGCCTCGGGCAAGGCCGTGGCAAAGGCCGTGGCATCCAGAAATTTCGCAATGACCGATTCCAGCTGGCCCTCTGCTGTCATCTTTAACCATGCGAGCCCCTTCGCACCGAAGCTTTTTGCCGTCTCTCCCAAGGCATCGATCCGCGTTCGAGAGAGCGTCGCGCCTCCCTTCACAATCAACGCCTTCACGATACCACCTTTGGTCGCCGCATCTTTGAAGACCTTAAACTGGCTGGCTGCACCAAATGCGGTCACATCATACAGAGGCATATCGAAGCGGAGATCAGGCTTATCTGAACCATACCGGCCCACGGCCTCCGCATAGCTCATTCGTTGAAATGGTGTCGGAAGCTGGACACCACCCGCCTTGCTGAAGATCGTCACGATCATGCGCTCCATCAGACTCATGACCTGCTCACGGTCCACAAACGATAGCTCCAGATCGATCTGAGTGAATTCCGGCTGGCGATCGTTGCGGAGATCCTCATCACGGAAACATCGTGCAATTTGATAGTAGCGATCAACTCCACTCGCCATCAGGACTTGTTTGAACAGTTGCGGTGACTGCGGCAAGGCAAAGAACTGTCCGGGGTTGACCCGGCTCGGCACTAAGTAGTCCCGAGCCCCCTCCGGTGTACTTTTCGTCAGGATAGGCGTCTCCACTTCCAGAAATCCTTCGGCATTCACGAATTCTCTCGTCGCCTGCATAATGCGATGCCGTAGGCTTAAGAGCTGTTGCATCCTGGGGCGCCGGAGATCCAGGAACCGGTACTTCAAACGAATCGTTTCCGTCACATCCGCATCGTCTTCGATCAAGAACGGCGGAGTCTTGGCCTCATTCAGAATCTCGACCTCATCGACAAACACCTCGATTTCTCCCGTGGAGAGATTGGGATTCTTCGACTCATCAGGCCTTGCCATAACGTGGCCCGATACCGACACGACGCACTCAGGGCGCAACGAGTGTGCCGCCTGGTGCACCTTCGCATTGCGTTCAGCATTGAACACGACTTGGGTAAGACCCGTCCGATCGCGCAGATCGATAAAGATGACCATCCCATGATCACGCCGTCGCTGGACCCAACCGTTCAACACCACGGTCTGCCCCACATGTTCCTTGTGTAATTCACCGCATCGATGTGTGCGAACCTTCATACCACCCGTACTTTCTTGGAAGAAAACTTCTTCGTTTTTTCCGGTTTGGCCCAACCGGCTTGCCGCACCGGTCGTTTCGACCGAACTACCTGCTCATCGCCCCGTTCGACAGCCTCTTGCCGCGTTTCCACCAGTTCACGCAACGCGTTAGCTTCTCGATCAGTCAAGAATCGAAACTCTCCAGCCGGGAGATCTCCCAGCGATATCGGTCCCATTCGAATTCGCATCAACTTGATGACTGGATGCCCTACCGACTCCAACATACGCTTGACTTGATGCTTCCGCCCTTCGCGTATGGTCAGCTCCAGCCACGAGTTTTGTTGAGCCTTCTTCACTTTCTTCACAAAAGCCGGACCGGTCATCCCATCGTCGAGCCGGACACCCCGCTCTAACTTCTCAATCTCTTCATCCGTTAAGATTCTTTTGACCTTGATCAAATAGGTCTTTGGGACATGGTACCGCGGATGTAACAAGGCCTGTGCGAGATCACCGTTGTTCGTCAACAACATCAACCCTTCACTATCAAAATCGAGCCGACCGACCGGGAACACCCGAACGGACACGCCCCGCAAGAAATCCTTCACCGTCGTTCGACCACCCGGATCATCCAGCGTGGACATCACGTTTTTGGGCTTGTTGAGGATCAGATACACGAATGGCTGCGCCGAGGTCAGATGCTTCCCGTCCACCTTCACATGATCGCGTTCCGGATCGACCTTTGTGCCGAGTTCAGTGACCACCTTCCCGTTCACTGACACTCGTCCTGAGGCGATCAACATCTCCGCCTTTCGGCGGGAGGAGAGCCCCGTGCTCGCAATGAGTTTTTGTAATCTTACTTCCATATCATCATCCGTTGATGTGGTGGCCAGTGTGGCTCAAACTGCGCGCATGCACCGAGCACCCACACATCTGCTATCCAATCAATCTTGTGTGCGCGGTGCGCGAGCACGGAGCCACCTGGCCGCCGTGTCAACCGCTACTCCCACTCAATCGTCGACGGCGGTTTTGAGCTGATATCATAGACCACTCGATTCACGCCTTTCACTTCATTGATGATTCGATTCGACATTCGGCCCAGCACCTCATTCGGAATCCTAGCCCAATCCGCGGTCATACCATCCACGCTGGTAACCGCGCGAATCGCAATCACGTTCTCATAGGTCCGTTGATCGCCCATAACACCGACCGTTCGAATCGGCAACAACACGGCAAAGGCCTGCCAGATTTCACCATAGAGACCGGCACTTCGGATCTCCTGATCGACGATGGCTTCCGCTGCCCGCAGAATCGCCAACCGTTCGGGCGTCACCGCACCCAACACGCGAATCGCCAAGCCAGGCCCGGGGAACGGTTGCCGCCATGTAATCTCATCAGGCAATCCTAACTCGGTCCCCAATACCCGCACTTCGTCCTTGAAGAGTTCACGAAGCGGTTCGATGAGCTTGAGCTTCATACGAGCCGGCAATCCACCCACGTTGTGATGCGTCTTGATTGTGGCAGACGGTCCCTTAAAACTGACACTTTCGATGACATCGGGATACAACGTGCCCTGAACGAGATACTTCACACCTTTCAGTTTTTTCGACGCGGCTTCAAAATGCTTGATGAACTGCCGACCGATGATCTTTCGCTTTCGCTCGGGATCCGTGACATGTTTCAGTCCGGCGAGGAACGGCTTGCTGCCGTCAAGAATCTTCAGATTCAGATGGAGCTGCGAGGAGAACGTCTTTCGAACTTGCTCACGCTCACCGGCGCGCAAGACACCGTTATCAACGAAAATGCAGGTCAGTTGATCGCCGATCGCTCGATGCGTCAGCGCCGCTGCAACCGATGAATCCACCCCACCGCTCAAGGCGCAGATGACGCGATCTTTGCCGACCTGCTCACGAATCTGACTGACCGCCGCCTCAACATACGACTGCATGGTCCAGGTCGGCTTGCATCCGCAAATCTCGTACACGAAGTTACGCAGGATCGCGACCCCTTCCGGCGTGTGCGCCACTTCAGGATGAAACTGCAAACAGTAGATCCGACCCGTATCATCGTCTCGCTTCATCGCGGCGACAGGCGAGTTGCTCGTATGTGCGATCGATCGAAACCCTGGAGGCATCCGCTCGATACGATCTCCGTGCGACATCCACACGGCTGTCTTCTTATCAGTTCCGACTCCCTTAAAGAGATCGCTTTGATCGTCAATAAGGAGATCGGCGCGGCCATACTCCCGATGGGTCGACTTCCCGACCTTCCCCCCGGAGAGATGCGTCACTAACTGCATGCCGTAGCAGATGCCAAGAATCGGGATATGCTGATCAAACAGCTCTTTGGCGACGACCGGCGCTCTCTTCTCATAAACGCTGGATGGCCCACCGGACAGGACAATACCCCGTGGACGATAGGCCAGAATCGTTGCCAGCGAGACCGTACAGGGGAAGATTTGAGAATAGACTTGGGCTTCCCGGATGCGGCGAGCGATCAGTTGCGTGTACTGTGAGCCAAAATCAAGGACGAGGATTCTATCGTGCCAGAGTTCCATGAAGGCGTCGTTCGTCCAGACTCGAAGTTTCTAGTTTCTACTTCCAGGTTTCACGTTGAGTATTTCGGACCACTGAAATTTTGAGGACAACATGAAACGAGAAACTTGAAACTCGGAACGTGTGCACGAGAGGCGTTTCACGCTGAGCTATTCCCAATCCATTCGGTAGTTCGGCGCCTCTTTGGTAATGATCACGTCATGCACATGGCTCTCACGGAGACCGGCCACCGACTGTCTGATGAACGTCGCATTTCGCTGTAGGTCGGCAATCGTTTTACAGCCGCAATATCCCATGCCTGATTTGACGCCGCCGACCAACTGGTACACCACAGCAGCCAGCTGGCCTTTATAGGGAACGCGGCCTTCAATCCCTTCAGGAACAAGCTTCTGAGCGGGGCGTCCTCCTTGGCCATACCGATCCCCGCCTCCTCGCTCCATCGCCCCGATGGATCCCATGCCGCGGTAGACTTTGTAGGTTCTCGCTTGATAGAGCACCGTCTCGCCCGGAGACTCTTCCGTTCCCGCAAAAAGGCCGCCAAGCATGACGGATGATGCGCCGGCAGCCAACGCCTTGGTGATGTCGCCTGAAAATTTAATGCCTCCATCGGCAATGATCGGCACTCGGCTTCCATTCAAGACCTTGGCGCAATCTGCGATGGCGGTCAGCTGCGGCATCCCGGCACCCGACACGATGCGTGTCGTACAGATCGATCCCGGCCCAACCCCAACCTTCACCGCATCGACGCCGACCTTCAGAAGGTCCTTGGCCGCCTCAGCCGTGCCGATGTTGCCCACCACCAGCTCAAGGGTCGGATAGAGCTTTTTGATCATCTTCGCGGTATCCAATACGGCTTGCGAATGCCCATGCGCCGTATCGACCACCACAAGATCCACGCCAGATTTTTTCAGCAGCGTCACGCGCTCTTCCGTATCCCGCCCCACGCCAACCGCCGCCCCGACTCGCAACCGTCCATGGCTGTCTTTACAGGCATGGGGGTATTTAATGCGCTTTTGGATATCCTTGATGGTGATGAGCCCTTTGAGTTCGTACTGCTTGTTCACGACCGGCAGCTTTTCGATTCGGTGTTCATGGAGAATTTCTCGCGCCTTCTCTAGACTCGTGCCCTCCGGCGCCGTCACCAATCGGTCCCGTTTCATCACCTGCGAGACTTTCAGGTCCATCCTGTTTTCGAATCGCAGATCTCGATTGGTGAGAATTCCGACCAGCTTACGCCCTTTGGTGACGGGAATACCGGATATCCGATATTTCGCCATCAGCTGGTGTGCATCACGAATCGTTTCGTCTGGAGAAATCGTCACCGGATCAAGAATCATCCCGCTCTCTGATTTCTTGACTTTATCGACTTCGATC
>Ga0224501_10001911_pt1 | contig 16253 bp, 12 predicted proteins | sample SF_Oct11_sed_USG_4_FD_169105 | JGI IMG/M metagenome (GOLD analysis project Ga0224501, IMG submission 169105) | Sediment microbial communities from San Francisco Bay, California, United States - SF_Oct11_sed_USGS_8_1 | ecosystem: Environmental > Aquatic > Marine > Sediment | place: USA... | reverse complement strand
ACTAAGCCAAAGGCTGTTTCCTCCCCCCCATGGTCTGTGGTTTTCCACATACAGTTGGTACTCTATGGGTGGGCCTCTGTGATCCAAATCCGATGAGAGAGAAAGCGTCAAGTGACATACAAACATGGAATCAGTTAGTTGTTCCTGGGGTATAAGACAAGTTGAATGCGCGATATATCTTACTACATACAATAGTTTGCACAACACCCACATTGGGCGAGATTGAGCTATGTTTTTTTCACACTTCTACGATGATTTTAAATGCGTGTGTAAGTGTGTAAAGGCATGGTAAACCTTGCCAAACTGGCACAGCGGTTCCAGGTCAAGCAAATTGAACAAACTTCTTGATTGATGGCGATGCAATCATGTCAGTTACAGTTTTATTATTCCCCATGATCGGCTTTATAGCCACAGGTCACATTGCCTACTGTAACGATTGTGTCTACGCTACTGGCACTTCTAATTCCATCTAATAGGTTTGGTCTACTGTACACCCTAGTTAGCCAGTTAGACTGATTAGATTTTGTTTTGTTTCTCAGGGGATTATGAACTTTAGACCATCGTTCATCAATCATCTTTGAAAATTGACTCGCGTCCAAGTCTCAATACACCGAGAACACAGATCCCCAAGAGTTTTCGACTCTCCAAGTGTCATTGACATTATTTTTCTAACCTCACTATATCAAGGTGTGGGCTGTTCAGGCTGTCACAGCTGTTTTTGTTAAGTTCGCTGACTTAACTGGTTCAGTCCACTCATCCACCAAGTGTTGCACTGGCAAACCTGAAGCTAGCGAGATTATGCAGGTTATACAAGTTTGGGAAGGCTAATGGCTATTCAAATAATATTCAGAAGTTTAATTATATTACAGATCTGTATGCGTGACCCATGATTACTAATACTACGAGATTGACTGAGTACAATCATGCATCAGAATCTTCCTACAGTGAACCGAAGGCTTCCTACAGTTCCACCTACTGTTCAGGTATATGACATGTCTTCAGTATTGGCGAATTTGTTTCACATACTATTAGCAAGAATTTGCGCAGGTCTGAACACACAGTTTATGACTAACGCATACAGCCTCCACACATCCCGCTGCCTTCAAAAGTACATGTGTTCGCCTTTATTCTGAATTGAGCATTCTACTGAGGGGTGACTGCACTGAGTACAGAATATGTGCTTCATACTCCGGGTTGATTGGAGACCTATACAGCAGAGAGATTTTAGGCAGAGTTTTGCAGGAAGGGTGGCTGTTAACTTTCCGTCTTGGTGCATTAGCAGCGCTGTTATGAGCTGAGCATGTACGAATTGAGATTTTCCTGAAATGTGCTTATATAATGGATCCATAGACAGGAGCTCCAAGGTAGCACAGAGTTGCAATCCATGGAATGAAGATTCGAGTCCCACTGCCTGCGGGGTTGTCTCCTAAGTATGGGCCTTTAACAAGCCTCTCACCCCAAACAGTTAGCGTGGTTCGGAACGCTACAGTGAAAATAATGGAGGTCGTTTCAACCAGTGAATAAGCATTGATACTGACCCACACGTAGTGCTCCACGCTCCGCTGTAACTGGTGAAAAAACAAGTATCTAACCCGACAGCTTCACCATAACGGCAAAGAAAGACAAAATCTGGTTGGTCATTACAGAATACAAATGGTGGTATTAATTATCGCTTCTCTTTGGCTCACCAAGTGATTCCTGAGGGCAGTCAAACATCAGATGATTATGAATACACACTGCCAAATAATGGTTATCAACCTTCCTTACCAAGACAACTATCTGCTGACACATCCCGACTGCCCAGAGATTCCCTTATATCAGCTACCGGCACTTCCATCATATCTGATGAGCAGGTAGAGTATCTTAAGTGTCAACCGTAGAGGGAAAGGATAACTCTATGGTGCGGCCAGCTTCACAAGCTGCTGGGGTTATTTATGTCCATCCAGGCTCATTAATATTAAAAGCTTTGGTACAGATTCATCAAACCTTTCTCATTGGCAGGAAGCACATTTTCTGGGAATTCAATTTTGGCCTTTGCTTTTATAGTGGATAAGTTGGAAAGCTGGTACAGAAATTAAACTGTCATTTCATCTGCCTTCCTGACCCCCATTCAGCCTCGAGTGGTGAGACATGATTTTATGATATGATCTTCCTACCTTGTGTTAAGATGCATGCAGGTTTCAATGAGCTCCTCGCATCATTCCTAAATCCTACTGCTTCAACAAGCCTCGGGATAAGGAGATCCAAGCACCCGAAAAGAACAAATAATAAAAATGTTGTTTGATTTCCATGACACCATAATCATCCATTTATTGACCTTGGAGGGTCAGAGTGTTTTGCAGCTGCTGATAAGAAAAAGAAAGATTCTTTTATTGAGTTTTCAAGCAGCGTGCGCCGCTGCACGCAGTCTTATGGACGCCTGCCTGCACAAAAGCAGAATAACACAACAGTAAAGCACATGGTAAAGAAACAAAGTGGTGCTGTAAGAAACAGAAAGTTTATGGAATGGCTAAAGGTGCATACTGTTATAGTCAAACACCGTGGAAGCCCAAGCATTTTAGCCATACATGTATTCATTTTCAATTAATATTTTCACATACTTTTTAGGTGTTATCCCGTCGTCGCCGTGCCTGTGAGATCGGAGATTTGAGGACATGTGCCCTCCTGCAGATGAGGCTTAAATCGGTGGGAGATACGAGGTAAGTTTGTGAGCAATGGTGTGAGCAATGGTTAAAGTGGGCACAAAAGAGTTTAGATCAGCTACATTATTTGGTGGTCCATAGATTTATCCTCTCTATGAGGTGGCCAATACCGCCACATGCTGAAAATCTGTTTTGGGAGTTGCCTTTCCTTGGGGAAAATTGTGAGGATAACTCCTATATATACACACGCATAAAGGCAATGGGTAAACCTATCCATTTAGCTAGTTCTGAATGGATCACATCGTAACAGATATGGCCCCTTGTTAAAGAAAAACTACCAAGGCTCTCCGACGCATTTTTCCAAAGCTAACAAACACATATTTTTATTGGAAAGTTTTGAAGTGGTTGAAAACCGGGTCAGTTTGAAAAAAAATTAGCTGGAAATCAGGTTCATGTAATAGGTGGGGTAGGCCTATATCACAGTGGTGCTCAAAGTGCTTGGCCCAAGACTGTCAGATAGTGTGGCCAAGAGCGGCGTAGAACAATAAAAATATTTAATGATCTGGAGTTGCCCTCTTTCTCTCTATATTAACCATAGTTTCAACTGCCAGCAAAAATACTATAGAATCTACAATGGTTATCATAGCCTTTAGTGTAATAAATATACTAAGCAACAGGAAATAATCTACTCTAGCTATAGGACTTGCCCTGTGTGATTTCCTGTGAGCTGTCAGGAAACCATGTAATTAAATCCGCTATAGATACGCGATGAAAACTATGTTATTTATAAGTAGGCTGTAAGATCCACCTTTCCCTTTTTGTAAAAGAGTAGCCGAGTTCTCGATGGGTGATGTGTTAACACATGACTCAGGTTGATTGACTTACAACCCCCAGGATATTCATTCAGTCTTGTACTGAATTGCTCCACATTGATTCAACCAGGTACCCTGGTAGAAAAGGGTTGGCCTCGGGCACGGTCAGTTTCTGCAATGAAAGCCCTCCCCCAGGTCTTGTGGAATAGTTACACTAGAAGTGCCACCATGGTCTACCCAAACCAATGGGTGTCAACAAAAAATAAGAAGCTCTAACTCTAACGATCATAACTTTCTTGAGGCCGTGCCAAGATTCCTGCATTTTAAAGCTTTCTATATTAGTCCACTAGAGCCTTTGAAGGGGCGGTCACACCCGTATGCTGGTTTTAACTGTTTGAATTGGAAACAAATGCTTTGGTATTCTCCTAATTTCTCTATTCACTCTGTGCCAAGGCAGCTATGTGGAGCGCGCATAGTTTGAGTTTACTCCCTTAATCCATTATGATACAATACACCATCTTCTCTTACATGGATAACATCTCTACATGTACCTTGTAAAAGGTTACTCTATGAGCGGGCTTTCTTTATATAACATCACGATCCGAGACCGCCGAGGGCCGTGGTGCCCTAAACCGGTAGTTGAACCAAGGGTTACCGGTCCTCAGCTCACTCATCACCTCACCCACCAATGCATCTGTTACAATACTGTGTGAAACCCAAATTCAACTGCCTGTGAAGCATTTTATGCTTCAGTTGGTCTTTTTGTCTTAGCTGTTCATCTATCTGGAAATAAACTTTTGTCAGCCCACCATACTTCAGCACCTCTGACTATAAGGCCCTGTGTTAGTCACTGAGCTATTGATAAGTGGCAGCATGTGTTAATTAACTGATGTGGGAGGTTCCCAACTCAGAATGTCAATATGAGTTTTACTTGAACGTGGCTGAAGATCAACGAAGGACTGAAATGACATATGTGTAGCGTTGGTATCAACCATGGAGTTTCATTCTCAGCTTAACAATGGAATATTTCCTAACGATCACCAAGGACCGAATTACCAGCCACAGCAGGCTGCCATGGACAGGTGGGACAAGCTTTCTGGCACCTTATTATACTGTTCAGTTATACGCACTGCCATAAATCTTCTGCTCGTTGACTCCGTTAATGGTATCCTTATTTCCTTCATCTCTGACTTCGAAAAGTTTTCGTGGTTGACCCCCAAGTTGCGTTATGTTATGTGAGTCTCTGGGGTCCGTCAAAAGATAAATAAATGCACATCAGATTCTTCCAAACACTGTCAGTTTATGACTCATTCGGCCCCTCGAAATCACGATCTAATAACTTGCTATTTTAAACCTCGTATCTCTTAATTGGAGCACTTACATGTACTTTAATATTTCATCTGTGTCGGGATTTTTATGCGATTGATTGCCATTCCCTGAAAGTGTGGCCTGTTGGCTGTGCCATATGCAGGAACTGTGTACATGGATCCCTTAATGTTAAGGGACACCTATAACGCATATAATTAGTCTGGAATTAAATACTCTTTGAGTAGGTTGCTGTTTAGGTAGCTTCCTGTAATCGCATGCAGTGACTAAATACGATACAAGATTGAAGCTGTGTCTGGGTTGATGCTGATTGAAATCTTGGGTCACTGCAGTGTTCTCACCACCATTCAAGCGGTTTCCTCCTTGCCTCGCCTCCTAACCTATGCACAGCTTGCTGGTGCTGTGCTGATTGTAATTATAATGTACAAGTTGGTAGCCCAAACACCAATCATATACAACAAGCTATGCATCATAGCCACAACCATAAATATAGAATATAGACATGTATGTCTATGAGTACTAGTGACTAATCGGGGATGATTGCTACTTGTGTGAAAGATGTTTGATACTAGACAGATGTATGATCCCATTTGAAACGATTAAGTGAGATAAGCCCCTTCGATTTAGGCTAATTTGACTGTAACGCGTTCAATAGTTGGCAGATGAAAGGCAAGATGATCGGGATACCCCATTAGCTCATTAGAATTATTTGAATCACTATCATATGTCAGAAGCTTATCATAGAAATGCTGAAAACTCTCCAAAAAATACCACGAATAAGTTTGGTCAAATTACACTTTTATACAAATCACCCATAATAGTTGCCCAATTGTGGCCCACGGTATCGTCACGGTATCGGTGACCACGACACAGTATAGACACTTTCTAGTCTAGGTAAACATTGAGCCTATTCATTATTAGTGTTTTAGCCAGCACCATCAGAGCTCAGGAGTCTGAATGTTACATAGCCACATGGCTTATAACTCCAGTGATGATGAAGGTGTTCAGCCCAGTCATGTGTGTGTGCAGCTGTGAAGAATGATAATTGATGTAGCTCAATGATCGGCAATCTTACAGTTGAATGTGTCTCTCTTGCAGTGCATTTCAGTCGAGTGTCCCAAACAGAGGTGCGAATGCTTTCACAAGGTAAGAACACAGTAGAACTCATTGATAATGACCTCTGTGAGCAGATGATTTTCCCTTACTTTTACTATTAGTTTTTCAACGACAAACAGAAACATAATTGAAAAACCTAAATTGGGCCAAAATCTCGGGGACCTCTGACCTTGTCTATTTCAGGCCCCAATGTGAGCAAAATCAATAGAAGAAATTATTCTGCGAAAACCAGTATGTTCCCATTACAATCAAATTGAGTTATAAGTGTGAATATATGCGGGCGATAGAATCTCGCTGAACAAGCTATCTTTCTAACCTGAATCATTTGGAGTAAATATAGCGTAAATTCTAATTTTATGTTTGGAATATCAATATAACATGCGTATGATCATGACCTATAAGCCTATATAACCGTGTCAGAGGCTGAACTCAAAGATAGTGGAGACAATAAATCTAAAACCATTTCTATCTGACTTATGAATGTATTGAAAAGGAGGTAAAAGTTTCGCCAAAAATAGAAATCTACTATAATATTGCCCATCGCGCTGTAAGCAAGCTGTTGTTTATTCTGTTTCCCAAAAAGAAACTCTTGTTTCGATGCGATGATATCTAATTTTCTGGAGCGCTACTGTCTGAGTGTAGAACACGGCTAATAGGTTGGGCTGAGATGTTTCTGTTTTTTTTACTGTAGCCGCTTGGTAAAGCTGGGGCAACAGGCTAGAGATCAGGAAAACAGCAAAGATCAAAAGAATTCGTTACGGCGACTAGCTAAGGTAGCATCACGGTTCACCAGCAGCTTACCAGGTATGTGAGATGAGCTGAACAGAGAGGTTGTCATTTAGCTTCGAATACAGACAGATGCTGTGGTAGAATCAGATGGAACCTTGGTAATATGTGTCAAGTTAATTCTGTCCAAGCTTTATTAAACTGTATTATAATATGTTCAAATTTGATGAAACGTGTGAAACGTGTTGATACTACACTTCAAAAAGTATGATGTAATAATGCATACATGTAAGCCTCCTCTCCGTGTATGGATTACTTTTTTCCACTGTATATCTGTGCAGTTTCTTTTGCAACAAGCGTGTCTCCCCCTGATTCACCACACCCATAATTCTCTTCTCATTAGATGAAGATGCAGCAGGTATTCGGTTATGGCTTCTGATTCTGTCCCGCCCAGAGGCCTCGCTGGTCTCCTGTCATGCCTGATTTCATTTTGTTGCAAACATACTGAGTATGTATATATAATATTGCTAGCATGCTGAGAAAGATCTTTAGATTGCTTCTTTGGACTAAGTTTTTTTAATCCTAGAGACAGCCAGTTAGTTAACCGTGTTTACCAATCAAATTATCAAAAAATAGTTTGCATTTCGTTATATTCACAAACTCAGTCCACCATTGTAGGAATCGGTTGCAGTAACAGATCAATCTTTGTTTTCAATGAGGAGAACTTCATAAGGAAATATGCGAAGGTCATCATAGAATGGGGATATCCTTTTAGCTACAACTGTTCTACTAGTGCTACAACTGGTACGATTACACCGCGACACTTCACACTCTTACCTACAAATGAGTCCTACTCCCACCAGTACTAGTGCTAGTACTGGTAGTACTAAGCACTTCCCATTCATTACTGAGTAGGGGGGTTATCTGGCAAGGCAGATAACAGCTGGGAATGAGGGGAGTATATAGTGGAAGTTAGCTTGCCCGGGCCAACTCACACTCTACCCGGGCACCCGCCGATTCAGTGTGAAGCACCAGCTACAAGACTGAACGAATGGTCCTGGAAGGTTGGGGGTCAGTCAACCTAAGCCATTTGTTTACACTTCACCCTCCAGAATTCGGCTGCTCTTAATGAAAAGGGAGAGGTGGATCTTTTATAACCATAGAGTGATTTTGACCCTAATCCACTGGTTGGGACCTCCATTTTCTTAGCGAGGTGATTCGAACCCACACTAGCAATTTGGAGTGAGAGACTTGCTAAAGGTCTATACCAGACAAACACCCCGCCGGCAGTGGGGCTCGAACCTGCAATTCTTAGATTGCAGATCCAAACTTTTACCGACTGAGCTATCCTGGCTATGTTGGTAATACTACTACATGTAATAATACTGTTTCTAGTACTGGCCCTAGAAATAGTATAAGCACTAGTACTAGTGCTAGTACCTCTACCATGACACTTCACACTCTCCTGTTATGACCTCATATCCCGAGTTATACTAACTGGTCACTACGATTGTCATAAACACCTGCGATTGTTATAATCAATATACCGCCTGTGGTTCCTGTTCAAAAGAAAATCCCCTCGCTCTTCACAGTATATTGGCGCTCAGAAAATTTGTATGTGTAGCTAAAAAACCCATCTCTATATACATACTGCCTCAGGGTACGACAATCATCCATATGTGAGCTGAGTATAGGCCTATACAGGTTGTTGGCCATATTATGTTACTCGCAGAACACATGATTTTATTAAATGGCTCAATATTCTCATGGGAACCCAATTTTCGATTTATCAGAAAGAAGTAATTTAATTAACTTAAACGAGGATGAGTAATATTATTGACTTTGTCATACAGTAGAGATTTCACCCCAGTCTTAGCGAAAAAGCATCCTCCCCACCAAACAAACCCCAATACCATATACTTAGCACGGTTTATTATGGCGTTATATGACTGCACAGGAAGGGTGTGAATGACAGTGGATAGTACTAAACTACCTGACTTTAAAAATGATAACTCTTGGCATATCTATCAACACCATCATCATCATCATGGTCAGCCTCTACTTATGGATAAAGGCCTTCATTGTTTTTTCCACTGTGTCTGTCCTTCGCCTTCTCAGTCCAGTTTCTCCTGCAAGCTGCTTTATGCCTTCAGCCCATCTCTTTCTGGGCCTTATCAACTTCTCTCTCCTCTCACGGTGTTCAACCTCCAATGCTTAGATGCGGCGTCTTTCTCGGGTTCGTCATGGCTCCATTACCAGTCCGTCTCCACTTGCAATCCTTGAACTTAATAAGCATATCAGCTAGCTGGATTTCATCAAGAATTTAGGCGTATATAAGCCTAGATATTCCATGCCCGCAGATGGAGAAAGCTCGAAGATTGGTCTCCGTGGACTATGTTATCTTCTAAGGCTACACCTTAACCGCGCTGACCATTTCTTAATGCAGCATAACCACATGGAACATGTATGAAACTAAAGACTAAGCTTACACTGCTGAAGTCATTAGAATGTCATCTCAGTTACAGTTTTAAATGTTATTCCTTAACTAACTGTATACGCCATTCGAGTATATGGTGCTGCTAACAATTATTGCCAACTGCTTTGTACTTGCAATGGAGGAACATTTACCAGCTAATGACAAAACTCCACTATCTATCAAACTGGTAAGTCACAGCGAAAAGTATTTGTTGTAATTCGTTTTCTGGTTGCTGTACTAGGTCTTTTGTCAAATGTTGACATTACAAATGTTGACTGGAGCTCGAGATAGCTTAATGGATAGAGTTCTTGGCTCAAGATCGTAGGATCCTGAGTTCAAGTTCTAGTCATTCTGAGCTCCTCACATTTTTCCTAGGTCCTACCGCTCCAACAAACCAAAGGCTTAGGAGGACCGGGCAGAGCAATAAAAAACACCTGGTTGACCAGCGTTACGTAGTTATTCTCAAAAGCGCAGCCTGTATATTCCATCCATGTTTTTCTTTATAGGAGGAGACTGAGAAATACTTTTTAGCTATATTCAGTGTAGAGGCATTGCTGAAAATAACTGCTCTTGGTTTCATCCTCAATAAAGGATCATATTTAAGGAGCGTCTGGAATATTATGGACTTTATCGTCGTTGTTACTGGGTAAATAATCAGTTCTGAAAGGGTTTTTTTCTGCCCATTGTTTGGGAGCAGCTGTGGTGTAGTGATTAGAATACATGACTCGCGTGCGCTGAATCTCCGAAACGTCAATGGTATTAGCAAAAAGGGCATCCGACCTCAATTCGCTCCCAAGTTTTAACCATGTCTGTCCGTTAACTAAAGATCAAACTCTACCATCCTGTACACAGTATAATAATGTGGAGAATGTGACCTGAGCAAGTTTAATTTGATAAATTCTACCAAAGTGTTCTTTTCCCGTATGCATCTGTGAATTCCTCAAATTTCACTCAAATAACGAGTATAGTAATTTTTAGATTTGTGACTATGTATGCATCCTCTGGGACCAATTTTGACTTGAGAACACTGCGAGCTGTTCGAGTGCTAAGGCCTCTCAAGCTGGTGTCAGGAATACCTAGTAAGTACAGATGATAGTCGCTGTCACATGCAGGCCTGTATAATTGCTGTAGGGGATACTTGGGTTCGGTACACTGCTAGCCAGGCTAACTCCGGCTGGTGCTGATTTGATTTGAGACTTAATCAAGTTGCTGATTAGCAGTGATTATGGTCTCAGCAGTAGTTGACATGTGCTAGCTGCTACTTGTCGTACTATTGATCTAAGCAAACCGAACCGGTGATGATAGTCAATCCAATTTTAGTAACCATAAGATATTTGGCCATTTCCTAGTAGAATTTCCCTTACATGTTCCGAATGGTTTACTGTGAGCTGTAAGGCCTGCATCTATGCATTACAGTTGGAGCAACCACCCTTTTTTAAATGCTTACCGATGCGTTAAATTTCTTTTCCCGGTGTCAGTCCAATGACGATTGAGATTGCCTGTTCCCAGGGGAAAGATTGTTATTGGATCGAACCCGCGACTGTGTAGTTCATGTATAGCCATTAGCCATGCAGACCGTTAATGATATGTAGTGTACACATGAACAGTAACTCAATATGCATATATGCATACGTGTTTTGCGCGTGCAAGAGTTTAAAACCCCACTATACTTTTATGACATATATAATGAACCTTACAGACTGTGAGGCATTCTATGCTCTTTCCATCTTGACCTCATAGAGCCTCCTAGTTTGAAACAATGTGACCTGAACCATAATACTAATCTCTTGATTTTTATAGGCCTCCAAGTAGTCTTAAAGTCTATAATCCAAGCCATGGCACCACTTCTACAGATAACATTGTTACTGCTCTTTATGATAGCCATATTTGCGATCATCGGATTGGAGCTTTACAACGGAGCTTTCCACAAAACCTGCTTTAGGAATGGCACTAAAGGTAAAACTGATCTCAATCTTTGCTTAGTTCTTGCCATCGACTGTTTGAGCGATTCAGCAGCATGCGGTCAGATCACTGCATTGTCACGGATTGCGATCCGCTGGACTGTAATGGATATTTGTTGCCTGTGAAAAACCGGGCGTTTTATGGAAAGTCCAGTAACCGATGGCACACACATTCTCACGTTGCCAAATTCTGTGTGAAAATAGCTTATAATTTGTACTGTAATGAACATCATATGATGAAACTCACCATAGTCATGCATGTACAAATGTTGAAACTAATGCATGCATAGGAAAAGGTGCTGTGGCTGAGTGGTCAGAGCACTCGTCACTGGTGTTGAAGGCACCGGATTCAAACACAACTTCTGTTCAGTAGCAAAGAATGGTATAATCTGGCTCTCTTTAGAGCAGGAAAAGGTGAAGGCAGTGAAGATGAGGAATTGCACCCCATCCCGCTTACACCATTGTCGGCCCAATTTGGCTCTAACAGCCACTTCCCCCACACGGCTAAGGGGCAACTTTGACCTTTACCTATATAGTTATTATGAATACTACTTCCAGAGCCTATCAGCTCGGACCCCGGACCATGTGACTCGAAACTAGGAGGGAAAGGATTCACTTGCCCTGAAGGTAAATTGTACAACATTTCCCTTATGAGGCATAACATGCTGACAAGACTGAAGCGGTGAAAGAGTCAAAAGCGATAAGGTTTAACTCCGACCATCTATGGGGTTTCCTCTGCGGAGCACAAAAAAGAGCAACATGGGATCTCATGGGATTCACATCACCTCGGTAATGCCCCGCGGCAAACCCAAGCACCCTGAGGCAAGCTGTCGTGGAGTTGCCATCCTGTGCCACAGGGTACGCTATCGTACGGTTGACCTCCGTACAGATCTGGCAAAAGAAAGTTCGACCCATTGTCATTTTCCTCAAAATCTTGGGACTCACTGATTCTCTGGTGTCAGGATCTTCCATTTCTCCATCAATTTGACATTTTTCTATAACAATGCTCTCATCTTAAAGCATATGTGCACCGGACTCCTCATGTGACTGGTTAGAGGTCTTACAGAATGAGGTTTTAATGCGAAATGAGTAAACCTCCTTACCAGTAGCAATATTATTTCTCCTGACCTCCATTTACACACAATCAGAATATAGTGCATTTCAATCACACCTGTATGGTCTAATCAAGAAGCATTATTTTGGACAGCTACAATCGAACGGTGTCTGTATTTCACGGTGTCGGGGAATGATGCTGTGTCACTAGATTTAAGGGATTTGTCTTTCTGGCATGTGATGGAGCATTCCGTATTCAAATAGTCGCTCATCGCCTGGCTATATGAGTCATCGACGTGTTGTTATTCCTTTCAGGCAGTGTATGTGAGGAGTACTGGGAAGGTCCTAACCAAGGCATCACCAGCTTTGATAATATTATCTTTGCCATGCTAACAGTTTTCCAGTGTATCACTATGGAGGGATGGACTGACATCATGTATTACGTAAGTCTTGAACAATGATGCCGATGTATCCTTTGTGACTCACTGTCACTAAAGGCACACTGTCTGTGTCTTCCTGGTCATACAAATAGTCTGTGCTATGTTGTAGGCTAATGATGCACTTGGTCCAATGTTTAACTGGGTATATTTCATGTCTCTCATCATTCTTGGATCATTCTTCATGCTCAATCTGGTGCTCGGTGTATTGAGTGGGTGAGTCTTCAGTTCACATTCCAAGGTTGTTCATTTTCCATCACATCCAAAATTGATGCATCTTGAAACAAATTTATTCTGTTGATATTATGGTTGCCTTGTCTCAATTCTGTTGATTATTTTAGGGGTAACAATCTTCTTTCTATAACAACCAGAAGCTTGTGAATCTTATTTTCTCTTATCACGCTGTAGCCATGTTGTTACTCTTATAAGTGTTTGTGTAGAGAATTTGCTAAGGAAAGGGAGAGAGTGGAGAATAGAAGAGCCTTCATCAAGATGAGACGCCAACAGCAAATAGATAGAGAGCTCAATGGCTATCTAAACTGGATATGTAAAGCTGAGGAGGTAAAATAAAGTTAGATAAGATCAGCTTGTTGATGAAATCACTAAGTTAATAGCTTGTGTTCAGGATGGCCCATAGTTTGCCCCCATATAGTTGATACTCTGTGGATGGGCCGAGCCTTCTTTATTTAATGTCACGGTCTGAATCTGACTGGGACAAAGCACAACGCGATGCACAAACATGGAATCGAACTCGGGTTACCTAATCTAAAGCTACACACTAAGCCATGGTTTCACCCTCCAAGGTGATCCTGAATGAAGAGAATACATCTGATGAGGAAAGAATGAGGATAATTAAAGCTCGTCGCCAGGCCGCCACCAGACGAATGAAACATCTAAAAGATACCAAAGATGAAGCCATCGAGGATGAGAATGAGGATATATTCGCCGAGATGAATATTGGTATGTCAGGTGCTGGAAGCCTAGAGTTAGTGCCTCTATGGGTAGAACCATGTTTTGGGGCCCTAGATGTTGACTTGGTATTTAAAGCATTGCTAGTAGATCTGAAATGAATTAACTACAATAACTATAGACACATCAGTCACTATGACAGGCATACCGCTGCTATCATGACCTATAACCATTGATATGAATACATGATACATAGCAATCGGTCCGCAGTACTAAGTTAAACTCCCTGTGTCTCATTGACTTCTGGTATCATCGAAATGGCACAGCTTTATTGAACTCGTTGTAAATTTTGTGGACAATTCCATACATTGGATGAACGCTAAATCGGAGAACTTTCTTGACCCTTTGACATGAAGATAGGACAACTCATTATTTGATGGTAGAAATTCCTGTGTAGTTTATGCCTACTTCTGATGTCAGAAGCGAATAGATTTGGTTGGTCTTGAGATAGGTGATTGCCTATTCATATTAATGCCCATAATCCTCCTCTGTTTACAGGAAATCCGTTTGAAAAAGCCGCAAAAAGAAGAAGTTGTGCGCTCTGTTCTCGTTTGGAAAAAAAGCTGCGAATTAAAATCCGCCGTCTAGTGAAAACACAAGGATTTTACTGGGCTGTCATTATCCTGGTGTTGCTCAACACTCTTTGCGTGGCATCTGAGCATCATGGCCAGCCAGAATGGCTCAGTCGCTTCCTATGTAAGTACTTTTAGTGTTGTTATATGGCTATTGTGATAATTACTACATGGTTAGCCACCTCGCAGCTGGATGATCTCAATTTCCTTTTCTTTCTTAAATCATAAACTGTGAAAATATGTCAAATTGCTATGGCAGCGAAATAAATACAACTATGCCTTAATTTCGTCTTGTTGCAGTTCACGCTGAATACGTGTTTTTGTGTCTCTTCATGACTGAAATGCTTATCAAAATGTATGGACTTGGAGTGAAACTGTACTTTGCATCTGCCTTCAACCAGTTCGACTGTGGTGTAAGTAGACAACAACCCGAAAACCGAGAACTTGAAATCAAAGGGCAGATAACTCTGGTCCATTTGATACGTTCAATGAAATTGAATGAGAAAGTAGTTTCATTTCAAGGTGTTCTCTTAATTGACCATCCATTCAGTCTTGTAGCTGCTGGTGCTTCACATTGAATCAGCGGCTGCCCTGGTAGAGTGGAGCTGACCCTGGGCATAGTCAGATTATGCCACTATGCCAAACCTGCCCAGGCAGCATATTCGTTGCATGGTATAGTCGAAATAAATGGCCGATGCTGGGCCTTTATCTCTTAATTTAGGGTCACCTTCACCATGTAATTAGTGTTTCCATTTGAAGGTGATAGCGGCAAGTATCTTTGAGGTGATTTGGTATCAGCTAACAGAAGAATCTATTGGTCTTAGCGTTCTGAGAGCCTTACGATTGCTCAGAATATTCAAAGTTACCAGGTAAATAACCAAAAATGATGAATCGCCTGAAACAAATGCTAAAAACTCACTTTTCATTCACTAGCCAGGTAACCTGGTTCTTCAGTATGTGGCGAGTGGAGGGGCGAGCAAAGCAATACTGCATCCCATGTCCCCAGTTCATTCAGTAAGTAGAGTGCCAATAATTATAATGTCTTTGTAGCTATTGGGCGTCTCTCCGTAATTTGGTGATCTCATTGCTGAACTCCATGAGATCTATAGTCTCATTGCTCTTTCTGCTCTTCCTGTTTATCCTCATATTCGCACTGCTCGGTATGCAGCTCTTTGGAGGAGAGTAAGTACATTATTTAACTACACTCTGCACTTACCTCTCGGCTTAACCCGCGAGTGAATATCCCAGACACTGTCTCCGTTGAATCATAGATAGATTACAATGGTTTCTTAACATCTACACATTTAGAAGACGAAGCATGCGGATGGGATTTACAATATGATATAAGTTTGAACCACAACCATCCCCAATGAGTACACAACTGTCCACGTAAAACAAACTGGCAGGACTGGCGTATTTAAGGATTACTTTGTTTACCCATCAAACAGGTCCATTTCTGAAATGGCTGGATGAGAGCGCCAAAACAATTCAGCTTTCAAAACTGGATTCACTGGATATTACAATGAGCTAAAGAAAAAATAGGATAGAATAAATTTATTTTAAGCGAGCATTGTGTAGACTACCGGGATAGCGAGATAAAGTTCAGTGACAATAGAGCACTTGACTCAAGCGAGCACTTCCCACTGCTCCTAGCTCCTGCCACATAGTAAAATGGCGGAATGTCTGCATAAAACAATGAAAAACGTCATCTATCCAAGCAGGCTCCATGTTTATAATATTTGCTGGGTTCTATCATTAGATGGAACTTTCCTGCCGGGCGTCCTGCTCAGCATTTTGATACATTCTATATGGCACTGATGACAGTGTTTCAGGTATACACGCTAACCCTATATCTTGTAATTATGTCCGTAGTAAAATAGTAACCATTATACAGCCCCTGTCCTGTGTTCGTCTCAGTCTCCGCAAAAGCCTTGTTGATATCTAGCGAGTTACGACAGAACCCATGCCTCTGAAAGGCTCTAGTTACGGAGACCTTGAGAGCACTAGTATGGGTACGCCTTCGGCTTTCACCGCTTCGCCATTGTTGTTTTGGTCTCACACTTCCTTGTGAGAGCGGTTCCACAGGCAGCCTCCCTTCCCGAAAATATTTCTTAGATCGTTTGGTCATGTTTAGTGCTAATCGAACTAACCTTTGCCTGGATC
>Ga0224501_10001910_pt1 | contig 16260 bp, 12 predicted proteins | sample SF_Oct11_sed_USG_4_FD_169105 | JGI IMG/M metagenome (GOLD analysis project Ga0224501, IMG submission 169105) | Sediment microbial communities from San Francisco Bay, California, United States - SF_Oct11_sed_USGS_8_1 | ecosystem: Environmental > Aquatic > Marine > Sediment | place: USA... | reverse complement strand
CCCCCCCCGAGATAGAGTGTCAAGGTTTAGCCCGCTCTCTCGGACGACCCAAGCATTCGTCTCCTAGAGATAAAATGAGTCTGATCGGCCTTGGACGTCCCGACTCATCAACTAATCAAATGGTCTTTCACAGATTACCTAGCAACGTTCACTCGTTTCTGGTCTCATACTAGGATCGTTGGAACGGGAAATTTGTTTTATTTCGCAAAATATTCACCTGACTAACAGCACAAAGACAAACTGGAAATAGAGGCAACCTGCAGTGAAAAAAACTAATAGCGAGTTGACTTTCTTTGAAGTTATGAACAAAAAATGGTTGCCGTTTCCCGAAACAAAGGTTCAGCATCATTGATTGGCTAAAGTAATCTGGGATCGTGCGTCCAATGGATCTGTTTGGAATGAAAAGGGGTCCTCGGATCCAAGGTCCAATGCCAAATTAGACGCAAACTGGCATAAAGGATTTTCAGCCAGAGGTCTGTTTGACCGGCTTACATTTAGTGTTTAGATAAATCTATGAAAAACAAAAAGATCCGACACCATTTAACACATTGAATTTTAAATATGCACAAATATTACTGCTGCCATCCTGCCTGACATAAGATCTTTCAGACCTTGGGAGGATCTTTCTAATCACAAACCAGTTTCCAGGTTTGCTGGCTCGATTAGGAAGGCCCATCCTAACTTTTGACTGGCTATTTGCTGGGCAACTTTAAATGACTAGTAAGCATTATTTTCACATAATAAAAGTAAGGGTACCTTACACAATGACGTAAGCGAAATGTTGACATAAAATCAGCTCAATATGAATGTCAGTACTATCAAAATTCATTGTTGTTAACTCTGATGACTAGGCACGTTTCTATAACCAGAAAAATTTGGCTTCAGAATATCAGTAAGCCAACTTACCCTTGCAGTAATCCTCAGGACTTTCTTGTTCATCTTCATCATCACTGGCTACAATTTCCTCATCTTCTTCTTCTGAATACATGTGCGATGAGAGGGTGTCCTCGCTATGGCTTGGAGTAGGAGTGCTTTCTGCGCGTACTTGTGCTGGAAACCTAAACACAGAGACATCCATTCGACCGACAGCCCCAGCTCAGTACTCGCTAAATGGAGTATTAATAGCTGAATCACTAAATGAAACTAAATCAGTTAATGGCTGCGTAACTTCCCTTAGCAAAGAACAAGTTGGTTTTTTTCTGTTTCGATTTTTATCTCCACTTGTCTGGCTTGGAAAAATACACAACCGTTTCTTAGGGCATGAACAAAGCAACAACAAAAAAAGTTATATGTGAAAAATAAAAATAAAGTACTACCGGTAAAATTTAGCAACCCATTTATATGAAATAAAGCATTAAATTGCAAGTGGATGGAGCAATGGAGTAAGTTATCTCACTGGGTATTGCGAGTGAGCACGTTGTCGCCATTGAAAATGCAGACTTATCGAGTAACCTAACGTACTTAATGGGATGAGCATATTTCTCTGACACAGCTCTTACGCCCAACTTGTCAGTTTCAGCTTCATCCCCTACCTTACAAAGTGCTACAATCATATAATTTACCACAAAAACTACATACACTACAGATTTATTCTAAAATCAACCAAATTTGAATATCATAAGCCCGCTGTAGGGTTTGATGTAGCAATGGATTTGTACTTCAGGATTGCCCCGTGGTTCAGTTACATTGTAACTGTAAGTTCATAATTAGGTATGATCATGATAAGGGATCTCGAGCCTGTCAAGCCAGCCACTGATTTGTAGTTACAATAAGCCCTTGCCCTTAAAATGAATTGGGGCGGACGTTAGTTAGGGATAGCATCGAAATTTTGACTGGTTGTACCTACTCGTCATGGACTCAACCTCAAATTTGTAATACGTGTCGTGTAGTTATATTATCTGGTCTTCAAATTGGAGGTTGCTTCCAGTTCCACTTCTAGTTCTACTTCTAGTTCCAGTCGGGGATTATGTCAACTCAAGTCAATGGGAATTAATCAGTAGCAAGGAGTGTGACTACTGACTTTGAGCTTGACTGATCTAAGGTAGGTGTGATTGTGAAGGCGTGAACATTAACGATGTCGATTGCTCTGTGACTATTACGTCCATGATCAAGCCTCTCAATGTTATTGTTGATGTGATAGGAAGAATTGATTCATGACTGAGAATGACTAGATGAGAATGAGATTGAGACTGAGAACATGATGACTGAATTCAATTGATTGGTCATTGATTGATTTGATGATTGAATATTCATTGATGTTCAACTTCTAACTCTAAGTTCAAGTTCAGTTGTACTTACTTTTTTTTCTTTCCATCTGTTTTCAGCTTGTTCTTATTCTTTGTCCGCTTTTTCCTGGACTGAATAGCCATGGCTACAAGAACGGACATTGAGTGGATTGTAGACGACAATACGCTAACCGTGCAGTATGGAACATGGTTGAACATTATCTCTTACCTTTTCTTTGAATTTTCGAGCTCATGGTGACCATTACCAGTCAATGTACGCATGCGTGAACAGCATTTTTGCTTTGCATTTCGGGAAGGAGAAGATTGCAACTTTCGCTTTCGGTTTATAAACTCAACCCAAAGCTGTACAGATTGTGCAAGAAGAGAGGTGCAAACTGAGCATTTGTTACTTTCAATAGGTTTATACTGTATTTTTTGTAATTATCAAACCCTATTTAAATACCATAATCAATAAAGTATTCGTAGATTACGCGACTGAGGTCAGCTTTGCACAAAATCAAAACAAGTGTTTTAGGCCATTGTGCTGACTTAGCAGTTAGTTACGCACAGATTAGGATGTATCACAATCAGCATCTGCATTTGTACACGGCCTAACCCGTCTACATGAACTCGTTGGTGACCCGAGTTAGCTGAACCCAGACGCTGAGGGGCGCTGTGCGTGTGTACCATCATTATACTTCTAGTCCTAGTTTTACTCCAACGTGAGTTTTGAGTGACACAACCGTCGCCAGTTCGCACTACAGTACAACCTGTCTTGCGACCATCTAAGTCGAAGAATGCTAGCCCTATGAATAACCGCTTAGACGGTAAGTGATTCGTGCCTCACTCGGTCACACTGACAGTCACACTGACAGTGACACTCACTCACCCTGTCAGTGTCATACTTGACTAGCAGTAGCAGTACTAATGAGTGACATGGTGATGTCTTGTGACTGTGAGTCAGTCAGGCAGTCACATTCACATATTCGGAATCGATTTGATTTAGAGTCACTCAAAATCAAATGAAAGTACCCGAGACTGAATTGGCTTATTTCGTGACTGAATGAATGGCCACTAGTGACTAGACCACGAAATTTGCCCTCACAGTCACTGTTTGTCAACCAACGGATTATAAATATAAGCTGAGGTCAGGTAGTGAGAAACTATGTACCCATACCCTGTAGACCAGTACCTCCAAAACCATGTATCCGTTCCGTACTTTCGAAACCAGGTCCTCCGTATCCGTGAAACCATGTGCCATGTACCCCAAGCTCAAAACCATGTACCTAGCCTAGCTCCTTAAAAGTTAGATACCATGTAATTCCATCATAAACTTGACCCGAAGGTTGAATTACCCTAACAATGTTAAAAAATTATGGTGAAGTCCTTATCTTGTCAGAGTTAGAATACCATGTCTCAACCTGGGTATTGAAAGTGAAAACAATATACATTTTTTTATGCTGAAAATTCAAGGGTTTAAAATTAATTCTTAAATGTTAGTGGGTTATTCCACTTTTTTTGTCAAATCTCTGGTGGAAGTGCCTGGTACACAGTTTCGAGCTTGGGGTACACCTTACAAGGTACATGGTTTCGAAGGTACGGGGTATCTGGTTTCGAGAGTACAGAGTACATAGTTTCAAGGGTATGGGGTACGTAATTTCTCACTAGCACCTGAGATCAGGATAAAATTCAAAGACTTCTCTAGTCGAGACAATCCTCTGGGTTTTATTATTAGTAATAATAGGCAAAAGCAAATATTTATGTCAATTTTCCTATCAAAAGAACATTATTGTTTGCTCATCTCTTTCATCGAAAGACACTCACTGACTTTAACATACACGTATTTAGTGGTCAGTCGGATATGTCCTGTGACATAGTGAACTTCAATGACTTATCTTGAGTAAGTCAGGTGCTCAAATGTCCAATACTTTCCGATGGAGATAAATTATAATATTGGTGCTTACCTAGTTGAGTGAAAACTGTTACTTACAAGTAACGTTATTCGTACCCACTATGGCATCTTTTTAAGCCAGATATATCTACTGGTGAAAGACTAGACTTCTGCATCTTTTGTATCCTGGGCAGTGTCAGGGTTATGCAGAAATTTGTCTACTGAGGCTATGATTCAGCACCTCTCATGGTGCATCATTAGGAGACTTCCTGCTTGCACCCGCGTGCCCCTTAGAGACAGTAACGCCAGAATCCGAAACCACCAGCAAAAGACAATTTTTTTCCTGAATTTGGTTCAAGGCCCAGTGCACTATTGAACGATTTCACAATGGGTTATGGAGTGTTTCATCAAATCATTCACGGGTTCCATAAAGCAATGTCATGTTCTCTGCAGGTTATTTAGAAATGTCAGATTCTGAGCATAAAGAAACTGTGAGCGCTACTGGTTGGAATGTAGTCAGTCCTGAGGAGGCTAGGGGTTCAGAAAGCGAATCCAGCTGTGAGTTCGTCAACATAACTGATGATTGCACTGCCTCATACAGTAAAGAGAAACCTGCAGATGGTATGAACCTAGCGGCTTCTCGCTCTATCACCTATAGAATGAAGTCTAATCACAGTTTAGGTCTCCTGTAATGGATTCCTTTCTTCAACCCTAATCTCAAATCAACTCTGGAATAACAATCACTCAATTTCAGACCCGTTGGAACAGAAGCGACCGGCTGATCAGGGGCAGGAAGAAGGATCTGTAGAAGCCGTGGGCGGTGAGGCAACATTATTTAGTTCTGGGACGACTGACTCGACATCAAGTGATCGTGATCGTGAACTGCAGCGGCTGATGGATATTTTGTGAGTTTTTAGATTGACTTGCCTTTAAAGAATGTTGGTATTATTTTATTTATTATTAAATGCTGAAAATTCTGCGCCCTTTCATGACATTCTAAAGTCTGCTTCTCTGAAATGTATAACATAACAGGGATCAATTTGTCTTGAAAGTTAAAACATGATTTTGTCCACTAAATATCTTTAGCATTTTCAAGAATATCGGTTTAGGCCCACCTATGAATGTAATAGTAGAGCTGCTTCTCTTAAATGGCCAGACTCGATTTATTCTGTCAATGGCATTTGTCCAAGCAACCTCTGTACCTAACTGGGGGTTGTGTCACGGGCATCAGAAATCTGGGACTGAAATTTTTTCAGTCTGGAATCAAGTGTTATGAGGTGATAGGCTTAAGTCGTTGTATCCTAACAAAATCCACGTTTTTTTCAGGCAGCAGAGAGTTCAGAATAGTTCTCCCGGTCAGAGCAGTTCGGGTGAGTAGCATGTCCCTATTTCCGTCTCTAAATGGCTCGTTTGTCCTTTTTCTTTACGCAATGATTTCTACGCCTTGGTTTATCAGCATATTACTACTTAGTAAAATAAAACCAAATGTCTCGTATATGTATTATGACTGACTACGGGAGCAAACCAATGCTTTTCGATGAATTGAAGGCTCCTCCAGTATGAGGGTTAACTGCCCATTGCATCAATTGCCTCCCATTGGTTTTGTTGATTGGCATAATAATATGACTAATAGGCCTAGCTTACTGATTCCTTATAACCAACAGTGGCTTGGTCCCTCCATAGCACTATAGAGAATCACTCCCCCAACCAGTATCACTGACATACTGAAACATAGAGTAATTTCTCACAACCTGTATAATTTTGAAACATAGAACGGGAAATTGACATCGCCATTCACAAAATATGCTGCAAAACAAATAATTTTCTACCCTTCGCCCCAAAGGAACTAGACGCAACTATGTATGTAATCTTTATTCGCAGTCATTTTATCTGGGGGCTAGTGGAATATTTGGAATATAGTCATAGTAGCCAGATAGCAGATGAAACCCTAATGCTTTAAGGCATCTGTCAATTATTATCGAAAACTAGGACTAGAATTAATACTACCTCCAAACACAAAGACTCAGTACGTTATTGATTATTCCTCGTTATCCCCAATGCGACCGTTTTAATGTTATGAAAACCTCTAAGGTGTAGAGCAGAAAATCTTATCCATCACTGTAAAATAATGAAATAGATGGTTGTCTATAGTACATTGACAGGCTGTATCCAGTGATAACAAGGCTCGCCCACATTCTTTATTTTGCTGATGTGTACTTGTTTCATTGGTTGCCTTAATACACATCACCTTGATAAAAATAGCATGATGATATACCTCTTGCAGGTATTTTCGCCGCATTGATGTAATACCTCTAATGGCTGAAGTGAATTACCAGAGATAATGCTTAGGTAACCGTGCTTTTAATGTGATGTTCATGTCCCAGGTTCGTGTGATGTTTTTGTAGATTCGGATTTTGTGCACATCTCACCCAGTTATGAGGCAGATGAAATGGTTGGCAGCTCTAGTTCAGTTGGATCACGATTTAACATACTCCTCAGAGATGAATACGAAGATCAGGATGGCACCGGTGGGTCTGCACCAGTGCACCCATTTCCCCCTTTTAACTATGACAACCCTCATTTAGATGCAGTAGTCATGTTGCGACCTCTCATTGTGCTGATTCATTGTCGCAAGACAAGTTTTGAACTAGTGATTTTTATCCACAGATACCAACAAACTAAAGCCAGCTAATGCTATGAGCAACGATGGTTTGTAGTTACTTTCAGCACCGGTCATTGCCCCCTAGTATAGACATGTTCTAACCTTGTCTTCATGTGCATGGGATGTCCCTGATTTTCTGACTTCAGCAGACTCTCACCTTCCCTCAGTTAAACATTGATGAGATCGTTTGCGTCTCGTAGCACAATGTACTAATTGATGCACACAGACACTAGACTATGATTCATAGTGTCCACGGGGACTAACCCGGTGCGAGTGTCACGGCAATAGGCCGAATAATGATGACTTCTTAATTCGCGATTGGGCTCCCCTTCCCTGTTGGTATTGCCACTCTAGCCGATTGACCGTTCAGCTAATCGCCTCGCCTATGTCGACGATTCAACCATGGAGTTATCCTCGTTTCTTTGAGACCAACTTGACGATTGAGAAATTGGGGTGTGAGACTGGACTGAGCTAATAACCAATAATCACAATTATTTCGGGAATTCAGCTGAAATTGTAGCTCGAGCCGGCACCAACAACCGCAATAAAATGCAATTCGCTTATGCTCGTTGCCGGTACTGACTTCCAAATACTGAATTTTAAGAAAAATGTTGAAGATATCAACAGAAGTGGTCCAAATAAACTGAAATCATGATCAGTGGCTATTAGTTTTTAGTTTATTTCAGTTAAATGGTTTATTTCAGTTTAAAAGTCTGATTTTCAAACTGTTTTGCCTGTCTAAAAAAGAAAATAACTCAGTGGTTGAATCATCTGCATAGTCATAGCGATTAGCTGGACAGAAAATCAGCTACTGTTGCATTACCCAGTGACATAAAGGAATAAATTCCTAAGCTAAAAATTAAATTAATAATTTAATAGGAATAAAAAATAAATAAATTTCTTTATGTCACTGCATCACCAGATAGCAGCTCCGACAAGCTCAATCCACCAGAAGAGAGTCTAATTTCTAAACGCGAACTCTGAAGTACTATTCTCGGTCTGTTTGGAACCCTCGCTTCTATGTGGCCCTACCGGTGTGTTTCTCTGTGCCTACCCCTAACTCATACCCTGTATTACACCCTTGCTGCAGCCCGGAATGGCTACCATCGTCAAGACGAGGAGAACCGCGATGCTGACGCTGACGATCGTGTCGAGTCAGACATACTATCAGCCAATCATATTGCAGACTTGGTCCCGCCTCAAGAATGGTATGATGACGGGGCGGCAGTCAGGAATTACACCCAGTCACCTAACAGAGACCTGAATGCCCTGCTCAGTGTACTGGCTGTGGCTGCTATCGGCTTTGCTGTTGGTATCGCTACCGGGCATTATATTGGTAAGCTAGCACTAACCTTGATTGTAACCAGGCATCACTGCGTTGAAATGCTGAATTGTTTGGTTTTCTGATGTCTTGCTTCCGGGTTTGTACTGGACTGGACATTTAAAGATTTGCTAGGATAATAGATGCATTCGCGTGTTCGCGACCGAAATTTTTGGAAAAATTTTAGTCGCGAGCACACAGTTGCGGTGAGGAAACGCTGTGGAGTTCTCAATGTAGTAATCAAGCCTCTTTGCGGTAACCTTGACATTTACCCAAACTACTACTTTCGGCCGCAAAATTCTGTTCGCGCACTTTCGGTTGGAGATTGCGACCGAAAGTGAAAGATGCTTTGTTGGATTGCGCTGTTTGGCCGCGCTCTTGCGCAATTTAGCAGATAAAAGTGTTTTGTAGTACATACTGTTATTGGTCCGCTCGGCCATAATCTACAAATATCTCACAAGTGCCGCAAACAACTACAAAGAATAGTACTTAAACGGGTTATGTCACGCTCGAGGGTAGGCGCACTTTCCCAGTTGTTTCCCATTCTTAAAGGGAGGCAACTCCACATTCATTGCAGCGATAGCGAGTGGTCTTTTCCATAAAGCCAATATCGGAAAACGAGTGAAGACACTTTTGGTCATGACATAACCCCTTTAATAGTAATTGCTAATACTTCAACTATGATATATCTTGAAGGCAACATGCCCGCCTCTTATTTTAAAGCATCTCCATCGCAACTTATGAAACGAAAACCAAAATGTCAGCATCCACGAAGTAACATGGTCACGTGACTTGTTCGCGATCTAGGTCTTTTAATTTATCTATGGTGCCTACTGGACCGGAAGTTCCCGTAGACTTGGCGCATATCTGTGATTGTTATCAACGCATTCTCCACAGGTAGTCTTTGCCATTGGCCTTTCAGTTCCTATGTAGTTGCTATTGGCATAAGCGAGATTTTTTCAATGTGAAGTGCCCATCTGTAACTTACCAGAGACAATTGTGTGCCTATCGCATTGAAACTTTGGATTAGCATTGCTCATTTACTTTGGATACTGTGAAAGTTGTTTGTTGATACATGTTGATCTGTAGCTCCCTGAATATATGTTCCGGATTTTTGGTCTATAGGCCATAGTAAGCAGACCACACTGCTGACCAGCAGAATAATGATTATGAGGTCTACTACCAAAGGCAGGTTTCTCATAACCTGTCATTGCCATGGTAGCATGACACAATACTCAGGTGGTTTCCCCCACTGCCTTCCATGGGCTCCTGGTTGGGAGTCAGTCAACCCAAGCTATTTGTTTACCCGCTGAACTTTGACTACTTTTCTGGCGAAGGGAGCTAGGTGGATTATAGAGTGACCTTGACCCTTATCCATTAATTGGGGCCTCCCAATGTTTACTGCGGTGATTCGAAGCCACACTAGCCCTTTGGAGTGAGATGCTTGCTAAAGGCGCTCACCAAGGAATAGGAACTAAATTCACAACCCTTTACTGGTTGAGCTATCTTGGCCTGGACAACTAAAACTGAATTTTTTCTCTGTGTGATGAGTTTGTTCGGAAAGTGATTGTGGCTTTACCATTTTAGGATCGGCGAGAGAGGCATTTTTACAAAGCCAGGTACAGGAAGGCCAGCGACTAAGACTACAGTCAGTACAAGATGATCTACTCATGTGTCTCAGAAAACAAGAGGATATAGATCAAACTATAAATAAACTCAATGAGGTTAGTTCTTCGTGAGCACTGTCTTGAACCTCAGTGGTGTTATTCTCACTGGCCTGTTAATTAAAAGACTTGAAGTACTATGTTGAAATCGATGCTGATACTGCTTATTACAAGAGCATATTCTCCATGCCGAAAAAATAATAACTAACTATACCACTGGCTGCTTGCCCTCAACAAACATGTTGATCTATTAACAACTAGAGTTGAAAATTTTCCAGTATTGTAGACTCGGATTAAAGTGAATTGGCCGTGTTTCTGGGACCGGGTTTTCTTCACAATTAGCGAATGGTGGTGTCCCTCAGTAATGCATGAAATGCCAGATTGTTTCACGCTGTGTGAGCATCGGATAGGCGAATGTGCAGTGCGGTGGTGGCATGGCAGATGCACAGGTCTCCATACCAAGCAAACTTATTTCCCATTTCCAAGTTTACACCTGAATAAAAATTATCCCATGTCTCCAAGACAGAACAGCTGCCAGGAGTAGTGCAGCAATTGGCCTGCTGAGTTTATTTGACTCAGTGTTCCAGGGGAGAGTCTTTGTGAGATTTTCTACTTACTGAGTACATCCTTATGGCCCCATACTCTATGGGTAGGTCTCATATATATAATGTCGCAATCAAAAACCAGCGAAACCTCTATGATAATCAAATCCTCACACATTTCATTAACCTTGCCACGTTTATGTTGCTGTGCAGTGACCCATAGACTGTATTGCGTGTCGGTTACCCCGACGCATGTCTCCCTGTCTTCAGATTGAGGATATTCTTGTTGATGCAGAACATTGGAGAAATGAGTATGAAGAGCTGCTTAATGCCAAACTTGAGGTACCTCAATCCATAATCCAACTGAGATCAAGTATGCATGTGTTGAAACGCCAAATATTATAATCACCAACAACATTCTCTAACAGTTGTTGTTGAGGTGAAGGCAGCAGATTATGTAAGAATTGCCAGCAAATGTTTTAAAGGAGTTAAATGTGCCGAAATATTTTTGCACTTGTTTTCGGATTCTCAAGTCTATCATGAATAAATGGGCTCAACCCCCAGCCCAAATGGCCTTGTTCAATGCGCATACTTAGACCACTGTCGATGCACTTTTCAAAACGTCAACGCAACAGAGTTGGCCTCGGGATAGAAAACATACATAAAGCTGCTTGTGTTTGCATTTATTTCTCAGCTTATAGGTTGTTGCTTGGCACATGCCTGCACCCTAGACATGTAATTACAAAAGTCTAGAGAAATGTGAAACAAAATAGACAGGAACCGGGTTTCAGAGCGCAGTATTTCATTGTTGTTAGCGAGTTCTACTTCGCACTCCAAGGGAGTAGAAATGATACCGCTACCAAGTAATTTGATATAAATTTCTTCAATTTGACACAGTTGGGCCATATTTATTAAATGCAGAGTAGTCCCCTTCAAGAATGGAGAACACAACTCCCAAAGTAAAGAGCATTTTAAGTGTGTCGACCATCACTGGTGGTATAACCCCTTAGCATTTATCGGTCTTTTATTTTGCACTCCATTTTGGGGATGGAATATCCGGCTCAAGCGTCGATCTTAGTTCGACTGGCCACGAAGAAGACTGTAAAAGCACCGAATTGACTGAGTTGCGCATGAATGGCAGGCCGTATTTGACAGTAGAACCCTTGGCAACCTAAACCATCAACTAATAATATTAAGTCACTTACAGGAATTATTTTTTTGTAAACAGAATGATGAAAAGTGGAGAAAGGAGAAGACTGTTTTGGAAGTGAATCTGAATCAGGCTGAGAAGACTCGAGGTCTGCCCTGTAGTCATGACGAGGAGTATCTGTCTCGTCAAGAGTCCACACTTAATTCAGTTCATGAGAAACTGGAGGAAAATCTGAAGCTCAAAGATGTTCAGATAGACCAACTACAGAAAGGGGTACGTCTAACTGTCTATGCCCTGCCCCAATTAACAACATTCAATGTTCAGTTTTAACTCAGTTGTGTTGTACTTAACCAAACAGGCTTGATTGAATCACTGGGCTGGGCTGGGTCTATAGCTAGTTTTAGGACCCAGCAAATGGGTGCACATCTGCATTACAGATCTGTGACAGTCCATATTATTGGCCTGGCATGGCCGCTTACTACATTTTACGGTGTATTTCGGCGCATATAGCGACTAACCAGTAGGAAACAGGCCCATAAAGTCGTACGTCATTTCGATAGACACCATCCTTATCTGAACAAGCTACTGTTACCTACTGTAGCCATATTGCTATGTTTCGTGCAATTTCAACCACCCCCATTGCATTATGTAGAAATATTATAGTTAACCTTGAAAAGACAACCACGCTCTGCTTCATCTTGTGTTTAAGGGGTTATGTCATGACCAGAAGTGTCTTCACCCGTTTTCAGATTCTGAAGCCTACCATGAACAAACTGGCCCAATACCCAGCTCAAATGGAAGCTTAGATATAGCCCTATCCAATGCGCATACTTAGGGCACTTTTTAGACCGTTGACGCAACAAAATTGACCTCGATAGGAAAATAAGACAGAGCTGTTGGCGTTTGCATTGTTTTCCTCGGCTTATGCGCTGATGTTTGGAAAATCCTCTTGCAGGTGCACACTAGACTTGTAGTTACGCGAGTCTGAATAGAGAAAATGTTCAACAAGAACGTAGAAATAGTGCATTTTTTTTACCTCTGTCAGCAAGCATTAGTGCCATTATTTGTTGCGGCTCAAATGCAACGGCCTCTTTTTAGAGCTAGGGCAAACCCGTCAAAGTACTTCAGTTTTTTCCAATATTACGTTCAATTTTGAGTTGTACTCAATGTTATGAGGGAATAAAGATCATTGGGTTACCAAGTTTTAGTAATTAGACCCCATTTTCTTTCTATTTGGGCCATTCGGACCGATGTTTGTTTTTTGAAAAAAGACCACCCGCTATCGCTCCAATGAATGCAGAGTTGCCCCCTTTTTAAAAATCGGAAACAACTCCTTCTCCCTCAGCCGTGACATAGCCCCTTTAAAGCGCTGTTGATATAAATTTCCATGACTGGTGTGAGTATTGTGTATGATGTCATAATTCTATTTCATGGAAATGCACCGGGAAAATAAAAATCATGGAAAAAGAGCCAAGACTATTTCACTGTCTTCCTTCTGAGAAAAGCCAAGTTCTGAGCATACAGTGTGTAAAAATGACAATATACTTCGGTCCGAAATATCGCTATGACTCTGACACTGCTACCAATGGTTTCCACTTTTAGACGACAGAATGTCAGATAGCTTTGAGCACGTCAACAAAGATGTCGGCTGCATATAAGAAATCCAATGAGGAGAAGAGCCTCCTTATCTTGCAACTGAAAGAGCAGCTTTTAGCCAGCGAGCGGGAGGTGTTTGACCTTCAAATCAATGCTGACAGTGATTCTCCCGCCAACTCAGTGAGCGTGCCTCATATCCCGTTTATATACACAAACGCATATGTATAGGTGACATAACTCATCTTAATGAGAAGCTGTAGTGTTTTATGAGGATTCAAGGGTCACTGACTTGGGTTAAACTTTGACAGTTATTCATCTGTATCTAGACTACTGAACGAGAATGCACATAAACAGGACTCACCTCTACGAAGTTCTAACGTTCACAACGTAACCCGGACACCCTCTTTCCAACTCTCTGCAAAAATCTTACCTTGGGGCCCTACGCAAATTGGATATCTAAACTTAAAATCTTCATAGCTGTCTCCTCTGTAACAGCTGCTTGTCTCAGTCCCTATCTGTGTTAGTCTGGTAATTGTGTGTAATATCTCAAAGCAGTGAGCTTATTAATAATAACCACCACAGAAGCCAAAGAGTAGATAAATGACCAGAAGTTGCTAGTGAAAGAGAATTTAATCCCCTTTTGTGGAAATTTGGAGTTGCGCACCCTCAGAATAATGCATGTTTGCTTCTGGCGAGTTCAATTGGAGTGGAAAACTTTGCGCACAATCTGCTTCTCGCTCAACCACGTCTGGTGAATTTCGTCCTCGGGGCTGGATATGATCGTCGCACATACCAAATATGGCTGGTATTAGATAAACAGTATTACCATGGTACAAAGGGTATTTGTATTGACTGTTTTATTTGGCCTTTCAATTATCTTTAACAGTGTTAACAGATGCTTACATATTAATAGATGCTTGAGGAACGAACACAGAGTTTGCAGTTTCTGGTCGCTAATCTGACTGAGCAGAATCTAAGTCTGCAGTCTAAGTTTGCCAAACTTCAGTCCATTCCTTCCTCAGATGATCTTAGTGCGCAACTTTCGGACACAGTTCAGCAATTAGCCACATGTCAACAACAAGTCACTGTAAGTGTTACGCTACAATCAGGATAACCCAAGTTATACAGACGTTACTAAATACAATAGAATGATCTGCTGAGCGCGCAATAAGCTTTTTAACAACTGAAATATTCTCTGTATCTGCTCACTTGCTTATGCCAGGAGACCCTAAGATTCCTTATACTTACAGTTTTTATTTGTCACCAAAAACCATGCGATATCTCTCAACCTCTCAATTCATACTCTTACAATAGTACAATACATTGTCTCAATATACACTGCTGCGGAGTGCACCCTGATATAGGCTGGATGCTCACTGTACTGCTGTGCCATATGGACTTGTTGATGCCAAGTGCTATAACTTCTAATCTTTACCTCACACTGAAAAATCCATCCATCCCTCCATTCCTCCATCCATTCATCCCTCCCATCCTCCCTCCCCTTACGCAGATCTCGATAGGATACCTGTAAGCTTTGACCAAAGAGTTATGTTCTCTGCAAACAGACTATGAAGTAATGGGCACATGTAGTAAATAGATTTATAATTGGATAGCAACTTTGTTTTACACATCTTGCAGAACATGGGAACATGGCCCATTGTGTCTGGGTTTGGAATGACGGATGTAAATCAGACATTCACCCAAACAGATGGAACACTTATCGCCGATCTTACGGATTTAAATCAGGAGTTGCTACAGCAGGTCAGGTGGCAGTCTAGTTGCTCTCAGCTCGTATAATGCGTTGCACTAGAAAATTGACAACTAAAAAGATTGTTTCAGGCATTTTTAAAATAAAATCAAACCATAGTGTATGTGTAACACAAACATCTTTTGTTATATTGAGCTTTCAATCCTGGTGTTCCTGAACATGCCCAACTGAAGGCTGTTCGGCTTCATAAGATCTATGTAGGCACCATGTCTTTCTCGTGATCTGTTGATATTATGTTTGCTTACTAGTCACACTTTTATGGGACAATTTCAGTGATTATCCTAAGGTGTTAAATATATCATATTTATTTTATGAAATAGACCTTGTTTTGCAGGTAGAGCTGTTGAGGGAGAAATTGTTTCACTGTCAGGCCAAAAATAAGTCCAACTGCATGGATACGACAAACGGTACAAGTTGTACAACACCCACTGTAATAAACTTGTGTGACAAGCTAAATGTTAACCTAACAACCGAACAGGTTTTGAGAATATATAATGCAACTAAAATGAATCATCATGAGCTCGGAGATCTCATTGGTCAGGAATGGAGTCGCATCAGACAGGAAGTTCTGCACAAATTTGGTAAGCCTAGTAAACGTCTCATATGTTACATGTAAAATCAACTGTTTCATTGCTGTCATTCTTTCATCCCCTGTAGTGGAACATGCAAACAACACCCTCTGCAGGAAGGAGATATACCGTAATTTGTTTGCCAGGAAACATCACATCAAACAGCACCAAAGATGAAGCTTCCTGGCACAATTATGTAAACAAGACCCATGGGACTGTCTCTGGACTCATAGAGAAGGCACAGATAGCATTGAACGATATTAACGAGATCACTAGAGTAGTTTCCAACTCCACTCTTGCCAAAAAGACAAAATCCATATACAAACGCATCAGCAAGAACCTTGCGAAGTTAACCAAGGATTTGCAGGACGGCTTTGGTTCTGTACAGCAAAGCGTTCAGACAATGTTCACTCGTCAAATGCCAAGCAACGATGCTCAACGTGAAGTCAGTAGACACACCGCAAAGAGGCGTCGGTTCTCACAGGCATTAGATGAGCTGGTGCAATCCTTGTCAAACATGGTCTCCTCACAGTATTCTCACATGAAAAGGTATATCCGTATTAGGTCCTAGCAATATAAAACTCTTTTATTGGTAGCTGGTGATATCGGAATCTTCCAGTATAGAGTTGGCAAATCATACTGTTTGCTGGTTTGATTCTTATCACCTGGAAAGTCGGGAAGGCTTTTTCTCCCCGTTTCCTCATGTATGTACCACTTTCTTCTTAACACCTCAGCGGCCTAACATAGAAAGATTCATAAGCCTGAGTTTTCCAGGGTACCTAACCAGAAAATCCACTTTATTATAGGCATCAGCGTAAAAAGATGTATGACCGTTTCGATGATTTCTTTGACGAGTATTCGTCAATCTTTGC